>ERZ761594.34-NODE-34-length-68334-cov-27.723839_pt1 | contig 68334 bp, 88 predicted proteins | sample MGYA00511036_ERZ761594 | MGnify/ENA primary metagenome ERZ761594 (study PRJEB28899, sample SAMN03785561) | bioreactor sludge metagenome | biome: EBPR Sludge; feature: EBPR Bioreactor; material: 0.22µm filtered reactor supernatant | place: Saint Lucia: Queensland... | reverse complement strand
CACTCCGTGCCTGGGCCTGCACCAACGCCTGCAGCAAGGCTTGATTCTGCAGGGCGGCGGCGCTGTTGGCCGACGCGGCTGCACTCGAGCTCTGCACGTTGCATTGAGCCGACGCGGTATCCGTGCTGACGAACGCGCTGACCGCCACGACGGCGACGGCCAGCATCAGACTGAACAAACCTCTCATGGGAACCTCCGAAGGAAACGAACCGGGAAAGAGAACAACAATGAAACGCCGCAATTACTGCGGCGGTACAAGTTTGTCGAGTTGCAATGCAGTCTTGGCAACGATGTCGAATATCTTGGCCTTCGACCGCGTCGACGGCGGAAGCTCGTCCCACGGCTTCAGGTTGGGATGCGTCTTCGCCTGCGGGTCAAACGTCTCGCCGTACACCCAGCCGGCCTCAAGGTGCATCTTCATCCATGCTTCGTGCCGGGTCGCGTCGTCGGTCGACTCGACGGCACACTTTTGCATAGCCTCAATGCGGCGGTTTCGTTGGGTGTCATCAAACAGTGATTGCGCAAGCGGCGCCTCGCCGAGCATGACGCGGATCTCGGCGGCGATCTGCCCCTGCATTTGTTCCATCAACTGCCAAACTAGTGAGGCGGACATTGGGCTTTTCCTACTGGACGCTGGAAAGAGCAGCCGCGATTTCCGTGAGCGTCGGCACGGTGGAAGCGGCGTCGGTGATAACACCTTGAGCACGAAGATCCCGAAAGATCGTCGTGCGAACATCGGACATGAAGACCGACCACGGGCGGGCATGTTCGCCCAAGGCCAGTTCAATTTGTGATTCAAGCTCGAGAGCGACGTCGACGTCGGGAGCGATGAGCCCCGTCTGGATCCGCACGATGATCGACTTGACGATACCGGCGATGCGATGCGCCTCTTCGACTTTGTTCGCCGTGTCGACGTGAGCGACCGCGTCGAGCACGATGGCGTTGATCGACAGCGTTTGCGGCTGCGGCGGCGCGAGCAACGCCTTGAGCGAACCGATGTCGATGGGGGGCTGCTGCGGTGCGACTTCCTCTTCCGTCGTTTCTTCGAACACTTCGAGGTTTTCGAACTCGATCGAATCGCTGGCGACTTGGCGGCCGTCACCGGCGACCGATACCGTCAGCACTCGAATGCCTGGCACCGAGCTCTGAAAGCGGAAGGTTCGGCCGTCGGGAAACTCCGTCAGCGCCGCCGGCTCCGAAGGTACGAGGTTGCAGACCGGGCGGCCCGATGCCCCGGTGACTTCGACGTGAAAGTAATACTCGCCGCCGACAAGCGTTTCTTTGGGTCCGTGCAATGCGACCGAGACGGCTTCGGCGTACCGTGGCGCCGGCGTCAGGCGATCGAGCCACCCGGCGCTCCATAAATGCACGATGCCGAGCGAAAGCCCGGCGAGACAAACGAGCGTGCCGACGATGCTAAGCGTGGTGCGGATCATCGGTCGCCGCCTTGCTCTAAATTGAGCGCGTCGAGTAACCCTTGGTCGCAAGTGATTCGGATCGGGTTTGAACCTGCTTCGGTATCAATGATCGCGTAGAGATAGCCGTCACCTTTTAATCTGACGTCCACGACTTTGAATCTCGCATGAGTCGGACCGACGATCTGGCCAACGTAATACTTTGGCGGCGGTGCCGCGGGTTGTGGGGCTGCGACGACAGGGACCGCCGGCTCAATGACAGACCCGCTCGAAGCTAGATAATCGATCCACGTTTCCTCGACTTCGAGTAGCCCGTTCATGCCGTTTACGCTCACTCGGTAGGTAGGACGCACGACGGGCAGCGCATTTGGGGACGCTGCGTCGGGCAGCGTCTCTTGGACGACGAAGTGCGCGCGACCGCATTCAATGATCGTGCCGACTTTGTAGCGAGGCGGAACGGCCGCAAGGATGGAACTGCAAGTTGCAATAAGCGACAGAACGACAATGGACTTGATCATGGGGATGGGCTTCCTTTGAAGGCTTCGAGCAAGAACGTCCGCAGGTACTTGAGTTGGCTGGGCGTCCAACCGAGCGTACGAATCGCGCGGACACGCGGGTCAATGAAGCGATCAAACGTGTCGTCGAATCGGGCACCGCCGGTTTGATAGTGCAACAGCACGCGATCGAGATCCGCGTAGCTGCCGGCGTGGTTGTACGGGGCGGTGCGATGGATCTCCCGCAGCGTCGGCGTCTTGAACGCGCGAATCGTGTCGGGCGTGCGGCGATTGTTCGGCAGGATCCCGGCACGGCCGAGATCGTTGGCCACCAACTTGCCGGCGTATTCCATGCCGTTGTTGTGCATCAAGCCGTCGGTGAAGAGCGGCGGCGTGTGGCACGACATGCAGTTAGCTTGGCGGAACAACTGAAAGCCGATCTCGGCGGCGGGCGTCAGCGCCGTTTCGTCACCGTCCAAGCGGCGATCGATCGGCGCGTTGAAGCTCACGACGGTCGACTCGAAGGCGGCGATTGCTCGAGCGAGGCGGACGCCGGTCACCGGGCTGAGGCTTTGCGGATCCACCGAGCCGTAGACCTTGGCGAAGTCCGCGACGTACTCGGGCAACAGCCGCAGCTTGCGGACGACGTCGTCTTCCGACTGTTGCCCCATTTCAATCGGGTTCGACAGGGGCAAGAGCGCTTGCGTGATGGGGGCCACCGTGCGGCCGTCCCAGAACATGAGCGTCGAGTACGATGAATTGATGATCGTCGGCGAGTGACGCGTGCCGACTTGGCCGCGGATCCCGACCGCCAGCGGCAGGCCGTCGGCCCACCCCTTATTCGGATCGTGGCACGTCGCACACGACACGGATCCGTCTTGCGACAGGAGCGGTTCAAAGAAGAGTTTGCGGCCGAGCTCGACTTCGGCACCGGTAGGCGGAATGCCTTGCGGTCCGGACTGCTGCGGCGGCTGCGCGGCGATCAGTGCCGCAAAGAGAATCGCGTACATGCGTCATCGAGCCGGGTTATCCGGCCCGCTTCCATTGGATCTTGTCGGCGATCCACAAGACGTCGTTCTTGTCGCGCACCTTGAGCTCGAGCCCGGCAACATCTTGCGGGCCTTCAGGCGACGGCGTCACGGCCGGGGCACCAATCGCGTCGAGCAGCTTGCCCGGCGAAATGATGCCGTAGCCGTACGAGTCATCACGCCCCGGCGTGCCGGCGTCGACGGCCGTCTTCGCCAAGTGGGCGAGCAGTTGCTTGTAATTCTCCAAGCCGTTGTGAGCGCCTTGCTTCAGGTGCTTGGAGAGGCAGACGGCGGCCACGCCGGCGACGACGGGCGTCGCCATGCTGGTACCGGAGAGCTTCGCGTACCGGCCGGCGGATTGCGGCACGGTCGAGAGCATGTCTTGACCGGGGGCCGCGATGTCCACCTGGGGCCCGCGGCTCGAGAACGCCGTGAGCTTTCCGTTCTTGTCGACGGCGGCGACGGCGATCGTCTCATCCCACACGGCGGGATAGTTCACGCTGTTGTCACGGCCGTCGTTGCCGGCGGCGCAGATGACGAAGCGATGATCTTGCGACACGAACGCGCGGATGGCGTCGCGGAGACGGTTGCTCATCTGCGGACCGCCGAGCGACATGCTGATGATGTGAGCGCCTTGAGCGGCGGCCCACTCTACGCCGGCGAGAATGCCGGCTTCGGATCCGCTGCCGTCGTCACCGAGCACCTTGCCGATCAGAAGTTCGCACTTCGGAGCGACGCCCCGCACGCCGACGTTGTTCGCGCGGGCGCCGATCATGCCCGCGCACCAAGTGCCGTGCCCCTGCCGATCGCGCGCACCCCATAGCGAGCTAGTGAAGTCGCGGAAGCCGACGATGGCACCGTCCTGCAGGTCCGGATGCTCGAGATCGCAACCGGTGTCGAGCACGGCGACGCGAACGCCTTCGCCTTGCGTCTTCTTCCAGAGTTCAGGGATCCCGAGAAACGCGATGCTCCAATCCTGCACTTCGCTCAGCGCCGTCGTGACGGCTTGTGCTTCGTAAGGCGGGAGACGAAAGATCGGTTCCATGGATCAACCCAATTTCCGGTGATGATGCAATACGCGAAGACGGGCACCGCCAACAGCAGCAGCGAATGAACGGCACCCATGGCGACTACCGATACTTGAGAATCAAGTCGATGACGATCGGCAGGAGGAATTGCGCCAATTGCTCGAGCGCGCTCCAGTCGATACCGAGCCCGACGGCTTGAGCTTGCACGTCGCCCAGCACGACGGCCGCCACTTGCGCGTTCGGCAGCGTGTCGATGATGTCGGCCAACAGCAGCAGCGTCGGCACGACGCCGGTGCGGATCTTCTCGGCGATCGTGCCCGCGTCCTTGTACGCGTCGAGGTATCCCATCAGCACGGGGATCTTCTCGGAATGGCCGAGTAGCCACCGGATGAGACGAACATTGTCCAAGACGCCAAGAGCTTCGGCGGACATGGCAGACTCCCTATTGACCAGTCGGGGCGATTGACAATCGCTAGATGGTCATAGTCTGACCTGAATATCCGGAGATTGTCAATCAGAACGGGGGAGCCACGGTCCGGTATTTCTGCATCACGTGCGCGCAGACGTGACACGCGTCGGCCGTATTGTCGTCGTCGTCCCCCAGGTTTAACCCGTAAAGACGATTGGCCCAGGCGATCATAAGATCCTTCTTCGCCTTGTGGTTTCCGGTCGCGAACTTCTTCAGCGACGTGTTGTGGATCGGCGGCACTTTGATGAGGTTCTTCTTGTCTGATAGCACGATGACGATGCCCTCGTAGCGGGCGTGCTTGATCATGGCCGGGCCGAGATCAAAGCCGCGTTCGTCTTCGCTCGGTGCTTTCTTCCGCACGCCTCGCATGGATCCGCTGAAGGCGGCGACGGAGTTTTCCCAACTGATCGCGCCGACGTCGTATCGCGTGATGATCTCGCGAAGCATGTGATCGAGCGCCGTTTCCGGTTCTTTGCGCAGTTGCTTCGCGCGTTTGGCAAGCTCGAGCGTGCCGCATTCGATGATCTTGTTGGCTCTGCCGACGGCGTAACCAAACTTTCCGCCGAAGTCCAAGCCGAGACAGGTGACAGGTTCGTTGCTCATGTTTCATCCTTGCGAAAGTGCTTTAAGGCTTCTTCGACAGCGGCATCTTTCTCCGCGTCCGTAGCTCCGTTGAACGCCGACGCTATGAGGCCCTTCATCGCCTTGTGTTTTTCGGGCGACAGTGACTTAAACCAGCACGACGAGCACGTTCCGCGCTCGCCTTCGCTGATGCTGTGCAGCACTTGGCCGCACGTGCAGACGTTCCAGATTTCGACGGTTCGCTTCTCGCGCGGAATGTTTAGTTTCATTTCCGTTTCCTCACCGCGTATCGATTGACCACGTGTTTCGTTCCATCTTCAAACTCAATGAGGATCGAGTTGAGCCTGCCGTATGCGAGGACACGGCAGGGTTGCCCGTTGCGCTCCGGCAGCGTTTTGCGGAGTCGCCAGTAGTAGGGATATTCACTCGTCATCTTCCGTATACACTCCCCATTTCGTCGGCCGGTCCGTCATCTGTTCGTGCGTTATCAAAATCTGCGGCAAGCTGAAGTCGACGGCCGGTCCGCACTCGCACGTCGTGTCGCGCGTGTGAAGCTCGAGCTCGGCGACGGGGATGACGTTGACCGCCATGAAACATTCCTTTCCGCTGCGTGGCGACGGTTAATCGCGGCTTCATTGCTTGCACGTCCTTCATGCCCGCGCCTCCGTGGGTTGTAGGGCGGCGGTCACAATGGCCTTGATGTTTTCTACGTCGTCCCTGTCGGCAACGCAGCCACCTTGATTGCGACGTTTCATTCTCGATGCAATCACTTCGATCTTTGCCAACTCCTCCCTCGCCGCCGCAAGCTCGGCGGTCAGGCGGGTGAGTTTCTGTTCGGCTGCAACTGCTCGGCATTCAGCGCAGTAGCCATCGGTGAGCATGTCGCAGTTTGCGGTTGCACAGGCTCCGCACTTGCCACGGTAATTTGCCGCGTAGACGTTTAGCTCGCGGGCCTTAGCCTCCGCCCGCTCCGCCCGCTCGGTGGCGGTGGCGAGTTGGGTGCGAAGGTCGGCAATGTCCTCTTGCTGATACGCAAGCAGTTGCACGATGCCGTGGCGCGTCATCTTGGTGCCGTCGCGCACCGTCGCCGCTAGTTTCGTCGCCACGTCGATCGCCTCGCCGACGTTCATCTTGACCGGCGTCGCTTCGGTGATCGGCTGCGGCTTACGCACGGATCCCGTCTCTGCAGGGTCGCACTCCTTGCACGTGCAGACATTTACAGGGACGAGGCCGTGGTTAATCCCGCGCGGGCTGTTGCAGGTGCATGCGTCGGCGATGCCGGTATCGGGCGGCAGCAATTGCCGACCACAACCACGGCAGCGCGCGAATTCATGGCCGAGCTCGGCGGCCTGCATTTCGTTCTCGCGCGTCGTCGGGGCTTCGATCAGCGTGCAATACTCGGCATACCAGTCATACTCACGGCCGTCGCCACCGCGTACGGTCACAACCTTCCGCACCCGGTTCATGTCCGTGCGGTTCTCGCACGACACGACGATCCCGTCTTGGTTGATCATCGTGTTGCGCAGCTTGGCGTTCTTGGGAAAATGTTCAACTGCATTCGTCATACGTCGCTCCTTCGTTAATCAGGAATGTTGGAATAGTTCTCAAACCGGCAGCGCTCTTCGCGGAACGTGAGGTACACGGTCCCCTTCGGCCCGCCGCGTTGCTTGGCGACGATGACTTCGGCTTTGTCGCCGGCCATCGTCTTCGCGTAGTCGTCCGACGCGTAATACTTTTCGCGATGGAGAAACCAAACCTGATCGGCGTCTTGCTCGATCGCACCCGACTCGCGCAGGTGTTTCATTTTCGGCCGGTTATCCTTCGTCTCTTCCGTTTGCCGGTTGAGTTGGGACAGCAGGAAGATCGGAATCTGAAGCTCACGCGCGAGACGCTTCAGCCGCTTGGTCATGGTCGCGACTTGAACCTCGCGATTCTCCTTCGTGCTTTCGGCTTCGATAATCTGTAGATAGTCAATGATCGCGTAGTCGAGCCCGCCGTGCTTGACGTCCCGCTTCATGCGGCGGCAGACGGCGCCGATGTCGGTCACCGTGCGGCCCGGCGTGTCGTCGATGTAGATCGGCATCTGTGCCATTTGGCTCGACGCTTCGATGATCTTCTTCCGATCGTGCGACGTCAGCAAACCGCCGTTGCTAAGTGAACGGCCGGGAATGCCGGTTGCGCTTTGCAGCATCCGTTGCGCAAGCTCGAGCCGGGACATTTCCAGCGTGATGAAGATCCCGCGCAACGCTCCGAGTCCGCTGGAAAGATTCTCCATCAGGTTCCCGGCAAACGCCGACTTGCCCATGCTCGGACGCGCGGCGATGACGATGACTTGCCCCGGCTTCACCTGAACCAACTCGTCGAGATCGTGATAGCCGGTGAGGATCCGCTTGGCCGGACCGGCGTCGATCATGGTCAGCAACTCGCCCATCAGCGACGCGGCGTCGGTGACTTGATCGGCGGACCGCTCTTCGCTGATTCGCATGATGCGCGACTCGGCCCGTTCGATGACGGACTTCACCGAGTCGTCTTCCTCGCCGGCGAGATCGTACGCGTCGCGTAGGTTCTCCGTCGACGCGTGAATGATTCCGCGCAGTTGGAACTTGTCGCGGATGATCTGGGCGTACCACACTGCGTTGGCCGCCGTCGGCACGCACTCGGCCACGTCGAGCATCATCGACATGCCACCCATCATTTCGAATTCGCCGGCCGTCGTCAGCCGTTCGATGATGAGCGTGGCGTCGACGGTCTTGCTGGCGTTGTGCAACGCCAAGCACACTTCGTACAGACGCCGATACGACGGGCTGTAAAAGTGCTCGGGCTTGAGCACAAGTGCGACGTCGTCGACGACGCGCGGATCCAGCAAGATCGAGCCAATGACGCCCTTCTCGGCCTCGGGCGATTGAGGCGGCGAACGGTCGAAGAGCTTGCCGACTTCGACGACGTCGGCGTTGTTGACGACGTCGGTTCGGCGTTGGTTGCGGCGGCTTCCTTGGGCGGCGGACATGGCTACTCCGTTGGCTTGAAACGATCGGCGAGAGAGTGAACTTCCGGCAGCGCGGACGCGTCGCGGCCGGCACGCAACGCGAATGACGCGTCGGTCAAATCTTGCTCGGAAAGGTCGCCCCACTTGGCGCCGGCGACGATGGTCCGGAAGAGCCCCACGGGGCTACGCTTGCCGAACCGGACGGCACGCAAGGCCGCGGCGACGATGCGGATTCGGCAGTCTTCGGACTCGTCGACGAGCCCGGCTTTGACCGCGTGCGGGATCCACTCGACGACGGCGGAAACGCTCGCGAGATCGTCCCTCCGCAGCTTTTGAAAAACATCAGTCTGACTGACTGAGTTCTGATGTTCTGATATTCTGATTCTCTGACTGTCTGATTCTCTGACTCCAGGGCGCGAGCGCACATCAGGCGTGACACCGTTGTGACATTGCTCTTCCGGCGGCGTCTCCTGCCGGTGTTTTCGCTGTCTTTCTGCGGCGTTTTCGCGGTTTTGGTGCTCGCGTTGCATACGGCGATTCACGAACGTGACAAGCGTTTTGGTTACTTGCACGTCAGCGGCCCCTTTCGCCGCAAGTTCTTTCGCCGCTTCGATTAACTCCTTCGGCGTGCAACGGCAGAGCCGTGCCAACTCGGCCGGCTCGCCGGACATCACGCCCGTGCGTCCCTCGCGGTGCATTTGATTCAAAACGTCGACCCAAACGGCGCGCGTCGGCAGCGAGCATCGCGACAAGGGAATGTCGTTTAGCCAGTCGTCGACGAACCATTGCATGTAGGGCAGGCGTGCGGCCTTGGCCATGGTGCGGGCTTCCTTGCTTACGAGATTGCGTCGCCTTCCTTCACCGCGTCTAGCCGCTTCTGCGCGGCCTTGGCATAGTCCGCGGAGAGCTCGAAGCCCATCGGCTTGCGGCCGAGCTTTTTGGCGACGGCCGGCACGGTACCGCTGCCGCACATCGGATCGAGCACGACGTCGCCGGGGTTCGACGACACGGCGATCATGCGGGCTACCAGTTGTTCCGGTAGCTGATTCGGCGTCTTCGCCTTCTCTTTGAACGTGCCGCAGAGACGCGGGATAAACCACGTGTCATGCTGCGCCGTGAAGCCTTCAGGAAACCACTGCGGCCGCAGGATCCAAACGTCGTCGGGGCAACGGCCTTCCTTGGCGGCGCGCTTGTCGCCGTAGACCAACGTGCGGGCGGACGGAACGGCGACGTCGGAGAAGTTGAAGACGTGTTTCTTTGGGTTCTTCACGAAGTGCAGGCAGTGAGCGTGCGACCGCGTAAATTTGGTCTTCATGTGCTGGCCGAACGTGTAATGCCAGATGACCCAATTGCGCAGGTGCAGGCCGCGACTGCGCGCGATAATCTGCAGGTCGGCCGCCCACTCGTCGCCGATGATCAGCCACATGGCGCCGTCGGGCTTGAGCGCCCGAGCGCAATCACCGATCCACTGGTTGCACCAAAAGCGATACTCTTCCGCCGTCATATCGTCTTTGTGACGGTCGTACTCGTAGCCGATGTTGTACGGCGGATCGATGATCGCAAGATCGACGAACTCATGTCCGTTCGTGCCGTAGTTGGGGAAGATTCCCTGACAGTTGCCGCGATGGATGCGATACGGCGTTTCGGGTTGAGGCGTTGCTTTCTTCTTGGCCACGGGCGGCGGTTCCTTTCCGGGTTTGAACTTCGTTCCTTCGACGTAGTAAGTGATGGCGAGCTTGCGTTCGTTCGGCGTGAACGGCTTCAGGCCGGCGGCGACACGATCTGCGTCGGCTTGCTCGAGCAGGGCCACGGCTGCGGCGTATTCGGGGTTGCGTTGCTTCGTCACTTGGCGTTCTCCGTCGGCATCTGACGCACGCGGCCGTCCGCTTCGACGATCTTCCGCATGCCGGCGCGGAACTCGTTGGCCCCGCCCATCGACGGATGCCGAACGTGGCCGGAATAGAAAACGCCAAGATGCGAAAGCGTGTCACGGGCCTTGGTGCCGACCGCGATAACGACCGCGCCGACGAAGTGATCGACGACGGCCTTGAGGACGGGCAGACCGGCACGAAGCTCGGACGCCGTCGGCGTGCGGTTGCTGCGCAGGTCGCCCGGTTTATGCGGGTGCCAACCGAACGCGTTCCACATGACGACTTCAGCGGCAATGCCGAGATCGTGCAGCGTGCCCCACACCACGGTTGCCGACGGTTCGCTCCACGGCTTGTCGCGCGTCGTGAATCGGTTCCACCGAAGATCAGGAACCTTGCCGTCGACCATCAGCCGCTCATTGGTGAACGCAACGCCGCTGAAGTGACAGCCCTGGTAGCCGGGCGCTTCGCCGATCAACAGAAACCGCGGCTTACGCTGGAAGTGCAGGGACAAGCGGGCACAACGGCCGACGGGACCGCCGCCGTTTGGACCGGTGACGTCGAGCTCGTCGTAGTCGCGCCACGGATTGAAGACGTTCGGCAGACTCACGGAGCGAATCGCCAGCATCAGGTCGGTGATTGAAGACTTCTCGGCCATTACGAAAGCCCCTCCGGAAAGAGCACGACAGTCGGACGCACGACGCCGCCGCCTCGCTCGATAACGCCGGCCGTGCTGAGCGGGCCGATCGAGTTGGAGAAATACCCGCCGGTGTGATCGATGCCGACGAGTTCGCCGATCTGCTCGACGGTGAGCGATTCCCCGCCAGCGTCGATGACCGCTTCCAGAATCGCGATCGACTTGCCGTTCGCCGACTTCATCTTGAGGATGCGGCGCTTGAGCACTTCGTGGTACTCGGCCAGCGTGCCGACGTCGTCGAGCGGATTGGCCACGGCTTGACCGGCTTCAGTCAGTGCCATCGTGCCGTTGTTGCGAGTAATAAGGCCGCCGGTAACCAACGGGCCGACGGTGTTCGAGAAGTAGCCGCCGGTCGGGTCGATCAACGCCACGGCGCCGATCTGCGTCAGCGTCGGGTTGCGGTTGCCGAGCGATTCGTACCACGCCAGCGCGTCGATGATGCGCTGTTGGGCCTTGCTCAGGCCGTCCGCAGACTTCGCAGCTTGCCGATGTTCCTTGGAATAATTCGGAGCGGTTTTCGGAATCGGCGGCGCAACACGTGGAGCGGCAACGGGCTTGGCTTGCGCGGGCGGCGGCGACTTACCAACGGCGGCAAGGTTGCGCACGGCCCCGGCAGCGTTCAGCAACTCGTCTCGCTTCTCGGTGAACTTACCGACCACTTCGCCGACGCGATTCACGAGCAATGCCACGCCGTCGGCGAGCGACTCCAACCGACGAATCTGCACGTCTTTGACGACGAGTTTCTCGACGATCTTGGTTTCGACCTTCGCCGGCGCCGCAGCAGGCTTGGCCGCGAGCTGCTTTTCCAACTCGGCGATACGTGCCTTCAGCGTCTTCGGATCGTCGGCCTTCTTCTTCTCGATCGACGCTTTGATTTCTGCCGACAGCTTGGCCAGGTCGACGGCCGCCGCGGACTTCGGAGCTTTGCGGCGCTCGCCCGGTTCCGGCGTCCGGCTGCTATCGAACGTCCGTTTCGCACGGAACTTGTGCCGCTCGAACGCCTTCAGGAATTGCGGCGACCAGACCCAACATTCGCCGTCGTCGAGCGTCGGCAGCGTGCCGTAGAACTTCGCGGCCTCTTCTTTGGAGCCGAATAGATCGGTCCAGGCCTTCATCGCGTCGACGGCCCGCTTCCCCGTCATGCGGTGGCAGAGCACGACGTCGGCTTCCTCAATGGCCGCCTTGGCGATCGACTGCGGCCGTTGCGTGATCATCGTCATCGACAGGCCGCGACTGCGCCCCTTAGTGACGATCGTCTTGGCCGCGCCGATCAGCGTCTCTTGCCCGCGGGACTGCTCTTGTGGGACGAACATATCGGCTTCGTCCATGATCAGGTGCAGATTCGTTTTCTCCGTGGCCTTCAGGCGGAAGAGCTTCAGCAGCAAGGCGGCGACGAACCGATCTTGCTCCGCGTTCGCCGCGAAGCCGCTCATGTCGAGAATGACGGATTGCCCGCTCCGGACGATGTAATCCGCGACGACTTCGCCCGACGTCGGTTCCAGCGGCGCGTCGCCGTGCTCGCCGCCGAGAATGACGATCGGAAACCCGCCGGCCCCGCCCTCGCGATCGTGGCGCAGGCCGAACCAAACGCCGAGCGGATCCAGAATCACGACGTGCGTACCGGCGTCGAGCATTTCTTCGGCCAGCACGCCGGCGTTGTGCGTCTTGCCGCTCCCCTTGGTGCCTGCGACGAAGATCGTACGCGCGGCAATGTTCGACGGGACCGACAGGTGAGGGGCTAGTTTGAGGTTCGACATTGGGCGTTCTCGGGCGGGTGGTTATTGAGAAGGGATCTATCCGCCGCTGGCTTCAAGATTGTCGACGAGCGTTCGCAGTTGTTCGCCGATCAAAGCCAAGTGAGGCGCTTCACCTGATTGGACGAAGTCCGCATAAGCACGGGCGGCAGCACGGCACGCGGCGACGTGCGCGAGGTCGCGACCGAAGCCGTCGAGGCGCAAAACAAAGTAGGTGGCCATCGGATCGCACGGCTCGCCGTTCGGCTTGGACACGACGTAGCGTTTATGCAGGTCGTTGGGATTGACTTCGATCGGAGGAATGGCTGACATGCTTCGTTCCTTGGAAGAGTGAGATAAGAAAACCTGCGGGCCGCGTGAACGACCCGCAGGTGCCGCTTCCACACCCGCAACGACGACGGGTAGTGCGTCCCGGCCACAGAAGAAAAAGGCCGGGGCGTGTGGTTCCTACTTGGACAATTCGCCGGCTTCGTCGGCAGACATTTCCGTCGCGGCGGCCGCGGTGCCTTCGGCCTTCACGTCATTGGCGGCCGGACCTTGCACGTTGGCCGGCGGACCGGACGGCGACGAACCGCCGAAGAACGACGGCTTGAGCTCGATGTCGTGCTGCAGGGCTTCCGGACCGCTGCCGCCTTCGATTTCGATTTGCGCAACTTCGACCGCGTGCCCGGCCTCGCGCAGCTTGTTCACGAACTGATGCGCCATCTTGTCGGCGTCCGTGCGGTTGTCCGCGTTGTGGTGAGCACCTACGCCGACGATGACGATTCCGAAACGACCCATGATGAAAACTCCGAAAGAGTGAAGAGAAACAAACCAACGAGCTCGGCGGGATTCGAACCCACACCCGTCCCGCCATCCGGCGCGACGGTCTGCCAATTGAGTTACGAGCCCGAGGCGACTATTCGTCGCCGCTTTCATCAGCCGGATCCGGATCAACGTCGTCATCGTCGTCGTCGTCGCCGGCTTTCACCGTGTCGACTTGCTCGATGATCAGACCGGCGGCCTTCTTCGCGAACCGATCCAGCGCACCCTCTTCGATCTCCTTCATGTTGAGATTGAGAGTGACGCCCAGCGTCTTATCCGTGACGCTGACGCTCGACGTTTGAAACACGCCGACGACTTCGTAATTCGAGTCGTCCATGTTCTCGAGCGTTTGCTGACGAGGCGCGTCGGTCGCAGCCACGTTGCCCAGCTTGAGCCGTCCCGTGATGCGACGGCCGACGAGGCATTCTTCCATCCGCTGCAGCGAGCAGAACTGGCGATCGATCTTCACGCCGACGCTGACGGTCTTGTCCCCGATCGACACGTTGCCGCACTTCACGGGAAACTGAACGAGCACCTTTCCGGCGGGCCTCCTGCCCGTCTTCTTCTTCGCGGGCTTCTTGCCAGCCTTCTTCTTCGTGGCAGTCGTCATGCGAACTACCTCCTTGGGAATTGCCGACCGCGTGAACGCTCCGCGCGTTCAAGTCGGGCAGCGGGGTTGAACGTGCTGTAGTCGCCGCCTTCGTCCGGATCGATGGCGTCGAACGAGTTGCCGCACTTGCCGCAGTAGCCGAGCTCCTGCAGGCCGTTGTGATTAGCCGTGCCTTGGAGTTGCACGAACTTGGCGGTCTTGCAGAGCGGGCATTTGGGGGTGGTTTGGTTTGGCATGGTCGTCACCCTTAGAAAATGCGGTCGATGACTTCCATCAGGTACGCCGAGTCGACCTTGTTCGCGTCGTGCTGCCGCAACATGGCGATCAGTTGCACGAAGTAAGCGGTGTCGACGCCGATTAGCTGATCTTCGAGGACGTTGATGTCGTCCAAGTCCAGCGCGTTAATGCCGTGCGCAATCTTGAGCATCTGCCCGGCCGTGATGTTCCAGCCGCGTTTCAGGAACTTGCGGATCCGGACCATCGCACAGATCGGATAGAGCGAGCCGCCGAGATAGCGAAGATCCTTAGCGAGGATGGCTTCGAGCGCCGCCGGCGGGAGCTTCAATTCCCGCGTCTTCGAGTCCCAATAGCAGGTGCAATGTACGAAGTCGTAATTCGTGTGAATCTGATCGGGCTCACCGAAGAACCGGAAGATGACTTGCACCTTGTGCGATAGCGTGATGCAGTTGGCCGTGAGGAAGATCGGCCGATACTTCTCGCCTTCGTCTTTGACGTCCTCTTTCGCCGCGTCCTTCACGTCAGCCGGATCGGCGTGCGATTCCTCTTCGCGCATCACATCGTCGAGGTAAGCGTTCTGCGCTTCGTCGCCGGGCACGCCTTCGAAATACTGGTACTCACTGCTGCCGCTTTCGCCGGTGACGCCCGCCGACTTGATATGGATCTTCACGCGATCGTCTTCGGAGTCGTCGACCCAGATGCCGACGCACTTGTCTTTGTGCTTGAAACGGGCCGGCGGATTCTTCTTGAACTTCTCGACGTAATACTTCGCCAGTTCAACGGCGCATTCACGCGTCCGTAGGTAAAGGTCGAAGTCATTGACCTTGTCGCCGAGCAGCATCGACACGATGCAACCGCCGGTAACGATGACGTTGTCTTTGACTTGCTCGCGCAGCTTCTCATCGGTGATCGATGCGAGCCATTCGTTTACCTTCTTGGCGATTGCAAGGCGGATCCATTTCGCTTTCATGTCGTGCTCTCCGTGCTGAAGTAAAAAACCAGTGGGCCTACGGGAGTCGAACCCGCGATCGACAATGCGAATGACCATCGGCCCTGCCACGATTCACCACCAAGGGTCGGTTCGTGGTCGAACCACCGGCAGCGGAATACCCCCGAGCACCGCATGCCGTAATTAAGGAGTCGTGAAACTCCGTACTGTCGGGTCAGCAGCCAGACCACGGCTTGCGCCGTGCTGTACCGTTAAGCCGCAGCCGAAGGGCTGACGACTTCTTGTCGCAACTCGCCGTCGGCGACTTCGCCGGTGACGATCCAGACTTTCGCTTCGCGTGCGCACTTGGCGACGGCGAGCTTGTTGGCCGGACTGAGATCCTGCCAAGCGCGTTGCGTGAGACAGATGATGCCGCCTTCGCCCACGGCGTTGACGGCATACGGAATCGCGACGGCGTAACGCTGGCCGTCTGAGCATTCATCGAACGGCACGCCTTCGCCGCGTTCGTTGTCGACGACGAACGTATCCGATTCGATCCGCAACGCGCCGGCGGGAATCTGTTCGGTCAACACGTCGTCGACCTTCTTCGCCATTTCGCGCAGCGTCTCGGCTTCCTTCGCCTTGCGTTCCTTCTGAGCGGCGAACTCGCCGGCTTTTTCGAGAGCTTCGGCCGCGGCGCGGACCTTCACGCCCATTTCTTGCGCGGCCTTGGCATCGGCTTCGGCCTTGGCGGCAGCGACGAGCTCTTCGTTGGTCGGGTTCGGCAGCTTCTCGACGGCGGCGATTTGCTTCTTCCATTCCGCAGCGGCTTCGTGCGCGGAGTTGGCGGACTCGAGCGCTTGCTGACGCGCTTCGGCCGTATCGCGGAAGGCTTGCTCGCTGGCCTTCGCCTTTTCGAGATCCACCTGCAGGGCCTTGATCTTGCTGTCGATTTGCTCGATCAGCGTCTTGGCCTTCTCGACGGCGTCGACCGCCTCGAGGAACGACTTGCGAGCAGCTTCGACGTCGGGCGCCGTCTTCGTGAATTCGTCCAGCTTGGCCGATGCGACGTTCGCCGTGGACTTGGCCTGTTCGTACGTCGTGGCCTGGGCCTTGAGCGTGGCGTGCTTGTTCGACGCTTCGATCAACGCGGCCTGCAGGGCTTCGGCGTCCGACGGCAGATTGATGTCGACGCCTTGCGACGCCTCCATCTTCGACTGTTCGTGCTGGGCGGCGTGATCTCGGGCCGACTCGGCTTGGCGTGCCGCTTCGTCGATGCCCTTCTTCACGGCGGCGGCGAGCTCGACGAGATCCTTCGTCTTGAGCTTTTCCGGCGGCACCATGGCCTCGAGCTTTTCTTGCCCGCCGACCAGCTTGTAGAAGATCTCGGCGTTGGCTTCGACGCCGGCCAAACCAATCAGGGCCTTCAGGCGGCGGGCGTGCCGCGGCTTCTCGCCGACGTCGCGGGGGTTGACCAAGTCTTCAAGATCAAAACGGCTGACGTCCAGCGCGGCGACTTCAACTTCGCCGCTGCGGCGGGTGGTTTTGCCGACGGAGACTTCGCCGCCGAGCCCTTCGACTTTACCTTTCTTGGCGCGATCGCGCACGCTCAGCGAACCCTTGCCGCTGATGAGCGCGTTGATGACGTCGATCGTCGTCGTCTTGCCGGCTCCGTTGGTACCCTTCAGGACGATCGCACCGCCCGGCATATCGTCGGGAATGTGCAGCGTAAAGGACTTGATGCAACTCACGTTCTCAATCACTACGTCGGACATGACTCGAATCCTTTCAGAACTTGGGCTATCGGGCTAAATGAAAATCTACAGATGGTCAGCGCAGCGCGCGGGATTAGTTATCGACGAGATTCTTTTGCTCGCCGGGCTTGGTCTTCTTCCCCGCTTCGTCGGCGGCCTTTTGAATGCGGGCCGTCGCCATTTCGTACAGGTTCGTGACGATCGCACGCTGATCGTCGGTCAGCGTCGACTCCGGTCCGCACATACGGTCATATATGGACTTGGCGGAAGTCTTCGACTTGCACAGGTCGAACTCTTTGCCGATGGCCGCTTTGTCGAATTGAACATCGTTGTTCGTGCCGGCCGATCCGGAAGCGGCCGCGTTGTTGCCGGCGGTGCCTTGGCCTTCACCTTGCTTGCCGGCATCGCCTTGGGTGTCGGTCTTGCCTTTGCCGAACTTGGATCCGACAGACGAATCGCCGACGTTGCCGGCTTCTTGCGTCTTCGGGCGGAAGGTTTGGTCGACGTCCGTCTCGCCTTCCTTGATGGCTTGATACACGCCGATCAGCAGCCCGATATGATCGAGGGAAATATCGGCTTCACCCGGCACGCCGAGATACGCGTAGACTTCATCTGCCGACACGCCCATCTTGCCGAACGCGGCCAGCATGTCGCCGCGACGTTTGGCCAAACTCTTCGAGTCGCCGATGGCCGTCTGCCGGGCCTTTTGAAAGATCTCGTTCCAGAACGCTTTCGGCACGCCCTTAAACACGGCGTTGCGTAGCGCGATCGAGCAAGCGGCATTGGCGGTGACGCCGATCATGTCGTCGGAGAACTTGCCGTACTTACCGCTGATGCGGCGTTTAACTTCGTACGTGATCGCGACGTTGCGTTGCAGATCGATGAACGCTCCTTGAGCCGTGACGAATCGATCGTCTTCGGCGATGACGCGAGCACCGGCCCGGCAGTTACCCCACGCAGATGCAACGATCTCGGCCATGCGGGCGCTTGGCCCCTCGATTACTTTGACCGAGCCGTCTTTGTCTTTGCGCTTCAGCGAATACATGCACTCCATCGCAACCTGTTCGCTAAGCGTCGCCATTTCGGTAGCTTCGCGGACGAACTCTTTGATGGAACGCGGGAACTTCTTGGCGGTCACAATCTGCTGATTGATCTCGCTCGAGTTGATGGCCATCAGCGCAGCGCCGCTATCAACTTCGCGCTCGAGATATTCGCCTTCGAGTGGTTCGGACATGACTAAGCTCTCCAAGATTTCCAGAAACGTAGGTAAGCGGGTGGGGGAACGGTCTTGATGCGGCCGTGCTCCTTCGGAAGCCACAAGCCGGTTCGTCGGCACTCGGCGTACGTCGCCAAGGCTTCATCGTTTTGCTGCGCACCGATCTCGAGAAACTCTTCACTGAGCTCGAAAGTCTGCACGCGATACGTCGGCGCTTTCTTCGACGAGAACACGAAAATGAAGTGCGGGCGGATCCCGTAGAACTCTTCGACCGCTTCGCTATAGAGCGCGGCCTGCCGGTGATAACCCCACTTGGCCGACTCGTTGGAACAGTCCTGCAGCGTCGCGGCGGTCCGCGTGCTCTTCAGGTCGACGACGACTTCCGCGCCAATGTGGATGAAGTCGAAGCGGGCACGGACGTCGACGCCGTGCTTGTCGTTGTGCCAGACGATCGTCTCTTGCTTCGTGCCTTCGGCCTCGAATAGTTCGCGGGCGGCGTCGTGGCGCAGGATCTCTTGCACTTGCCGCACGATGTCGTCGTCGGCTTTGAGCAGCATCTTGCCCTTGTTCGCGGCTTCGAACTTCTTCCACTTCGCACCGCTGCGGGCGCCGCGGGCGTCGAGCACGTCTTCCGGAATGACGACGAGGTTGCTGCCGAGCGGACCGTCGCCGCCGAGCAATGCGTCTTCAAGCGATTGGCCCTCTTCGAACCACGGCTTTGACTCGCGTTCGTTTCCCGCGAGACGTTCGTGATAGAACTCGGCCGGATCGTCGAGCACCAAGTCGAGCCCGCTATGGGACACGGCCGTCTTGTCGGCGTGGTACGTCTTGAGATCGCATTGCCAGCGGCGGGCGTTACTCATGGATGCCGGGCTCCGTCCCGTGGCTATCTGTAGATGGTCGCTTCTGCCGAGCCTCTTCCTCGATCGCGACGGCGACCTCTTCCCGATGAACGGCGACCTCCTTGGGGGCGTCAATGCCAAGCCTGCACTTATCGCCTCTGATCTCGACGACTGTGATGTAGATGTCGTCGCCGATACGAATCCGTTCGTTCTTCTTGCGAGATAAAACGAGCATTCCCGAACTCCTTTGTCCTGCACAGCCGAGCCCGGGAGTGGACGTCCCGGGCCCGGCCGATGCGGTTCCCAACCGCTCCGTTCCGACCGCACCATGCGGCCGGTCCATCGTGACTAACGCTATGCCACCGAATCATCGGCGAACATTTCCTTCAAGCCTCGACCATCAAACTCTGCGGGCCAATTCGGCGGCGCTAAGTAGTGACGATGGTCGCCCATCTCTGGATGGTCAAATATGTATGGTGCAGGCGGATTCTCGCCGAAGTAATCAACGTGCATGACATGATGCACGTGCGAAAGAAACAGCTTAACCGCCCAGCGTCGCGCTCGATCGTGAACGTGCGCTGGAGCGATACGACCTTCCTGCCAATGGCCGAAACGCTGTGTCTCCTTCATCTTCGGCTTTGATTCCATTTCAGCACGGGCGACGTCAGCAAACGCGCCGGCGGCATTCTTCTCGGCTATGCTAGCCTTGCGAAGCGCAAACAGCTTTCCGTAAACGGAATCCTTGTGGTTTTGTGTTTTCACAAAGCACTCGCCGGCCTTGTAGACGCAAATGCTTTTTAGCTGCGCGTTGTAAGGACGCTTTTGCCCCTTCTCCCACTTGCATGTCGGATCAAGGCCAGCGAAACGCCAAAAATGCCCGACCGTTCTGGCCCTGCGAATATCAAAGTTAGTCAGGACTGCGGCCGATAGAACCGGGCCGATTCCAACAATAGATTGCAACCACTGGCCAACGGCATAACCACGGGCATATTCGCCGAGCGCCGATCGAATCGATGTCTCAAACCGGTTCATTGAGCCGAATACCCATTCGATCAACTTGTGAGGCTCTTTCGATTCGGCGGACGTTCGTAATTGCGAGGCCGATCGGATGCGCTCGTCTTGAATCGTGTAGTAAAAATCGACCAGCCAGCGGGCATCGCGGCGGGTAAGGCCGCGAGCCGCTTGCTTTAGGTCTTTTGCAAGGCGGAACAGTGATTCACCAAGGTCAATTTCGGGTTCTAATAGATTCATAATTCGCTCGTTTCTTTCAGACTCTCCCGCTTGGCGGCTTCGCTCTGTCTCAACAGAACACTCCCATTCATCGGCTACGCTCTCTTTGTGCAGACACTCTTCTTCACCGGCTACGCTCTCCGTGATCAGACACTCGACTAACCCGGCTTCGCTCGTAGTCAGCAGATCACTCACATTTACCGGCTGCACTCCGAAACGTCAGACACTCGTTCTTTACGGCTACGCTCGGCGCTGACAGACACTCGGGATCGACGACTGCACTCCACTCTGGCAGAAACTCATCTGGTTCGGTTACGCTCTGTGTCTACAGACGCTCTACCTCCGCGGCTTACTTCGCTCCCAAAACCTTCCGTGCGTTGGCACGGTAAACAGTGACCGACTCCCGGTCGTTCAGCATCTTGAGAACCGTTCGGATGATGCCGGGGTTTGACGCTTCGACATCGCCGATCAGCTTGACGGTTTGATGCCAGGACTCGGCGTCGATGACTTTACTGGCGTTGATCGTCACTTGCGGTTGTTCGTCAACTTCCACGATGCGAACGACGTCCTTGAAAATAAGGCCGTGCCGAACGCGATGATCAGCGCCTACAAACGTGCCGACGTGAACACCGATCTCATTGTGAAACACGTACCGACGGCCGACGACAAACGTAATCATCAGTCCTGTAACTCCGTTCAGGCACGAAAAAACCCGCTCGGGACTAGCCGCACAATGCGACGTAATCCCAAGCGGGTCAGGCTTTGAACTAAATATTGGGCGTACATGCCGGGCTTCCGAAGCCAAATCCTTTGGCGTCGAAGCACGACGCCGTTCGATCACCGAACGGCGGTCATAATACGGTTAACCGGATTCCCGTCAAGCCGTGCGCTTAGAATTTTTTTCCGGCGGCGAACTCGCAAGCCGATCAACTGTGATGTCCAGTGCCTCTGCGATCCGGAGTGCAATCGAAAGCCCCGGCACGGACTTGCCGCACTTTACGTCGGAAATGACGCTCTCTTTTACACTTGCGCGCACCGCAAGGTCTTTCTGCTTCCAGCCTCGCAGCTTCAACAGACGGTCGATATTCTGTTGAATATTCGCTTTGATTTCGTCGTCGGTAAGCACTTTCATGGCTCCGAGTATACGGTTTAACCGATTGACTTCAAGTTTCTTTGAACTAGGATGCCGTGCGTTTCGGCTCAGTAGCCGCGGTAGCGGTCGCTTGGATCTCTCTGAAGCTCAGGGTCGGAAAGCGGATTGGCCTCGTAGCTACGGTTGCGCTGTGGCTCGCTGTTGCAAACGGACGCCAATGCAATCACGACAACGAGAGCGATGCCCCAAAACCATCGGGCAAAGTTCGCGTCGCTTGCGCGGCGAGCCTTGTTTTCAAGAATTGCTGCACGGAACTTGTCGGCCTGTTCGTCGCCGAACAGTTCTCGCTGCTCTTCAATACTTAGCAGTTCTTGGCCGGTGAGATCAGACATCGCAATACCTACGACACCTTTCTTCGGCCTTTGCTTCGAAACTGCCCCGGGGTCAGCATCGCCGTTACAGGTACGCCAAACGCATCGGCGATATTCACCATTTGGGCAAACGACACCGGCTTCTCCGTGCATTCGATGAAGTAAACCCACGCTTGAGAAATATCCGCCTTTGCGGCAAGTTGCCGCGTTGTCCAACCCGCCCATTCTCGAAGGAGTTTGGTGTGGGCACGAAACGCGTTCATGTGTGCGAGGTAGTGCTTGGCAGGTTTTTTGGTTGACAATTTTCCTTGTTTTTTGCCGCTGTCATCTTTCATGCGATGGGCTCTCCTGAAGCCGAAAATCTCTGGATAGTCACTCGCCCAAAATTCAACCCGTGCTTGTAGCACGGGTTGAATTTCTTCCGCAAAAACGGGCTTTCCCGTTTTCAAGTGGAGGATAAGGGATTGGATTCCCCGAAAAATCCTCATTGGCCGCAGGACCGGCACGGACGGACTTGGCACTGGATGCGACGAATTTGAAGGAGCGCGTTTCACGACCTACATAGGGCGTAGGGGGTGACCAATGATCGCGTTCAGCAACAAAGATTTACACCAGTGGTTTGTGTCGTCGTTTCAGCCGCGGCGTCTTATTGGTAAAAGCAAAAACACCGTAAGGCTTTACCTGCAAGTAATTGCAAGGCTGAGTGAGCACGTAGGACGTCGCGCTATGCTCGACGACCTTAATGAAATGTGCATTTGCTCATTCTTATCGGCCCGTCTGTCGGATGGATTGGCACCGCACACCGTGGCGAAGGAGCGTGCGCAAATCGTGTCGCTCGCAAACGATGCCGCTAGAAAGAGACTTGTCGATGAATTCGTTAAAATCCCTTCCGTATCCACCCCAGAACTTACGCCGGAGGCGTACAAGACCGAACAACTGACACAGTTGTTAGATGCGTGCCAGTTTAGTACCGGGTTTATAGGAAACGCGCCAGCCGACGTATGGTGGACGGCCTTGCACTACGTGTTTCTGTTTACAGGGGAGCGCACTGAGGCAACGTTGTCGCTACGGTGGGATTGGCTCGAATGGGACACCGGGTGGTTGCAAGTGCCTGCGACTGTGAGAAAGGGGAAACGCAAGGCAAAGCGGTACCAATTGCCGTCCGTAGCAATTGCGAAGTTGCGTCTCCTGCGGCCGTACACCGAGCAGATGATTTTTGAAACGCACTGGAAGTCGCACGCTACCGGTTCGTTCTATTACCACTACAAGAAGCTGCTTATGCGTGCCGGGCTTCCATCTGGCCGAAAATGGAAACCACAACGCCTTCGCCGCACTTTCGCATCGTACCTAGAAAAAGAAGGCGGTGACGCGACCGACGCGCTTGACCATAGCTCGCGTCGAGTGACGAAACAGAGCTATCTCGACGAGTCGATCTGCGGAAAAATTTCGCCGTCGCAGATTGTGAATCAAGCATACAAGCTGACTTGAGCGCAAAAGAAAACCCCCGGTAGCACGATTGCTACCGGGGGCCGACCTGCAGCGGCGCAACAATTGTGCCTTTACCTTTGGCACGAAGGATTCGCCTTAGCTTCGGTCGCCGCCCATCTGGCCTTCCCGGCCTTGATGGAGCGAGCTAAACGAGTTCTCACCGTTGGCCGCTTGCACCGCACCGGTTTCGAAACCGGGCTTCACGTCGCGGTCCGCGAGCTCGCCTTGTGAACCCGACGTGCTTTGCATGCCCGACGGGCTTTTGACTTCAGACACTTGATCACCTGCCTCTCTTGGTAAGGGAATCGACTATCCCTAGATGGTCGTCGCGGTTCGATTATAGTTCGCTAGCGTACGCGAATGTCAAGGAGATTGCTTAGCGGCCTTACGATCCTTCGCCCGTTCGGCGAGTATGTTCTGCAGCAGTTGCAACCGCAGCGCTTGTTCTTGTTCCGCCGGCGCCATGCCCGCGACGTCTTCCTTCGGAAAGTAAACCCGCGTGAAGGCCTTCGCGCCGAGCTCCCGCATCAGCGCGTTGGAGCGTTCGCGAATGACGGCGTCTTGAGCACCCGGGGAAACGTCGCTGACGCGTACACCCGTGGCAAGATTCATCAGCCCGGCAAGATCCCGCTTTCGCGGATCCGTGATCGTACGCAAAGTGGTGAGCGCCCGCGCGATCGGAAGGTTTGCTGCGATGAATTCCAGGCCGTCAGGTAAGTCGGCTGGCTTCGTATCTCCGCTGATGTTGCTGATGATACGACCAATCGTCGGATCCAAGTCCTCAAGATCGCGACCGCCTTGCGGCCCCTTTTGAAAGAAAGACTCTCCCGTTGCCCATTCGAGAGGCGCCTTAACGAGTGGGTTTGCCCGGCCGATCGCTTCCATCAGGCCGCCGCGGACGCCGCCGCCAAGGAACGACATCGCGTCTTCCATCGGCAGGCCGAAGCCCGTGATGTATCGTTTCGATCCATCCTCGAGTTGACCGCCCGGCCACGGAATCGAAGCCGACTCGGCAACATAGTCCGGCGTTGACGCATCGTTGCCGCTCGCGCGGTTCTGTGCCCGGATTGTCTGGGCCAGCTTGCCGCCCGGAGCTTCCCACAATCGCGAGAGCGTGTAGGGAATCATCCCCTTGGAGAACTTGTAGAACGGGAACAGGCGAGCGGCGACGCCCTTCTCAAAGGCGGTGTACGCGCGGCCGCCGTATTCGACTTGCGTCGCGGCGACACGTGCGGCGGCCTCTGCCGGATCCACGCCCTTGCGTAGATTCTCAATGAACGGCGTCAATCGGTTCAGGCCTTCGATGTAATGGCCCAAGTGTTGACCGGCGGCCATCGGTGCAAACGTCGTATCGGTTGCGCCGGCGACGCCTTGCACCGTGCTCTGCAGCGGGTTCCACGTCGTGCCCTTGCCCATCAGCATGCCGTACGCATCGGTAGGTTGAAACGGCGTGCCGCGTCCCTGCGCCACGCCGCCCGGCAACTCCGTGAGGAAGTCGCCGAAGGTACTGCCGACGGCCGTCGGTGCCCCGGCCGCCTGCACCGATTCGTATTTACTGACGACGTTGTGTTGCCACGCCATGCGGCGGACGACGTCGGCCGCGTTGTCCGGCGTCGCCTGCAGGCCGAGCCGTTGGAGCTCGGAGCGTACGACGGGAATCGAAACGAGATCGGCGGACGACTGCCCCCGCATGATGCTGTTGGCGTCGCGCATCGAGCGCGCCGACCATTGACCGGCGGCCCAATTCTGCCACTGACCGCTCATCAGGTTGCGGACATGGAACGCCGGCCACGGCGACGTCACGCCTCCTTTGAACAAGTTGGTGACGGAGTCGACGGCCTGCAGGATCTCGTTCGCCGCTTCAGGGCTCTTGAACGATTGAATGTAGCGATTGAGATCGTCGGCGAAGTCGGCCGGTACCGGAATGGATCCGGCGGCGTCGATGATCTTCTTGTCGGCGTTCGCGTGCCCGGTCAACTCGAGGAACTTCTTGAGGGCCCCGCCGTTTTCGTCGCCGCTTACGAACCCGATCTTGTCGAGCACTTGCTTGAGTTTCACGAACTGGCCCGGCGTCCGCGTCGTACGTGCGGCCTCACGGAGCGTCGTTGGATCTGCGAGCTGGCGCAACACTTCCTTGCCGACGGACAACGTCTCGTATCCGCTCTGCAGGCGAGCGGCCAAGTCTTGCACGGGGTGATTGCCGAACACGCCCGACGCACGGACGTCGTCGTCCATTTGCGTGAACCAGCGGGCGATAGCTTCGCGGCGATTCTCAACCGATTGCGTCGCGCTGTTGATGTACGCGTTCGGCACGTCTGCCCCGTAGCGGTTGCCGATCAGTTGCGCGAGATCGTCGATCTTCATTCCGCTGTCGATCGCATATTTAATATGCTGATCATCGAGCATCTGATAGATCGTGTCGGTGCCCTGCCCCAGATCTTTCAGGTATTCGTGCCGACCGGTCATCTGCGGATCGAACGCGCTGACGATGCGACGGCTACCTTGGACGTCGCGGAGCTCCTTGGACATGAAGCGGGGGAAGTAATTGATCTTCGAGTCGAAGAGCTCGGAGCCGTACAAGCCCCACTCGTTCGCCTCGGCAATCATCGGATCCAGAACGCCGCGCACCTTGTCGACGTGCTGAGCGACTTCGGGCGACGACGCTACGTCGACGCCTTCGTATAAACGCCGCAGCGCGCGGGCTTGGTCTTCGTTGGCCAAGTGGCCGCCGCGTGCCATCAAGTCGAGGGCGACGTCGCCGACGGCCCCACGGGCTTGAGCTCGAGCGGCCTTGCGGCTGTCGACGATCGACGGCAGCACATTGCGTTGGCCGACTTGCGATGACGCATCGCCGGCCTTCGCGTTGAACAACCGATTGAGAGCCGAGAGCGGGGCGAGATCCGTGCCCGGGATCTTGGCGAACTGAGCACGACGGGCCCAATCGTCTAACTTTCGTGCGAGTTCGACTGACCGCGTGCCCGTCCCTATGACAAATGACGGCGCACGGAAGGGCAAGCCGATACCGAACAGACCGCCGAGCGGTTGATCTGCCAGCTTTGTAATGTCCTCGCCCATTGCCTCCGCGGCACGCTGAACAGCTTGGCGCTTAGCTGCGCCGGTCCCCGGCTTAACCGTGAACACCGGGCCGTGATTTGACACAAGGTACTCACCGCCAGGGCGAGCTTCTGCGACAGAACGCGGGTTTCGCGTTACCTGATAGCCCTCGCGCGCCAGCGACTGATACACCCGCTGCGCGTCAGGGGATACCTCTATGTCTGAGGCAAAGTCGAAGCCACGGGCATGCGATTCATCTACGGCGCGACGGTACATGTCGCCGCCGATTCCCTGCCCCTTTAACGCGTCGTCAACGAACGACAAATCAGCCTTGAGTCGACCGTTGCCAATCGAACCGGTAATGCGGCCACGATCTTCGCCTGCCGGTCCCCTCGCAAATGTATCGAAATAATCGCGATTCATTACGCCGTCGTGACGGGTAGTAAACTCTGTCGCAGTCTTTGGGATCCGAACAAGATCCTCGAGCGTAGTCGTCAATCGAGCTTCGCGAGGACCAATGGTCTTGCCAGCGAACTTAGACAACTCGCTTAGAAGTCCGGCATTCTTTGCGACTTGCCCTCCCTTGCTGAGAGCGGACCCGCCAAAGGTCAGGTACGTCATTGGGTCAAAGGCGAGCTCGGCCGCGAAGCCGCCGAAGTCCGCCGCTTCCCACGCGTTCGGATCGTTGGGGGCCGTGATGCCCCACTTGGTCAGCACGTCGCGACCGGATAGCCGATTGTCCGGTGCCGTCGGGGTCAAGAGTTGGTCGAACGGATTCTCGCCGCCGACGATGTCGCGGACCATCGAGCCCGGCACGTCGAGCACATTGCCGACTAGGGAGAGTCCGCTAAGCGCCGTGTTGCCGAGCTTCGAGAGAATCGATTGCTCTTGTTCCGGCGTGTACGACACGCGTTGCCGGCGCGGAGAAACGGCCTGCACAGTTGGCAGGCCGATGTCTCCAAGGATCTCGTCGAGAATCGTGGCCATGGTTTACCACATTTTCGGAATGCCAAACATCCACGTCGCACGCGGATCGAGGCGGGTCTTGTAATAATCCTGCCGTTGGTTGGCGTAGTCGCTTTGCATCTGCGAACCATTTAGCGACGCGGCCGGCGACTCGAGCATGCGACGCAACAGACGAATGCCCGGGTGACTTTGCTCGTAGCGGTCGAACATTTTCGGATCGGCTTTGAAGCGGGCCGCCATGATGTTCTGCAACGCTTCGACGTCGGTTTGAGTCAACGAACCTGCACGCTCGCCGATTGTTTCACCTACTTGCCAAAGAGGCTGCTGTTCCGTGATGCCGAAGGCCTTCAGGAGATTGGCATTCTGCGGCGATGACAGCGTCGACGTCGCTTGCGTCATATCCATCGGCGACTCAAGCGGCGATTTACCGGATGCCGACGATGGGATAGCGCCGCCAACGCCAATCGCCGACAAAAGCTGTTGCATAGCCGCCGGAAACTGCTGCGGCGTCATGCCTTCCATTCCACCGACAACGGGAGCATAAATAGCCGCCAACGTAGACGGATCCTTGGCCATCTTCTCTTTCCACGCCCGTTCGTCCTCCCGGCCTTGGTTCGCGTACATCGTTTCGAACAGTCCGCCCATACCGGCCATCATGCGCGGGTTCGTGGCGTTACCGAGAATCATCCGCTTGGCGAACATAGCCAACGCTTCCTGCGGACTGGCCGCATTGAACTGCGACTTGAAGTCGTCGTCGAACGGCGACTGCGGCGCGTACCGGCCTTGGCCGAGCTCCGCGAGCTTGATGTCGCGATCGAAGCCGGCTTGCGATTGATCGAAGCCGAGTTGTTGCTTCGCCAGCGAGAGCCGTGCGGCGTCGGTACCAAACTGCCGCTGCGCGATCGCGCGACGCAAGCCGAGCTCGGCCGCCGTCCGTTGGCCGTCGGCCTGCAGGTTGGCGGCGCCGAGTTGGCCTTGCATGTTGGTTCGGTAAATGTCGCCCTGCAGAGCGGCTTGACCGTTGGCCGTCGCCGCATTGGCGGCCATCGCTGCGGATCCCAGACGCGATTGCGCGTCGGCGTTCGACGACAACAGGGCGGCGAGAGCTTGAACTGCGGACATGATTCACCGTGATTAAATGATGCCGAGAGCGGCCGACAGCATGGCGACGGCGTTGCGTTGAGCCGCGAGCGTTTCTTGTTGACGATTGGCGAACTGCCCCTCTTGAGCGACCTGAGAGTTGAGCAGGTGTGACGCGTTACCGGTCGCCATATCGAACGGCACTTGGGTCCGCACGTTGGCGTTCTGGGCGATGTTCTGCGCCCCGGCGTTGGCGGTCAATGCGGCGAGCAATCCCGAATCGGGCGACATGCCCGCGGCGCCGAACCGACCGGCAAGAGTTCGCAGCAGGCCGGCGAAGCGAGAGTCGTTGCCGGCTACGCCGCGATTCACCGCTTGTTGAATTTGTTGCGGCGTATAAATCTGGCCGGCGTTGATCGTCGGTTGCTGGCCGCCGATGCTGCCGCCGCTCACCGCACCGAACGCCGTCGACAAGAGCGGCAGGATCTTATCGAGCGAGGTCTGCCGACCTTGCTGCGACAGAATCGAAAGATCGAGAGCGTTCTGCGCGGCGAGACGTTCCTTGCCCATCGTGTCGTAGTTGACCGTGGATCCGGAAAGCGTGCCGCCGCCCGCGCCGCCCATGCCGCCGCCGGCTCCAAGGCCGCCCGTCGCAAACTCGTCGGTACCGGAAATCGAATTCCAGAGCGACGGGTTGTAGTACGTCCGCAAAGCCGAGCTTTGTTGCGGCGTCAGCGTGCCCGTGAACGCGGCCTTGAATGACTCCGGGCCGATGGAGTTTCCTGCGCCGGCGGGCTGAGTCGCCGAAGCAAACACGCTGGCCGCCGACTGGTTGTTGCCGGTCGTTCCGCCCGACATGATGCGGTTCACGTCGGCGGCATTCTTGGCGACATCGAGATTGCGTTGCTGGCGAAACGATTCGGCCGACGCGTAATTATGGAATCCGCCGCTTCCGGTACCGCGATAGATGCTCACATCACACCTTCCTTTCTGCTGCTAATTGTAGTCCGCGCGTTAGCCCGGGATATTCTCGGCCAGCGTCGCAAGTGTTCCGAGCCAGTCGTTTCCGTTCGCTACTGTCGTGCTGTGGACGACCTGCCCGTACGACGCCCGAAGCGCACCGACGACTTCATCGATTAGCGCTGTGACGCGATTCACGGCCCGCACCGTCGCCATGGCGGTGACGAATCGAACCTCGCGGATCCCTTCTGCGCTGGCGCGTGCCTGAAGACTGGCGACCACTTGCCCCGCCGTAGGGTAGGGGCCGCGAATGATCTCGAGTGGACGTGTGTCGATGACGCCGGTAGGAAGGATTTGATTCAACGTGCCCGTGACGGCGTCGTTGGAGAGCGGCAAATGATACACGAACGCCGGCGGCAGAGTCGGCCACTGATCAAGGTTCGTGCGGAACTGCTGAATCGCCTGCGGGAAGTAGCCGTCGTCGTCGGACTCGTAAGTAATCGATTGCTTACGCGGGGCGCTCGGAGCTCCAAAGAACACGTATCCAGTCGGGTAAAGATAAAACATTCCCTGTTGATCGAACCGACGGAATTCGATGACGCGGTTGGAGCCGTCCAGAATTCGTGTTGCGCCAGGCGTGACGTTGAATGTGCGAATGGTGTCTTGCGAGATCACGTCAAACCCGTCGGCGTTAATAGTGCGCGTGATCTCGCGAATCGCGATCGTGGGCGTAGTTAGAAACTCGCGGATTAGCCCGCTGCCGAGAAAGGCGTAGTTCGCGCCGTCGCTTACATACCAGCGAATTTGATTCGGAAAGTTTCCGCCATTGATGAGAAACAGCCGCTCGGGGAAGTTGAGCGTTGTCACCTCGATGTCGTACTCGCCGGCTTTGCGTCGATAGAACGCGTTCGGCGAGCTTGCGCCGCTGGCCTGCACTGGAGCCGTGTCGGCGAATACGACAAAGAACGTAGACGACGGCGTCGGTGTAGGCGGCGTCTCGGGGATAACGCCTAGCGGTACAAACACCGGGGTTTGTGACGCGTCTCGAGCGACGGTTCCCACGACACGGTTTAATCGCGGATCATGCGGCGCTTCCGGAACTGTCGATGCGATCTCATTGATCGTTTGGATCCGAACGGGAACGCCGGACCCGCTGATTCCGAAGTCGGCTAAGAACGCACGCTGACCGTTGGTTGCAATCTCCACCGGAAGCGCGACGCGAACACCGCCGTCGGCATAGACCACCGTACAAAGCTGACCGACGCTAAGGCTCATGTAAGCTGCCGCGCCTGAATCTGTGTCCCGGTTGCGTTGCCCGACGCGTCGATCTCGTCGAGCGTCACAAGTCCGTTCTCGCTGATCGATGCTACGCGATACAAAGAACCGATTGCGTTGGCGATGTTCTGCGTAACGCGATTCGTGCCTGTGCTCGAGCCGTCTGCCGACGTCGAGGCCTGCGCCACTTCCTCACCGTTGCGCGTGAACGTCGCCAGCGTGCTCGGAGCATCTTGCCCCAAGGCGATATTGAACAGCGGCCCCGAATGCTTCTTGACGAGTTGAATCGGTTCCGTGAGTTCCAGCGGTCGCGCGTCACCCAATAGAGACGCAATTTCTTGCGCAAGCTGATTGACGCCCGTGTCGCGCTCGATGCCTTCTCGGTCGCGAATCTTCGCTCCCCAAGTCGTCCGCCCCAGACGTGCGAGGCTCTTTCCAAAAAGCGACTTCAGGCTCATTGATCGCTGCCGTCGATGGTGAGTTCATAGATAATGATCGGGTCGACTGACTTCACGCCGGAGAGTTCGACGTCGACGAATCGCGGACGTTGCGCATTCCGCACTGCCGGTTCGCTGAACTTCATTTGATGGAAGCCGTCGGACTTTGTGAGATCCAAATCGGCGTATTCTTCGCCGGCCGTCGTCTTAACGCCTTCGCCCGAACGCGAGCCGATCGTCTTGCCCCACTTCTGACCGCCCGCCGATCGATCGAGCTTGACCCTTGCCGACATGATCGCGGCGTTGTCGGTGGTCTTCGTGATCGTCATCAGCCGCCGCGGCACTTCGCTTTCGCTGGGCGACCAACGGAACGTGCCGCTTTGCCATGACCATGCAATGCCGCCGACTTGGTACGTGCTATCCGTGGTCGGCATCGTAGACCACGGTCGATCGAGCGTGAGCCGCGTCGACGTCGCCGCTATGATCGTACGCCACTGCCCGCGTCCGGTACCGTCGACGATATGCACGGGAGCGTTTACGAGATCCGCACCGAACGACGCGGTCGAATCGGCAAGCCACGTCAGACCGATTGACGTCGGCGTGCCGCGTGTGGTGCCGGCCTGCGGATCCGGACCGTCGAGCTCGCCCGCACCAAACGCGAGCACCTGCGCAGCGTTCGTGCCGAGAAACACTTGCGGTCGGCCGTTGATACGCCCCACGCAGCTTGATGCGATCGGTCGGTAGTATTCTTCGATCCACCATCGCCGTTCCATGTAATCGAGCGCGAGGGCATGCCGTGGATAACGACTACCGTCCAAGCAAACAAACCAACGCATGACTTGGTTGCCCGAATCGTAGACCGCATGAAAGTTCTCCGCGTATCGCCACTGAATCACGAACGGGCCGGACTCCGAAGCGTCGAACAACGCCCGAATCTTCTCGCTGACCGGAATGTCGTCCGGACCGGCCACGATGTGTACGCCTTCGTCGTCGAGCATTCCCGCCAAGTCATTGACCAACAAGGCACAGCGTTGGTTCACGCTGCCGCGCGCAGCGGCATTGAATACCCCGCCGTCGCCCGTGATCGGCGACGGGTCGTTTTGATACGTCAGCCTACGCACGCGATTGCGGTGCAGGATGAACAAGAACGAATCGTGCCGCAGTAGGCCGGTAACCTCGTTGGCCTGGCTGTCGGCTTCAATGCCGACGTTGTTGGACGGCGGCCACGCTTCCGACAAGAACGACTCGCTATAGTCGACGGCACGACGTCGCGACGATGCCGGTTCGATCGCATAGGTCGAGTACGGATCCGTCGGGCCGAGATAAGCTTCGGCAAGCTCGGCGGTCTGTGTGGCGACATCGACGGACTCGAGCTCGTACACCTTCGGAGCGCCGTCGACGGCGATGAATCGCCCCTCCATTTCGGCCGTCCATTCCGTGCCGATGCCGGTGATCGTCGCCGATCCGAACGTGACGGCGACCGCTCCTTGCGTGTAACGCACGACGCCGGCGCCGAACATGCGGCCGAGCATGTTGACCAGATACTTGCGGTCGGCAGGCGGAACGGTGTACCGCGAAACCGCAAGATCCGTGAAGCCGTCGTCATCAAACAGTGCGACGGCCTCTTCGTCCAGTAGATCATCATCCGTCTTGGTCGACGTGAAGCTCGAAGTCGAAAGATCCGTCGTCTCGAGGTCGACGTAGAAGACGGTAGCTTGCCCGTCCGTGTTGCGAAGAAGCTGACGCTTCGCCACCTTCGGATCGTCGCTTGTCGGCACGTTCGTGTAGGCAATCGTGTCGACGCCGCGGACCCACTCGCCCGCGCCGCGATAAGCCGCATTGCCGGCCGAATCGTCGAGGGTGAAAGTATCGGTGTCGACCACGGTGATCGTCCACGTGCCGTTTGCGGCGTCGTTGCCTTCGACGCCCGTGATCTTGACGGTGGAGCCCGTCGTTAGACCGTGAGCGGCAGACGTGACGGAAATCGGCACGGAATTACTGGCGTCGGTGATAAGGCCAGTGGCCCCCTCGATCTCGAGCTCATCGGAGACGGGTGACAGATTCGACGGGTTGCCGTACTGATCCAGAAACCGCACATACGCGCGATACGTGCCGACGATGGCACCGTTGCCGCTGCCGGCAATCGTCGGCTTGGTGGCCGGCGGTTCAACGCCCGCGATCTCCGCGAAGTTCGTGCGGCCGTCCCACCGCATGATCTTGTCGACGCCCGAAGCAAAGTAGAGCAAGCCGTCGGGGCTTTCGGCGAAACTGTGAGGCACGGCTTATCTCCGGTATCGACCGCTGGCAATGTTCCCCGTGGTCGCGCGTACGATTTGACGAAAGCGAAGCGTCTGCTCGATGGTCCGCAGCACTTCCGGCGCGTAGGCCTGATGCGAGAGCGCGAGGGCGTTTTGGGCGTTGTTGTTGTATTGCCGTTGCTGCTCGAGCGTGAGGGTTTGCGTGACGGTCTGCTCGTTAAACGGCGGGAACGAACGCTGCGACAACACAAGGGAGTTGGCGGCCGATGCGGCGAGTTCGGACGGGGCCGACGACTGCGACAACGCCAACGTGCTGATTGCCGATCGCTCGACGGTGTTCGGCGGCGGCGAGAAGAACACACGCCGCGAGCGACGATAGAAGATGCGGGGATGATCGATAACAGCGCCGCCGGCGTCCGCAATAGTTGTTGAACGCCACGCGTCACGAACATTGCGAATACACGGCAGATAGTGCAGCAGGCTTTGAGGCCGAACAATCGCAGGCGACATTCCAAGTGAAAGAATCGCAACTTCCGCGTCGGTTAGCTGCGCGTTCCAAATCGCGAGCTCTGCTACCTGCACGCTCGCAGCAAAGGTGTTGCCGAAACGAGCCGTAACTGCGGCGCCCATTGTCCCGCCGCCGGCAGATCCGGACGTCTTTGAGCCGTCGAGGAAGATGCTGGCTTGGACAGTGCTTTCAATTCGGCAAGCCATGTGATACCACGTGTTTGCCGTGTACGATCCTGAGCTAGTAACAACGGTGCCGACGTCGTCGTTCACCTGCAACTTATCCGCCCCGCTGCCGTTTAGAGTAATCGTGCAGTTGTTGCTGTTCGAGAATATATCGATGTTGTTGGTCGTATCCGGCGCGCGGAACCACATCGCCACGGTTTGCGGCAGCGACCCGGACGCGGCCGAGAAGCGAACATACGACGCGCTACTGCAACTAATCGCCACGTTGCGCCCCTTACGTCTCGCGGATCTCGACGCCGAACAATTCAGCATCGCCCGTCATGTCGTCCGTGCCGCCGGACCCGTCAGCGTCACGCGTGACTTTAAGGCGGAAGCGTTCGCCGGCGGCAAGGCTGTCCATCTGCGCGCCGTCGGTAAAGGCGATGTCGGTGTATTGCAGCGAGCCGCTGGTACCGGGGGCCGTGCCGCCCGCCGACTGAGCGGACGCGAAGCCATCGGAATCGAGATCCTGGCCCTCGTCGGCCTGCCGCTCGATGGAGACGTCCCAACGGCAAGTGCCCGACGTCGCCGTTGAACCGGCCCAGAACAGGCGAACCGTGATCCCGCCGCCGGCGTAGTGCCGGGGCAGCACGCCGGAAAACACCGCGGACTCGTCGGTCGACGCATCGAAGTCGAGGCACGGCTGTTGATTGCGCGTGTCGATTGTCGCGTAGTTGCTCGACGGCGGTTCGTTGTCCAACGGGCCGAACGTGATCAGCGTATTTCCAGACGCCATACTTCACCCCGTTAGGACGACGCGCCGTTGCAAATGTAAGTGACCTTCAGCGTTTGGCCGTTCACCAGGGCTTGATCGCCGGACGTGAACAGAGCCGTCGCCCAGAGCGTTCCCGTGGATCCGTTCTTCGTTGAATTATCGACGAGAAAGATTCCCTTTACGGTGACGCTGCCGGTAATCGTAAAGTCGACGCTCGAGGAATTGCTGACGCTGCCTCCCGATGCGCTGGCCGGCGTCCATTGAGGACGCGTCGCCTGCGAGTAGTTCGTGTGCTCTTCCGTCCAGCCACCGTGCGACGACATCGTGTCGGCGGCGGCCAGTGCGGAATAGCCGCTGCTGCCGATCAAACCCATGTACCACGCGGCGGCCTTTGACGTCGCACCGAAATAGACGTTGAACAGGTTATTGATGCCTGCCGTCGTGATGCCGTTGAAGAATCGCAGCGTCAGTTTCTCGCGGCGATTAAACGTACCGTCCGCGTTGAAAATGTCCGCCCAGCCTTCTTGCCGGACAAGGAAGAAGCTGACGATGCTGCTCGCCAACCACGTACCGATCGCGACGAGAACCTTCTGAAAGAAACTAAGCCATTGGAACATTGCTAAACCCTCGGATTCTTGCCGGCCTTGATGAGCCCGGCGTCGGTGTGTTGAACGATGAAGGCGGCTTGCTGCGCCTCGTAGTAGTGCATCGCGATGACGGTCCCGTCCGTGCTGCCGCCGGCGATTATCTCCAGATGGTCGACGGCACGGCCGGAAAAGGTTCCTTCGCCCGTCGTCCACTTATAGAGCACCGTGTAGCGGCCGACGGCGAAGTCGCTGCCCAGCCGCACGAAATGCTCAAAGAGCCCCGTCGCTTGCGCCCGATCCTTCGGCGGGATCTTCTTATCGGTGACGATCTTGGTTCCCGATTCGTTGTAGATGCTGAACGTCGGCGCCGCGTCAGGCGCAGCGGGGGCGTTGTCGGCGTCCGTGCATTGCACGCCGATGGGCGCTTCGTCGCCAAGTTGATAGCGTCCGCGAAACATTAGACGATCGTGAAGGTGTAGCTTTGAACCTTGGCTGCGGCCGAAACGGCGTAGGCCACGCGAATCGTGTACGTGCCCCGCGCGAAGCCGTTGGCCGCGGTGCAGGCCTGGGTGATCTTGTGAAGGCCGGTCTGGCTATCGACGACGGCGCTTGCCGTGCCGGTCTGCACCGGCGTCGAGTCGGCGCCGTAGATCCGAAACGTCGGCTGCGCGTCGGCCGTCTGCGGCGCGTTGCCGTTGGCCAACTGAATGTGAGCGTTGAGCGTGCCTTCGAGTTCGACGAATCCTAAGAACATCGCTATTCCTCAAAGCGTACGACGCGGTATCCGCTTCGCACCTGCAATTGGTTTGACTTCTGAACGGTGACGTTGACTTGCGATTGCGATTCGCCGGGGGAGAGATCGTGCCGATCGGCGTGCGTGTTCACGCCTTCAAAGCTCCGGATCTCGACGCGGCTCTTCGGCTTGTCGTTGATGCTCACAAGTCACCTACGGGGTTACGCTCGACGCTAAGTCGCCAAGACGGACCGGACCAAAGCGAGGTTCGTTCGATTCGGCCGAAGCGTTGTCCGCCGAAGCGGCGTCGCGAAGCGCATCGAAGGCCGCGCCTTCCCGTTCCTTGCGATCTTCGCGACCTTCCAGGCGGGCAAACACGGCTTCGCACGCCCGCATGAAGTATGTCATCATCGGGCCCGGGTTGACGTCGATCGGGGAGCTAATGGTGAACTTTACGCCGGAATATGCCGCGTCGGCCGCCGCGTCCAGCGTGAGAGCCGTAGCCGATTCGACGCTATCGATGATGCGCTCGAGTGCGGCCGACGTGCCGTCCAAGAGCCCGCCCTGCATCGGAAGCGGGAGATCCGCCGCCGTGCCGAAGCGAATGACCGAACCGACATGGCGTTGCGTAAGCGCCGCCCCGCTGATCGTCACCGATTGGGATCCGCTCGAGACGGTCGCCGAACCGGTGCTGTAAAGTTGCGTGGTCAGCGGCCGCGGCTTGCGGTTGTAGATGACTTCGTAGTTGCGGGCCGTCGTCGGCGTCGGTCCGAAGTAAAGGCCGATGACGCCCTGCCGTCGCGGCACGGCTCGGAACGTGTAACAGTACGGTTGCCCGGCAGAATATCCGCGAGTCGTGCGAAGGAGCTCGTCGGGGCTCTTGTAGTCGAGCGTCGCGTAGCGGCTGCTGACGTCGAGCACGATGCCGCTGGATTGGAAGTCGAGCGGCAAGACGTAGCAATCTTTGTAGAGCGCGTAGGTAGTAGCGGCGACGTCGGCGCCCGGATTGCTTCGCTCCGTCAGTTGCAGCTTAGTGGCGCTGATGCGTTTCTCAACGTCGTAGTGGATGCCGTTGAAGAGCAGCGAGTAGAGATCCACGTCGTTCGGTAGCGTGCCCGTCGAGAACGTGACGATGCGCTCGCCCGATACGTTGCCGGTGTGGTCGTACTCGGCCGTTCCGTCGGTGATCTGCGGCGACGTCGTGATCGGCAGGCGGTACTTGAAGTAGTTCCATTCCCGCTTGTTAGGAAGATCTCGATACGCCTCGAGCACGGCCCGCACGGCGTTGCGATTGTTGCGCTCGGAGATCTCCATACCGAAAGCGTCCAACAACGAATCGACCACGTCGTTAAACGTGGTGAGTTCGGAAGCTAGAGAGTAGGACGGGCTGCGGGCGATGTAGTCAGACATTAGAAGGTTCCATCACTTTGCGCCAATCGAACCCAAACCCGTTTTCGCCGTGGTCAATCGCCATTCGCCACGTTTCACCGCCAACGCCCATCGACAGGTTTAGAATCCACCCACGTTCACCCGACGGCATCAGATACTCGTCGATGCTCGCATTGCAGATCGGCGATTGAATCGGGTAGCCGAAGTTCGTCCACGTTTCCGCTTGATGCGGGAGTTTGAAATCGAGCCTGTCAGCCGCCGCAGTCACGCCGTCTTGCGGATCGTTCGAGTGCGACCATCCAAGCGATGCGTAGCGTCCATGCGTCGCTAAATAGGCGTCTTGCTGCGCGGAAATCCACGCCCTAAGTTCCGCGACTCGGGCATCGACTGCGCCGGTAAGTTGTTCGCGAGTAGTCATTACGCAAACGGGTTCGTTCGCCCGCTCCCGCCGTTGAAGAGAAGTGAAACGTCATCAGCGGTCAATCCTCGTGACCAAAAACCGAGTTCGTCTATCACGCAATCGCCAAACTGAAAACTTGCTGCTCCGAGAGTCAGCTTGCCGGATGCCGGAGTAGTGCTATTTGTGGCAGCCGTACCCGCGACGCCGTTGACGTAAACACGCCAGGAGCTACCGATACGAGTTGCAACTAAATGCCTAAGCGTACCGGCTGTTAACGTCGTTGACGAAATTGCGGAGTTTGATAATCCGCCTAAATATGCTGTAACACGCCCACTTGCTGCGTGACCGATATCGCATTGATTGTAGTCGTCGCCGATATTCAAAATCGGGCTTCCGTCTCCGATGATTGTCGTAGACCACCAAAGAGAAATACCGAAGTCGCCAGAAATAGAAAAATCCGTAGCTACCGAGGACAACCGCTGTGACGATGCCGCGTCAAACGCGCGTGCATTGCCGATCTTTCCGGTCGTCGAAACTGGCGAATTGAAGGCGCTCAGATTACGACTACCGAGCGAATCAACGGCCGTGCCGCTTGCTTCGTCGAGCGTGTAGTAGGCAAAGAGGTCCGTGAGCAGCGGGGAGGGCGCAGCATTCACTCCACGGCCAAGCATCGCGCGCGCTAGCCTCCTTGGCCGACGTGCAAACGGTCTGTAGCGAAAAGCGCTCATGCTTACTTCACGCGGACTTGAATCGTCGCGTTGTTCTCCGTTCCGGTACCGGCGTTGAACGCCGTCTTAATCGCGACCAAGATGCTTGCGCACCCGTCCATGTCCACTTCGACCGGCGCGGTGTATTTGTACGTGCCGTCTTGCACGTCGTTGGTCGCGTCGATCGTCAGCGTCAATTCGTGATCGCCGTCGGCGTTGACCAGCTTTTGCGGCGAGTCGTTGCCGTCAAACCCGAACGGTTGTACGACCGGGTTGGTAAGCGTGCCGGCGCCGTCGTCGTACTTGAGACGAATCTGCGCCGACGTGCCGATGCCGTGGTTGTATAGCCGGTTCTGCGCCTCACGCGTGATGCTGAGCGGAGCGACCACGGTGCTGCCGCTGTTATCGGCCTCCTCCGGTTCCGTGCAGACGTCCACCCAATCGCTGATCACGGAGACGGGCACCATCGCCGGAACGTCCGGCATGTTCCGCTCCGTCAGCGACCGCTTCACGTGCAACTTTCCGGCCATGACTCAAACTCCGTATGTGAGAAAACCGCCTGCGACGGAGTGGAAGAAGACACCCCGCCGCAGACGGAAGAAGCGAACTGGATTGAAGCCGACGATTAGGAGTCGGCCGCCGGGTTGAGCACGCCGTTGACGTCGCCGACGCCGTCCGAGCCGTAGTTCTCGCAGCAATAGCACGAACCGGGATCGATCGCGGTCCGCGTGCCGGCAGCGGCGAGCGACGAGTTGGCGATGTTGAAGCTGATCGTTCCCGTGCAGGCCGACACAAGCTCGATCGCGTGATCGCCGCTTTGCTGGTTCGTCAGCACGTTACGATCGATCCGGCACCGCGTCGCCACGGCCGACGTCGGGTTGTGGATGCACGCGTCGGCGAAGTCGCCAAAGACTTCGTTGTCGACGATGTGCGGACGATCGACGGCGGCACTGATCTTGATGCCGCTGTCCGCACCGACGGCGACGCTCTTGATGTAGTTGCGACGCACGACGCAACGATCGGCCCCGATGTCGATACCGATGAGGAATTGCTTCGACGAACCCTCGAGCAATTCGCAGTCTTCGATGATCGTGCCGGCGCCGTCGATGTCGATGACGACCACTTGCGAATCGATGTCGTTCTTGAAAACGATGTTTCGCACGCGGCAGTTGGCGGCGTCGATGTCGAGCTTAGCGGCCGTGCTGGTACCGAAGGTGACGACGGGACGATTCTCGCCGTTGCCCAGGCCCAGGATCGTGACGCCGGCCACGTCGAGATCGATGTCGCCCGTGACGGTTTCCGCATGGCCCGGCAGCACGTAGATCCGATCGCCCTTGTTGGCCGTGCATTGGCCGATGGCGAAATCGATCGTGGCAAACGGCAGCGTGGGATTGACGCCGGCCCCGGCGCCGTCGCGGCCGTTGACCGAGCAGACATAGAAGATCTTGCCGTAGGGAATTGCGGCGTCGAGGTGCGCGGCAATGTCTTGAGCCGCGGCTTCGTCCCCGAGCGCGACGGCAAGCCCTTGACGCGAGAGAATCTGCAACATGACGAAAACTCCTTATTACTCGGACGGGAGATCAGTGATTTGTCGCGACGTCTCACCCGCCCGTAGGGAGTCGTCGAAACCATGCTTCGACACGACTTCGTCCGCGAGTTCGCGCGGGTCAGCCGTGTATCTGAGTTCGGGGTTGGCCGCCACCATCGCCGCGACTTGCTCTTGCACAAGATCCGGAGCGAGGCGGCAATGTTCGGGCTCTTTGTCGGGAGCCCGGCTTTTCAGATTGATCGCGCCTTGGCATCCGACGCCGCGCTCTTCGCAGACGCGTTGCACGTGGCCCATGCCGCCGGTCGGGGGCACGAACGCGCGAGGGTCGCCGAAGAATTCCGCGAGGCCCGGTTCGTACACGTCGTTGGGATTCGGCGTGTAGCCGGCGGCCTTGGCCGCATTGATGAGCTCGTCGAGTTGACCGCACGGCGTGCCTTCGAATTGTTTGTCCAGCGTGCCGCGGCCTTCAAAGAAAACGCTGTCGGTCATCACGCGCGGGGCTTTCCGCAGCGCGAGCATTTCGGCCATGCGGGGAGCGACGCCTTGAGCAATCTGCTCGAGGTACCGCTGTTGCGCGGCGGGCGAAGCGTGGGCGACGTCGTACGGAAGTTCAATGGTCTGGCTCATGCGGCACTCTTGGCTTGGGCTTGCTGTTGGGCTTTCTGCTGACCGGCGATTGCGGCCAACGCGAGTTTGAGTTGAGCGGTCTGGGCTTGCTGGGCCATCTTCTGTTGATGCTGCTCGGAACCTTGCTGCATCTTTTGGCCGTGCTGCTCTTGGGCCATTTGCAACTGCTGCTGCATCTGTTGGGCTTGGAGCTCGGCCGCCTGCTGTGCGGCGGGATCCGGCGACGGCGGGGGCGGCGGGCTCAACAAAAGCTCTTGCACGTCTTCCTCAACTGCGCTGCCCCACTTCTGCAGGACGCCGTTGATCGACTGCGGGTTGCCGGTCGCCTGAGCCCACATCTGCGCGATCGGCCCGAAGAACTGCAACAGTTGGTTGACGTTCTCGACGTCGCGATACTTGTCCGGCTTGCGCGTGCTGTTCGCCGCGACGGTCGCGCGGAATTCGCGAACGACTACCTCCGGGCTCTCGCCCATGATGTATTGCTGCCACAGGTATTGTTCGACCGGGCCGAAGAAGCCTTGAAGATCCTGCGGCTGGACGAACCAACGGGCGCAGAACTTTTCCATGTCCGCGGCTTCGGTCATCCAACTCGAAACCTGATTGGCCATGTATTCCGGCCGGATCGACGCATACTGCTTTTTGGTCGCAGCGTCTTCGGCCGATCGGCTGGCGACGCCGCCCGGGTTCATCGAGTAGAGCAATTCGCTCAAGCCGGTCCGCTTGTCGAAGAGCACCATCGCCTCGTCGACCATCTTCCACGCGTTGATGTCGATCGGCGGCAACTCGACGAATCGCAAGTCTTTGTCGACGTCGTCGGTCTGATCCATCTTGCCGTAAACGAAATCGCCGCCGCCCTTGAGCGTCGTTTCAAAATCGGGCGGCAGGCTCTTCTTGCCCAGCGCGATCAACCGCGTCGTGTGCCAGATGCGATTCATCAGCATGGACATCATCACGTTGATAAACGTGAGTTCGCCCAAGCCCGGCGCCATCGGTGCGATCGGCCACGGGTTGTTCGGCTTCGTGTAGAAGTCGAGCACGGTCACCGGCCACTTGTCGTCGAGCCAGTACGGGATCGGCCAACGGAACATGCGCTCGACGTCGGAGTCGAACGCCATATTGAGGCGCTGCGTCGGAGCGTTGAGGATGAACGGGACATTGGGGGCGACGGCGATGTACGCGTAATCCCCGACGACTTGATCGAAGGCCTGCGTCAGCGACGGCCCGACCATGGAGTTACCGCAGAGCCGGCCGCCGACGCCGCCCTTGGAATAAATCTTTTGGTACGTCATCAGGTCGAACGTCTTGCCGATCCGTCGATCGAGCGATGTCATCGGATCCCAATTCGAACCTTCCCCTTGGCGGCTGGCGCTTTCGTAACTGCCGTATCCCTGCAGCGAACCGGGCGGGAGTTGGAAGTCCCGCTCGACTTGCCACACCGGAGCGGTGACGGTTTGGGAGATCCAACGCGCGTCGTGAATGCTCGTCGAGTCCGGATCGATCAACAGGTTGTCGACCGAATCGTAGAAGCAACCGGTAATGACGCGGTTGCTGCCAGGCATCGAGTAGGGCTTCGGCCACAGGCACGCGCGGCCCTTGGTCAGCGCTTCGGTGATTCCCTGCGAGGCGTGCGTCGCCAGACCGCCGCCGGGCTGCTCGGCCGGCGTGTAGTTCAACCACGCGTTGAGCAACGCCGAGACGACGTTGTTCACGGCCGCGCGCTGCATCTGCGATTGCTGAGCAATCTGAAACAGCATCATGGCGTTCGGGTCGCCCAACGCTCCGAAGAGCTCGGGGCTGATGCCGATTGCCTTTCGCGGCTTCACCATGCGGGCCGGGTTCTGCCAATACAGATTCGGGCCGTAGAGCGCCACAAGCTCGAAAGCCTTGGCGATCGTCACCTTGAATCGCGGCGTGATCAGCGGCCCGCCGACGAACTTTTGCATGAACTCCGGTTGCCACATGAAGCCGAGGCTTCCGGAAAAGAATTCCATGCACTGCCGCCCGACGTCGTTGAACGGCTGTTTCGCCTCTTGCGCGAGGCGGATCTTGCCGAGCCACGACTGAACGAGCGGCGAGAGAACGTCGGCTTGTGGGCCAAGTGCGGCGTACATGGTTACTTCTTATGAACGCGTCCGAATTCGCCCATGATTTCCTTGACGAGATCGAGCGAGATCCCGCCGCAACGCATCGCGATCGTCTGCAGGTCTTCGACGCCGTTGCACCATTCGCGAATGACGGTGGAGGCGATCGAAGGAACTTCAATCGGCATGACGGGAAACTTCTGCGGCAGATAGCCGGGCGGGTATCCCCACGCGCCGTACTCGCGCAACAGTCGCGGATTGACTTGGAAGATCGGATCGTCGACGTGCTTGATGTCGTTCTTCACCAGGGGTTGACCCTGCGGGAAGACGGTCAAGTCGAGGACGCCGCCCGAATGATTCCAACGAACGACGGCGGGCATCGGATGGCCGTCGCGGTCGCCGTTCGCGTAGTAGGCGACCATCTGCATGATGGGGCATCCCAGCAACGCGGCGACGTGCGTGATCGTTGCCATAGGTACGGGCTTTTGTTCAACGGTCGACATGACGAACTCCTTGGGCTTTGACGAACAGGGCTATGCCGCGCGGCCGGCGCCGAACGACGAACAGGGCGGAACTTGCGCGGCGTTGTCGCCGGGCTTCCAAAGGGACTGATAACGGCGGAACGCTTCGCCCGGATCCATGCCGCCGGTACCGTCGTCGGCGACGGCGACGTAGCGGCATCCGTCCATGGCGGCGTAACGCGACGTATCCATCAAGTGATCGGCCTGACCGGAAGCCGGCAGTTCCGTCGCTTCGGTCTTCTCGATGTGCTTGCGGTACGTGGTGACTTCGTCGATCCAGTTTTTGCAGGTGTGCTTAACGACTCGCAGCCGCGGCCGTCCGCTCGGCCGAACCGTCAGCCACGAACGGAAGGCCAAGAGCCCGGCCGGCACGTCGTCGCTCGAGAACGCGAACGAGGATCCGGTGACGACGGAGTTAAGCCCCTTGCGTGCGAAGGCCTCCGCGTAAATGTCGCGGTAGGTCTTGCCGATGCCGGGCCCGTGCTGGCGGCCCATGCGGAAGTCGATCGTGAATTTGTAGAACCGATAACCGGCGATCTTCTGCAGCACGCGTTCCGCGCAGCCGTCGGCGTCGTAGCCCTTCAGGTAGAGCTCGTCGTAGAAAACGACGTAGTCGCCAAGCTCCGGGGGCGGAACGGCGACGAACAGCACGGCGGTGCAGCTATGGCCCGGATCCAGAAACAGATACCGGGTCCAATCACGCGGCGGTTGCCACGCCCGTTCGATCAGCAGGCGATCGACTTCGTCTTGCTCGAAGGCGTTGGCCTTGGGCGTGCAATGCACGTCTTCCGAAAAGCTCGGATACATGAGCACGCCGTCGAGCACGTATTCGCCGTTGTCGCGCGCCTGCCGCTCTTCCGGCGACCAGCCCTCGAGACGCTTGCGCTTTTCGTCGGCGTCGATGTGCGGGTTGTCGGAAAACTTCAGGATCCATTCGGCGACGTCGGGCTTCTCTCGCGTCCGTTGCTCCTTGGCCCGCTTCGTCATCGACATGAGCGCGGGGTTGGCGGTACGCGGCCAGCTTGACCACACCAGCCGTCCCTTGCGGTCGGAGAGACGCGCTTGCCATTCCGCGACGTAAGCCGGGTAGACGATGTCTTCGTCCACCCAAATCAGGTCGACCGGGTCGCCGACTTTGACGTCGGCGTTGCTCGAGTACGCATGAATGATCGTGCCGTTGGCGAGCGTGACGCTCGTAAAGATCCGGGCCGCTTTGTTCTTCCAGGCAAACGCGCCTTCGGGAACAAGCCGCGCCGGTATGAGCGGCGGCGCCGGCACCTTGTCGGCTTCGCGCGCCGCGTCCGCCGGATCGTTGGGATTCCACGCGCGGAGCTTGCCCGTCGCTTCATCCTTGATGCAGTAGAAAGCACCGGGGAGGAAGAGCAGCCGATACAGCGTGTCGCCGATGTGCGTCTCGCCAAGGCCGATGATCCAGATCGTGAGCGGCCGGTTGGTCGGATACTTCATCAGCAGCGGCTTGCCGTCCGGACCGTTGACCGGTCGACGGCAAGCGGCGCTCGCGATCTCGACGGCCGCGATGGTCGACTTGCCCGAACGGTTACCACCGCGAACCAATCGCTCCGACGCAAGGCTCTCGATGAACCCGACTTGAGACGGCATCGCCCGAAACAAGGAAAGCGCTTCCTCGTCCCGGGCTCGGCGTTCCGCGATGACCGCGGCCAAGTTGGCTTGTTGCGTGCCGCTCATGCCGCCCCCGCGTCTTCGTCGACGCCGACGATCTTGAGGCCGCGGTTCGCCATTTCGTCGCCAAGCATTCCAAGCAAGAGTTCGTTCAACTCCGGATCCGTGAGGTTCTTCAAACCTTGCAACGTGGAGTTGGCTTCACCGGCTTCGGCACAGAGCTTGGCGATCGCGCGAAAGTTCTCGAGCTTGATCTTCGGCGTGAGCTTGTCGCTCGTCAGAGTCTTCACCCATTCGCCGACGAACGAGTCGAGTCCGCCGAGGCCTGCGATCAGACCGTGCGCGATCTTGGCGACGCCCGGCACGTCCGGATGATCGTCCGTCAGTTGCGAAACGATCTTGGCGAGCGTTTCCTTGACGCGACGCTGATACGCGGTTTCGCCGCCTTCCTTCAGGCGTTGCGTGCGCTCGCGGCTGCGGCAGGAGTAGCACGTTCCGCTGCGGCGGCCCGTGGCCGGATCCTTGATGTCGAACGACGTCTCGGCCTTCACTTCGCTGCACACGGCGCAGCGCTTCATCCCGGCCGGTGGCTCTTCCGGCAGATTGATGAAGTTCGTGGATTGGCTTGCATCGTTCATGGATCGTGCTGAGAGGAAAAGAAAAAGGCGGCGGCCCGAAAGCCCATCAGGCCGCCGCCATCCGGTCCGCGAAACCGAACACGCCCGACCCGCTTACGCTCCGGTCAATTCCATCCAGAAGTTCGTTCCGTCGACGTTCGTGACGGAGACGTCTTCGCAATAGCCGGCCTTGCCGTTGGTGGCAGGCGTGGCCGAATCTTTCGTGAACTTGCCGCTGGCGGCGGTTTTGAGAATGTCGCCGCGAGCGAGCGTCGAGGCGCCGTCGCTGACGACATAGACCGGCCCGCGCGGCACGGCCATCCAAAACCATTTGCCGTCCGGCACGCCGGCCGACGGCAACGTCCAGTCGACGACGCCGTCAACCTTTTCGCCGGCGCCCGAGTAGCCGCCAACGACCTTGCCGAAGTTGTCGGCTCCGGTCGCCTTGTAGGCCACGCCGCGGCCCGGCAGCAACTCGCCCCCGCTGTCGTTCTTGACGAGACGCATGAGAACTTCACGGCCGCTGCGGGGATTGCTGGTCGCCGTGAGAATGTCTTTGAATTCGAACAGGCCGCCTTGCACGTCCGCCGGGACGCGCACGCCGTCGGCGTATTCGCCGCGGCCGAACGGCTGAACATTGGAACCGAACATGATGAAAGCCCTTGCTTGGAAACGGATGGATCAGAGAGAGCGTCGAGCCGGCCCGGCGGGTTAGGCCGGGCCGGCGGGTGACAATCGCCAGATGGTCGCTTAGGCGTACGGGTAGATCTTGCCGAAGTGTTTCGGCCGATACCGCATGTTGCCCCAGAACCCGACGTAGAAGAGCCACGCGCGATCGGGCATCGACCAGTCGGGGCCGCGATAACCGAAGAGCACTTTGTCGAGCGACGCGAGCTCCATGTTCTGCACGTTGAGCATGTAGCCGGTTCGCGACGGCACTTCGTAGTCGAACGCGACCGAGACGCCGTCGAAGTTGACGGTGTCTTCGAAGCCGAGATCTTGCGACTCCTTGTGCGGCACGATGACGCGTTGCTTGACCGCCAAGTGGTTCAAGAACGCCGAGTAGTAATCGGCGCTCAACAGAACCATCTTCGGCCGACCGCTTTGACCGCCCTTGTTCGCCAGCCAGATGATGCCTTGGCGAATGATGCGTTCGCAGTTGGCTTCGAACTCCGTGGAGCCCGTGCCCCAGCGCGTCGACGACGCGTTGAGCAAGAGCGGCGAATAGTAGTCGTATTGATACGACCCCTTGCCGTTCGGCCAATCGCTTGCGATCGACGCGTTCGGGAAGTAGTTGCTTCCCAACGCGGTCGACCACGAACCGCCTTCGTTGCCGACGGCCGTCGACAAACCGGCGTACGTGTCACCCGGCTTGGCGATCAAGTCGTTGGCGACCGTCGTGCTCGAGCCCATGAACGACTCGATGCCGTGCAGGTTGTTCTGCCGATCGGCCGCCTCGCCGTCGAGGATCATTTCGCCGCCGAAGTTGTCGGTCATCGCTTCCATCAGCGACGGGATGACTTCGGAATACCGATTCAGGATCCGGCCCGGACCCTGGTTCATCAGGTACTCTTTCTCCGTCATCATGTCGGTGCCGACGTAGCCGCGCCAGTTGAGCGCCGCTTGTTTGTAGAGATCGTGACGCGTGAACGTCAGCGTGCCGCCGTCGCCCGCGCTTTCGATCGGCTGTTGCTTGTATTTGATGTTCCAAATACAGACCGGCGAGTTGGCGTTCAGGACGATGCGTCCGTACTTGCGCAGGTAGCTGAGCAACATGCGACGACGGACGGTTTCGTCCGCGGCGCCTTTCATAAAGCGGGGCGTCTGCTCGTGAATCACACCCAGCCATTCGACGTCGTACGTCGAGAGCAACGTGGCGACCATAGGACTGCAACTCCTAACTAGGAACTAAAATGTTCCGTCGAGATGCCGCGGGCTTGAGCGGACTGACGAAGCATCGACTTGAAATCCAAACTCGGGTTCTGCGGTGCGAGGGCGTTCTGCATCGCGTGCTGAATCGTGCCGTTGGGCTGCGGCATGTAACCGGCTTGCTGCATCGCGATCGCGCGACGAACGACGTCGTCTTGTGGCGATGCGAACTGCGGAGCGAATTGAGGTTGGTAGGGCACCATGGCGGGCGCCTGCATCGGCATCTGCGGCACGAACATGCCGCCGCCGAACTGCGGCATCTGCGGCATGAACGGCTGCGGCGCCGGCAACTGTTGTTGCGGAAACTGCGGCACGCCTTGGAAAGGCTGACCGCCAAGCTGTTGCACCGGCGGACCGAAAGCGCCGCGAGCCTCGTCGGCCTGCAGGCGGGTTTGCACTTGAGCGATGACGTCGTCGGCATCGGGGGCGCGACCGTAGCGGTTCGCGAACTCCGTGCGATACTGCGACGCGTACGTCATCGCGGCTTGGCCGCGTGCGGTGAATTGGAACTGGCCCGTGATCGGATTGACGGCCGGCTTGCCTGCCGCGTCGTGGACGAAGAACACGGCCTTGTTCTTCTCAACGAAGTCGTCGACGGCGCGAGCACCCGCCTCGCGGCGGCGTTCGACGGCAAGCTCTTGGCGAACTTCCGCCTTGGCGTCGTCTTTGATCTTGGCGAGACGCGCGTCGAGATCCGGCCCGATGACTTCCATCGGATTCGTGATCAGCTTTTCGGCTTGCTGCCGTTGCCACGATCGATACTCGTTGGCGCGCTGGGCCAGCATCGGATTCACGTGCGGGCTGACCGTCTCGTACAAACCGGTCTGCGGGTTGACGCGAACGAATTGGTTCCACTCCGGATTCCACTCCGGGGCCTGCGGCTTGTTCGGCGCTTGCTGTCCGCCGCCGGGCTGCTGTTGCTGAGCGCCGCCTTGCGGCTGCTGCTGCTGTTGCTGGCCGCCTTGCGGTTGCTGTTGAGCGTTCGCCGCCGCCCATGCGGCTTGCTGCTGAATCTGTTGAGCCGACTGAGCGACGGTGCCGAGATCGTTCAAGAGCTCGGCGTCGCTGGTGTAGTGACCGACGTTGATGCCGCGTTGCACCAAGCTGTCGCGGATCGGCGCCGGCTGCGGCGGCACGAATGCCGGCTGTTGCTGCGGGAAGCCGAACGCCTGTTGCTGCGGAACTTGCTGCGGGAACGGTTGGCCGGCCGTCGGCACGAAGCCGCCCGCGGCGCCGCCGAGGCTCATGCCGTCGTTGAACTGGAAGGCCTGCCCGCTCGGCTGCGCGAACATCGGCGCCGCCGGCTGTTGCGGCTGCGGGGCCGCGAACTGCTGCTGCGGCTGAAAGGTCGGAGCCGATTGAAACTGCGGAGCAGCCGACTGTGCCGGCAGTTGGAGATTCAACTGCGGCATGCCTTGCGACTGCTGTTGACCGGGCGTCGTCGGCGACATGACGAAGCCGCCGGTACCGAAACCCGGCTGTTCGGGATTCGCACCAAGATGCGCGGCGGGAATCGCGATCGGAGCCGCGGACTGTTGCACGCCTTGCGTCGGACCTTGCGGCGCTTGCTGATACTGCGAGAGCGGATTGCCGCCGTTCACCGAAGCGGTGGGCATTTGGAAGCTAGCAGGGGGAGCGCCGCCGATAACCGGATTCATGTTTCACCGTGGGCTTGTGAAGGGCGATTTCTCGAGTCGTCGCCGGGCAAGCGACAGGACGAGCAATAGTCGCCGAACCCTGGTACTGACAACGCTTTGCGGCGTTCACGTTGACGCAACGGCGTAAAACGGCATGATGGAGCACTGACAATCTAGGGGTGGTCAGGCTCTCCCCGCAGGACGCGAGGTATTTCGATGACGTCGATCAACGACGTGTCACCGCTGTTCGACGAGCCCCGCATTCCGTTGAAATGCACGCGCGAATACGGTTGCACCGCGCGCTACAAAACCGTTCAAGCCTGGGCACGTCGCGGCGTGCGTTCGCGCGTGAACGGATTGGTGCATCGACTCGAGACTGTTTGGGAAGGCGGGATCCTCTGCACGTCCAAGGCCGCCTACCGCCGATTCCTCATCGCCATCAACGCCGAACCTTCGGCAACAACGCGGCGCAATAAGCCCCGCCGCGGCGCACGTTAGGAGATCCGCCGTGCTGCTCTACCTGGGCTCACGCTATGACGTCTCGCGCGTCATCGGCTTACTTGCGTCCGTGCTCTTCCAAGAGTTCACCGAAGAAGAGATCTCGGAGAGCGAGACGCGTCACGTTCGATTGAAGCATCCTCGCAGCGAGCAACAGGTTGTCTTGCTGCTGAGCCGCCGCGCCGGCCGCCGTGTCTTCGACATGACGATCGCCGTCGGCACGCCCGCCGAGCTCGACGGCGAGTACCCCGACACGAAGAAGGAGCCCACCCCTTGCGATACCGACCTCTCGAAGAACTGAAGACGCTGCAGGATCTCACGACGTTCGACGCCGTCTGCATCGGCGGACCGCTCAACGCAACGCTGGCGTCGCTTGGCTGTCTGCCCGTGGCCGCGATCTTGTCGCTGCAAGAGAAATCCCATCTCGCAGGCGCCTACTTGCGTTCGCTTCCGTATCGGATGCCGAAGCACATGAAGTATTGCGTCTCGCTGCTGACTGTTCGGCATCGCGTGTACGTGGCGTGGATCCACGAAAGCGCCAGCTTCGCCGGCCGCGAAGGCTGGGCGGTGGCCTTCGATAGCGCCGTCGGAGCAATCGACGACGGCGCGTATCCAAAAGACGGCATCGAGCAAGCGCCGTTCGAACCGGGCGAGATCGTTGTCCCGCGCGGCGGTTTTAAGTCCGACTGCGTTACCGTGCAGCGCTGCTTTCATCGCGACGGCAAGTGGTGGTTCATTCCCATCTTTGGCGACGCTGCTGCCAAGGAGTGCGCGTGCTACGTGAAGATCAGCGAGTTTGAGATTCCGCCCGAGCTCGACGACGCACAGACGACTCTTTCCAGTGACGAGACAACGGCCGCTGTTGGCAACGTCCTGCGCGACGATCAGATCTTCGGACCGTCGAAGTTCGCCGCAGTGTCGGATCCGGGGAGCGGATCTAAGACGTACTACGGGATCGACTTGTCGGGGATCAGCATTACCTCAATGGCGCCGAAGCTCTTCGCGAACAACAACGCGTACAAGAACGACTTTGCCGACGCGCTGAAGAATGCGGCGCAATCGGCCGACATGATCCACGCCAATCGCAACGTCTCGCCGTTTCATCCCGGCGAGTTGGTCCGCTTCAAACACGGCGGCGGCGAAGCTCGCGTCGAGAAGACCAAGTACCTCGACTCCGAAAAGTGCTGGTGTGTGCGACTGGTCGGACACGCGAGCCCGTACAGCGCCGCGATGCTCGAGCGCGTTCCGACGAAGCCTTTGACTCCGCGCGACGTACCGCCGGCGCCAGTCGCCGACGAACGCCCGCGCCGCCGCGTCGTCCGCAAAGGAGAACGCAAGTGATCGGCCATCATCACTGCATTCGACTCAACGGCGGTCCGCTCGACGGCATGAGCTTAAACGTCAGCAACACGGAGTTGGCCGGCGAGATCCGCTACGCGTGGACGGAGAACCGCGACGACTCGACCGTACTGTTCGAAGCCTTCTATCAAGTCACGGGGGCCGAGCGCCCTCTTGCCGAAGGCTACCCGCGCATACTCGTCGCCGATTTCGTGAAGTGCTTTGAGCAAGTGCTGCCCCTTGTGGATCCGCCCGCCGGCGAGAGATAGCCATGCCCTTCGTTTCGTACGTCAACGCGTCCGGCATTCACTGCGCGATGTGGTACGAGCACGACAAGATCCGCAAGCGCTGGACGTACCTGCACGCCAAGGCGCCGGCCGTGGATCCCGCGTCGAAGATCAATTGCATCGAACAGGCGATGAAGCTGCTACTCGCCAAAGTCGACGCCTACTGCAGCGTGAGTAAGAGCGGAGCCCGATGAGCAACCATCCCGACGCCGACGAAGAACGCGAGCTGATCCGCCGGGCCCAATCCGCGGAGACGGACGCCGAACGACTGGCGGCCCGCAACGAGCTTGTGCTGCGGAATCAAGGCCTGATCTTTCTCGCCACGCGCCGCTCGATGCGATTCGGCATGTCGATCGAAGAGTGCTATAGCGTCGCCGTCGAAGCGTTCATCTACTCGATCGACCAATTCGATTTCAGCTACGGCAAACTTTCGACGTACGCGATGCTCTGCATCAAGCACAAGGTCGAACGCTGGGCGTTTGAGAATCAAGGCGTCATTCGCGTCTCGGTCAACATTCGCACCCGTGCGAAGTCGAAGGCCATCACCGCCGAGACGAAGGCCGCGGCGAAGGCGGCGCGGCGTATGTTGTCGACGGATCTCCGCACCGACATCAACGGCGAAGAGGGCAAGACGATCGGCGAGCAGATTGTGTTCGACGTCCAGCACGAAACCTACGACGGCCCGTCGATGCGCGTGATGCTGAACGCGATGCAGCGAATCGATCCGCGTCAAGCCGAGATCATTCTGCTGCGGGCCGGCGGACTGACGCTCGAGGAAGTCGGCGACATTTACCGCATCACTCGCGAACGGGTGCGCCAACTCGAGAAGAAGGGGCGCGAGCGCCTGCAATATCTGCTGCGGAAATACGCGCCGCCGGGTGCGCGTTAGGACTTTATGACAAAGTCCTATCTTTGGTCAGCGCCTCAATGAACTCGGCGGCGTGCTTAATCGTCATGCCTTCGCGATTGGATCCGCGCAGCAAGCGATGCCGCTCCATGGCGTCGTTCGTGTGGTACGGGCCATCGGTCAGCGTCTTGCCTCTACTGCCGCCGCTGCCGCGCATGACGCGGCGTTGCACGTCGACGATCTCGGGCGGCGGGCTGAACAGCCGGCGCAGTCCGCCGAACCAAGAGAGCAACGAAGCGGCGAGGTTCAACCACTGACGGCGGGTGAATTGCATGACGGCTCCTTCAATGTGACGCCCAAACGCGCGGCTTCATCACGAACGTCCGAGCCATGGCACCCGGGGCCACCGTGCTTGAGTTCGTGGCACTTTCGGCAAAACCATTTCACTTCGAGCGGCTTGCCGTAATCGTCGTGATGAGCTTCCGATTCCGGATTGCCGCACGACTCGCAGGCATTCTTTTGAAGTTTGCCGCGACGCACCGCCTTGGCGACTTGCACACGGGCAATGTGCTTGCGGCGAAACTCGGGATCTTCGTGATACCGTCGACGCATGTAGTCGCGGTGTTTTCGGCGCCGCTTCTCTGAAACCGGCATGCGGACCTCCGGGCGCAAAAACAAACGCGAGCGTCATAGTGGGAGGCGGACCCGTGTGACGACTCGCGTTGGTGGACAATGCCGATGGACAGACGACGGACGGCACGCCCTGGTCAAGCGCCGCCCCGTCTCAAAACTGACCGGCGGCATCTCACCCGCGGAGCATCATAGCAGCCCGCGCGCGTTTGACAATCTCGGGATGGTCGGCCTAGTATTGGCCCGCTACCCCTTCAGACGGCCGCCGACAATTTAGCGACGACCGGCGCGAGCCGATAAACTCGCAAGCCGCCCGTGGGTGCCGTGACGAAGTGGTAGCACACCAGTCCGAGACACGTGGCGGCTTTCTTTTTGCGCCCGCCCGAAGCCCTCACCCCTTGACGACGGAGCCTGCCCCATGCCGCTGTTGTGCGAACTGCCTGCCGATGACTTTCTCACAATGAGCGGCGACTACGCCCTGATCAAAGCCGAAGAGGCGCCGAAGGTTACCGCCGGCGGGATCCTGCTGCCGGACGGCCAAGTGCGGCACTATCAGCAACGCCGCGGCATCATCGTCGGCATCGGCCCCGGCGTACACACCATGGCCGGCGGATTCGTCCCGACCACCCGCCAAGTCGGCCAGCGCGTCGTGATCAACCCGATGGCCCCGGCCTTGGACGTAAAGCTCGGCACCGTCGAGTATTTCGTCGTCCGTGAGAACGACATCGTCGCCGTGATCGGCAACGAATCCGACCGCCACGCCCCCATCCCGGCCGCGAGCTCCGAAGTGCCGACCAAGCGGGAGCCGGTGATCAACGGCGCCGCGGGCTAAGCAGCGAAGGCGAGGCGTTCTAACTTCTTTGTGGCGAAGGGACTCGGCGATGGGAATGATGGATGCGGCAAAAGTGTTTTACGGGCTGGCCCATAGCCCCCTGCTCACAGAAGCCGAGCGGCTTGTCGCCATCGAAAAGGGCATCTGCGACGCAATCCAAGCCGCCATGCCCAAAGACTTTGCGTCGACCGATCAAGGCTTCACCAACCGCTGCAAGCTGATCGGCGAAGGGGCAAAAGCCATCCTCGACGCCGCCATGCCGAAGGCCGCCGCAGGCGAGTACGACCACAACGGCGACAGCGTCCGCGTCGCCATGAACCTCGCTCAGGTCGAGCTCCATTCCAAAGATCAACCGAAGTCAGCCGTCAGCGCGTAAGCCCAACGCCTGACGGCTTTTTTGTTTCCCGTCCGCCGCCCGAGCCCGTTCCGAAAAGCCCAGCCGCCCAGCGTATCCCGGCGGTCACAGCCTCCATCTGGCAAACACACGGAACGCTCGGCCTATCCCAGCGGTGCGAGGAATCCCGGTACCCGGTCCGGTAACCCTCGGCGTCGACGCAACTCGACGTGTAATGAGGCTTTACGCCGCGCTCAACCCAAAGAGCCGTTCGGATAGGCGACAACTGCAATTTCGGCCACTCGGCCGCGCTCTAGGGGGCGGTGCGCTTCCGCAGAAAGCAAGCTCGGAAACGCCGAGCAAACCACGCTCCACGCCCTTCCATCACGCCGGGAAAAGACGTTTACCAATTCGACGCATCTTACCAGACGGAAAAACGTGAAAAATACCGGAGGGGGAACCAATAGCGATTTCGTCCGCCAGTTGGGGCCAGTACCCCCGGGTCTAGATCGGGGCAAGCCGTTGACGCGTAACGAGTTACGATAAGGCATGCGGTAGCAGGCCCTAAACGCCCCCCAAAATACGTGCTTCTAGTGTGAATCCGCCCCTCTCTTCTCATGCCTGCCGTGATGCGTGCTGCCGTGTGGGGTCAATTTAGGGTGAATAGGGAAAGCGTCTGCGGGTGAATACGAAAAGCCGGGTTCGGTCTGGGTTCGGCGATGTCGGCGACGGCGCCGGGGATCGTTTGGCGTTGGTTGCCTGGGAAGTGTGGATTTGCCTTTTGCTTTCCTTAGCGGTGCTGATCTCTCGGGAATGGCGCTGATCGGCTGCGGCGTTTCCCGTTTCCCGGTAGTGTCCAGTTTGTTTTTCGCTAGAATTTTTTCGGCGACGTTTCGGCCGTCGTCTTCGGCTGCGTTTCATCGGCTGCGGCTGCGGTTTGCGAGCGTCGGCGACGGTCGTCGTCGGGGGCTGATCTCAAGCCGGGCGAAAGTTTCGCTCTAGTCGGTTGCGGGGTCTGGCCGAATAACTCCGCCGTCCGGCCGACTATCTCGGGATGGTCAATCCTGATCGGCGGGGCGTGTTTGGTTCGTCGTCGATTACCACCGATGACGGGCCGTCTTCTATGGGAGTCTGAAGCTATGTCGTCGAATCCTTCGCAAGCTGTCGAGCGCGTCATTCTCGGACCGGAGCACAAGTGCGTCGAGGTGCTCGAATTCCTGCGGCATGGTCGCACCGATGCCGATGCCGTTCGTTCGTGGGCCATGTCGGTTGTGCTCAACATGAAAGAGCCGGCCGAGACGACGGCGCTTTTGCAGATGGTTCCCGCCGGCGTTGTGGCCGAGATCATCGGGGCACAACATGAGTTCGCCACCAAGCGCGCCGCGTCGTCCGGCGGTTTCCGGATTACGTTCTCCGAAGCCGGCCGCGCGGTGCTCAACGGGTTCAAGCTCAATTCCTCGGCCGAAGGTAAAGGCGGTGCGCCGCTGTCGGTCTTCCCGGCGCAGTTGTCGCAATTGGTCGACGGTCTGCCGTTGCTGCTGAGCTCGGTGCTCGATAACGCCGATACGCTCATTCCGGCCGATGCGAAAGAGAAGGACCAAACGGAAGCTTGGCAAAAGGGTATCAAGGCGGGGAAGAGCTCGAAGGAGCTCAAAGCGGCGGGCGTCGTCCAGTATGCCGAGCGTTTGCATTCTCGCGCCGGTAAGTCGGCGATGGTCTGGGATGGCTGCGACAAGCCCGCTACGGTTGCCAAGCTGCGGGCCGTGCTCGAAGCGTTGCGGGCGATGACGCCGGCCAAGTCCAGCTAGGTTTGCTGCGGCATCCGATCACGCCCCCGGGTTTCGGCTCGGGGGCGTATTCGTTTGCCGGGCGTTGCGTCCGGTGGTTTCGTGTTCGTCGGCCGTGCGGTGCTTACCACTGCCGCGCGGCTGATCTCTTGGGAGTCCGTTCGATGCTAAATCATGTTGTTGCCGCTGTTGCTGCTGCGCGGTCCGGTCGTGCGATTATGGGGCGTGCCGATGTCGTCAACGGTCCGAACTATCGCCGGGGCGATGAACCGCGCGGCGAGTCGTCGCCGGTGCGTACGCGTGCCATTCTCGCGTTCTGCCGTGCTGCCGATGATGACGCCGGCGGCAAGCCCGATTTGTGGGCCAATGTCGACCCCGCATATCTGCGGTTCTTGCGGCGCGAGTTTGCCGTCTGACGTTGTCCGGCTGATCTCGTTTCCCCCTCGCGCCTCGTGTCGACGTTTCGGCACGGGGCGTTTTGCTGCGCGTCTCTTGCGCTCTGCGGTTCGCTCTCTGCGGCCGTTGCTCCCCTCGGCTGATCTCCTTCACGATGTCGGCATTGCTGCGGCTGTCTGCGGCCGGCGGTGCCGAGCTCGGTCAAGTGCGGGCCGTCGTCGGTTCGCCGGCTGCGGCGTTTGCGCTCTGCGGCGTCCGGCGACGTTCGGCCGTGTTCGGAGTCGTCCGGCGTGCCGATCGGATGCGGGCTGCGGCCGCAGGGCCGTTGTCGAGCTCGCCGGCGGTTCGGCTGCGCTGCGGTTCGGCTGATCGGTGTCGAGCTCGTCGACGGCGGGCCGAGTTCGGGCCGTCTGCCTGGGCGCGCCGCGTTTTCGATGGCGCGGCGGGTCCGGCCGATGGTACGCGTACGGCAATGCCGGGAAGGGGGTGATATTGGCTAATGGTGCCGCCAGAGGAACAGTGCCGCCAGACGAGCACGCACGCGCGATCGCGCGGTTGTAGTGCCGCCAGACCGGCGCCTACGCGCGCGTGCGTATGACCATGCGTGTCGCTCATTAGCAGCAATGGCCTGGTTCTCCTGCAGGAAGGGGCGGGCTTCGGAATCGCTCTCGGTATGGTAGCGGGCCGGCGGTTCGGCCCGGGGGCTTTCGTATTCGGAGACTTACCGTGTCCGTCATCAATTGGAAGGTTTCTAGGGCCGAGGCCATGATCATTGGCCGAATCGTGAAGCGTGCCGTTGCGATGGCACGTGAGCACGACATGAAAGGCATCGACGCGATGGAGTTGTCGATGGACGTCACCGCGTGCCACTTGAACGGTTGCCCGCTCGAATTGGCGAAGCTGGAAAGTGCTCCTGATACCGACTTCGCGCATGACGTGTTCGGCATTCGCCGCAGCATCGATCGCAAGACCGGTCAGTTGCAAAACAGTTTCTTGCCGCGGTGCTCAGTGCCCGAGAACGTGCAATGAGCAATCGCATGGAACAACCGGATCCGCGGCCGCCCCGTCCGCCCGCGCCACGTTACGGCGAAGGCGCCGCGTTGGTCGACGTGCTCGACGGCATCGCGGGCGACTTCGTTCGGCTCGGCGGGCTCAAATGCCCGTTGTGCGGGGGCGTCGTCGCTTCTGATGACTGGACGCAAGAAGGGCGCTCGATCACCATGTCCTGCGCCTGCGAGTGCTGTGAGTTCACGTGCAAGGCCGAGTTTCGGTTGGTGGATGCGGAGATCGAACGGTGTTAAGTTTAGCCGTATGCCGCACAACGCGGCCCTCGCCGACTGAGTGAGTCGGAGCGGCCCCGCAAGGGCCAGGAGAAATGCGATGAAAAAGATCAATCTGCACGACGTGCTCGAAACCATCTCGGTCACTGCTGGCGAACAAGGCTGCGACGTGCTGGAGCTGACCCCTGCCGTCATTCGCATGGCCGCCCACCAGATCGACGATGAGGACGTTGCGGGAAAGCTCATCGACTCGGCCGCCGAAATGGATCGACCTGTCACCCTGAGCGACGTTGCCGCCAGCCTCCGCATGTGGGGCGTCCGCTAACCGCACCTCGCCCGCCCCTTCCGCGCCTAAGCAACGCGGCCACATTGGAAGCAGGGGGCGGGCGGCTATTAGCCGCCAATTCTCCTGAACTGTAGGAGCATTGAGGGGCGGCCGATTCCGTGCTGGGTAGGGTAGCCGGCGAGCGTTTCGCCGGCCGACCATCTGGAGGTGTTCAGTGTGCAAGGTTACTGCCCATCATCGTCGCCTGTTTTGGTCGATGGTCACCAAGACTAAACGCGGATGCTGGTATTGGAAAGGAGCTCTCACCAGGGGCGGCTACGGAACGTATTCGACTGTGATCGACGGCGTGCGGCGCCAAGTGCTCGTACACCGCCTCGCTTACGAGTTGCGTAATGGTCGGATTGGCAGCGGCTTGCAGATCGATCATCTGTGCCGTGTGCGGCATTGCGTCAATCCAAAGCACATGGAGCCGGTCACGCCGAGGGTTAATACCTTGCGCGGCAAGACTCCTGCAGCAACCAATGCAGCAAAGACGCACTGTGTTCGTGGTCATGCGCTGACGCCTGATAACGTCTACGTATGGCCGCGACGTCCGAATCATCGGATTTGCAGAGAGTGTAAGCGGCAGGATTGGAGAAAGCGTTACTCAAAAAAAGGAGACTGCTGATGAGTCATGTTGTAACCGTGAAATGCGAGTTGCGGGATCTCGCAGCAATCGAGGCCGCGTGTAAGCGGCTGGGCTGGACGTTCAAACGCGATCAGAAGTCGTTCGAATGGTTCGGCGAATGGGTCGGTGACTACAACGGCCCGGATGCCGCGTATCTGGCGACCGACATCAAGCCGGAAGACTACGGCAAGTGCGATCACGCGATCGGCGTGCCCGGCGCCAAGTACGAGATCGGGCTGATTGCCAAGCAAGGCAAGTTCGTGCCCGTGTTCGACAACTGGATCAGCGGCGGCCTGAAGGGGCTCACCGCGGACAACGGGCTGGGCGGATTCGTCCAGGCGTACGGCGTCGAAAAGGCCAAGATCGAGCTCACCCGTAAGGGCCTGCGTCCGTTGGAGACGACGCGTCCGGACGGTTCGATCGTGCTCACGGCGATGGCGGGCTAGTTCCCGGTATTCACAGAAAGCCGGGATTTATTCCGGTTTATGCAGGTTTATTCACCATTCGGGCTGTTTTATTCAAGCGAGGTCACCATGAAGAAGATCGAAGTCATCGTCACGCCGACGGGCGAAACGACGGTGCAGACGTCCGGCTACAAGGGCAAGTCGTGCCAAGACGCGACCAAGCAGCTTGAGCAAGCTCTGGGCGTCGTCACCGACGATAAGAAGCTGCCCGAGTTCTACGCGTCCGAAGGCGTGGGCCAACAAGCCCGCCAATAGTCCGCTGTTTGCGTCCGCTTGACCATCTGGGTATTGTCATCGTCTTACCACACGTTCGGGAGTTCTGCTTATGGCTACGTCCGCTCCGGTCCGCACCGCTCTGCAAACGCGTTTGACCGAATACGTCGACGCGTGCTTTACCGGCATCTACGTGCAGACCAACGAATTCGACGAGGCGCTGCGGGAGATCCGCGAAGTCGCCCCCGAGAACGATTGGATCGTCCACACGTTCGACCTGAACACCGGCCACAACGGCGACGGCAATCCCGACGCGGTCGCTGCCGTGCGTTCCCACTACGATCAGAAGGCCATTGGCAACGGCGCGATTCTGCTCGTCATTCCGTCGTTCAATCGCCTGTTGGCCAACGATTTGCAACTGACGCAAGCCGTGCAGCACGCCATTAGCGCCGGCAAGGATCGCCGCACGTTCATCGTCATCCTGTCGCCGACGGTGCAACTGCCCGTCGAATTGGAGAAGAGCTTCGTCACCATCGAGCACGCGTTGCCGGACCGCGAAACGCTGCTCAACGTGCTCAACGGCGTGGCGTCGTCCGAAGAGATCCCGAGCGATGACGACGGCGAGTTGACGCGTTTGCTCGACGCGGCGGCCGGGCTCACCCGTTACGAGGCCGAAGGCGCGTTTTCGCTGTCGCTGGCCCGTCATGCCAAGCTCGACGTCAGCGTGCTGTGGGAACTGAAGCAAAGCATGCTCAAGAAGACGGGCACGCTCGAGCTCTATCGCGGCAATGAGACGTTCGACGATCTCGGCGGCCTGGACGGGCTCAAGACGTTCTGCAAGCGGGCCCTGTTGTCGACGAGCACCAAGGCCAAGGCCAAGGGCGTGCTGCTGTTGGGCGTGGCCGGCGGCGGTAAGTCCGCGTTCGCCAAGGCGCTCGGCACGGAGACGTCGCGTCCGACCGTCATGCTCGACTTCGGTGCCCTGATGGGCGGCTTGGTGGGCCAGACCGAAGAGAACACGCGTCGGGCTCTCGCGGCCGTCGACGCGATGGCTCCTTGCATCCTGTTCTGCGACGAGATCGAGAAGGGCTTGAGCGGTGCGACGGGCGGCCACAACGGTGACAGCGGCGTGAGCAGCCGCATGTTGGGCACGCTGCTGACGTGGTTGAACGACCATACGAGCGACGTGTTCTTCGTCGGCACGTGCAACGACATCAGCAAGCTCTCGCAAGTGTCGGCCGGCGCCTTCACCCGTGCCGAGCGCTTCGACGGGATCTTCTTCATCGATCTCCCGTCCGCCGAGCAACGCGACGTCATTTGGGATATGTACCTGAAGGCGTTCGACATCGTCGACGACGTCACCCTCGACCAAGTCGATGACACGAATTGGACCGGTGCCGAGATCAAGTCGTGCTGCCGTCTCGCGTCGCTGTTGGGCATCACGTTTGTCGAAGCGTCCAAGAACGTCGTGCCCGTCGCGAAGTCGTCGTCGGCCGCGATCGCCGAGCTCCGCAGCATGTCGGAAGCCCGCGGCTTCCTCGACGCGAATCGTAGCGGCGCCTATCAACGCCGCGTCGCCGAAGAGGCGATTTCCAAACGTCGCGTCGTTCGGGCCAAGTAACGGCATCCATTCCGCCCCCGTGCTGCGGCGCGGGGTCGGGGCTGGTTGCCGTTTCTCTTACCACATGAGGGAGTTCTTTATGCCGAAAGACGAATTGCGCGACGACATGCCGAACGAGGAATTGAAGGACCGCATCGCGACGGAGCGAAAGCACATCGCCGATGCTCAAAACGAATTGGCGAAGCTATCTGCAATCGCCGACGTTCGCGGTCTAACGAACGTGTACGAGGAAGTCGAAGACGCCATTGCCGCGATTGACGACACGCTGAATTCGCTGGACGCGGCCGGTGCCTACATGCCGACGGATTCCGCGACAGCTTCGGCGTCAGAGTAGCGCGTAGTCCATCGCCGCCAATTCTCCTGAATTGGCACTGGAATGAGAGCCCGCCGATTTCGGGTCCGGTAGGGTAGCCGGCCGATTTTTTCCGCCCCGCCTACCACACGGGGCATCATCACAAGGGAGTCGCTTATGAACATGCAAGGATCGATCACGCCTGCCGCGACGGAGACGCTTATCGCGGACTTCCGTGCGACGCGGGTCAGCTTCACCACGTGGGGCGTCAAGCGTGCGTTGTCCGACGAGCAGAAGGCGCAGGCGGCCGATCGTTTCGGTGCCGACGGCGAATTCTTGAGCGCGGCCAAGAAGATCATCGACACCAAGCACGAAAAGTATCGGGCCGTGTCGAGCATCAAGAGCCGCATGGCCCGTGCGTGGCACGATCTCACGTTGCCGTATCCCGAACCGGGCTTGCGTCTGATCCGCGAGCAAGACGTGCTCACGCTCAACACGAACCTCGAAGCCGGGCGCTTGGCGTTGCACGAAGCGGTTCGCGAGCTCGACGAAGTGTACCTCGATCTCCGGTACAAGGCGCAAGCCAAGCTCGGATCGCTCTACAGCGCGTCGGACTATCCCGCCAGCGTCATCGGCCTGTTCGACGCGTCGTGGGATTTCCCCAACGTCACGCCGCCGGAATACCTGCGGACGCTCAATCCCAAGCTCTACGAGCAAGAGCGTCAACGCATCGTGGCCCGGTTCGACGAAGCCGTCAGCATGGCCGAGCAGGCGTTCATCGGCGAATTTGAGCAGTTGGTTTCGCACTTGGCCGAACGCCTCACCGGCACGAACGACGACGGCAAGGCCAAGGCGTTCAAGGATAGCACGGTGACCAACCTGAGCGACTTTTTCAAGAAGTTCCAGCACATGAGCATCAAGAGCAACGATCAACTCGAAGCTCTCGTCGCTCAAGCTCAACAGATGGTCGCCGGCGTGGATCCGAACGCGATTCGTCCGGAAGGCGGCGAAGTCACCACGGCGCAACAAGTGTTGCGTCAGCACATCGCCGGGAACATGAACACGATCGCCGAGCAGTTGCAAGGCATGATGGTCGACAAACCCCGCCGTCGCGTTGTTCGCCGCGGCAATGCAGCGTAGGCGCCGTTTTCGTTGTTCCGGCGTCTCGATCGCCTGCCGTGTGCTGTTCGCACGGCAGGCATTCAAGCCGCTTGAATGTCCAAGGGGGTTCCAATGGTCGCCAGTCTGTTCGCCTACAACTTCGACGAACGGGTGCGGGACGTGCTACGGAAGGTGCGTAACTCGTTCGCCAAAGACTCCAACTTGCCGTCGCAGATCATCGCCATCGGCCATCAGGGGACCGGATTTGTCGTCGCTCCCGGTGAATCGTTCGTCTGCATCATGCTGCGGGAAGCGGTTCGCGACGGGCATACGATCGTCGGCATGGTGTCCAACGGACGACGCAAGGCCGACAACGCCCGCTCGATCCGCGTTCACATGGCGAGCAAGACCAAGAACGTCATGTACGAAGCCGACATCATCACTCCCAACGGCTACCCGTTGCTGGCCGAGTTCGTCCTGAAGGAGCATCCCGCAGACTTCCGCCAGTTCTTCAAGGGCAGCGAATAGCAATGCGTATCAACGACTTGATCTTCGACGAACGTCGCTTTTGGGCCAACGTCAACATCGCCGACGGTTGCTGGACATGGAAACGATCAACGACGGGCTCGCTTGGCTACGGGCAAGTAAAAGTGCGTCGACGCAGCGCCAACGGACGGAAGCCCGCCACGGTACTCGCCCATCGCATGATGTACCTGATCGTTTACGGCGAGATTCCAAACCGCAAGCAAGTGCTGCACAAGTGCGACAATCCGCGATGCGTGAATCCCGCTCATCTGTGGCTCGGCACGCAGCTTGACAACATTCACGACTGCCGGAAGAAGGGGCGCTCCCGCAACGGCAACATCAAGCTGACGGTGGCGCAGATCGAGGCGATTCGAAACGAGCCGACGCCGCACCACTACACGCGGCTTGCTGCCAAGTACGGGATCGAGAGAACGCAAATCAGGCGAATTATCAAAGGAGAGTGTTGGCATGACCTTAATCGTCATCCCGAAAAATGGGGACGTCCGAATGATCGCCGACCCCAGATTGCCAATGGATGAATTGGGGCAGGCTACCAAGCGACGCGCCAGCAATGTGTTGCCGTGCAATCACCTGTTGCGGGCCGTCTTCCGCCGGCTGCGCGATCGGTACGGCGAGACGGGCGTCGTGGCTTGGTTCACGCGTCGTTGGCCGTGCAAGTGGATTGTGGATCTCACGCCCAGCGGCGGCGGGTTCTACGGGCCGTTCCGTCATCGCGAAGCGGCCATCGCGTTTGAAGTGGCTTGGTTAGAGAAATACTACCTGTGAGCAACGGAGAAAGCATGAAAGCTCAAGCCCATTACGACTACGAGACGGTCACCGAAAAGTACGTTCTGATCGCCGACCTAAATGACGGAGCACGCACTATCACGAATGACGCGGAGGCAGTTGTTGAGGAAGTTCATAACTCCTTCCCTGGCCGTCGGATCTTCTATCGCGATACGGAAGGTGTCATCGACGAGCTCGACCACGTGAACGGCCGTTTCCGCGGATTCGATTCCGGGCCTCGCGACTGGCTCGCCTTCGTTCGCGAAATGGCCTAACCGCTCTCACTCCTTGACCATCTGGCGATAGTCGGTTGGTCAAGGTGCCAGCGCGGTGCTGGGGTTACCACGTTCAAGGAGTCCGCCGTATGTCGATTGCTTCCGCAGTCACGCCCCTCGGTAAGAAGTTCCGCGATTTGGCCGATCGTATGACGGCCGAGATTCAGGAGAAGCGACGTCCCATGTCTCAAAACGCGACGCACAAACGACTGCGGGAATATCACTCCCGACTGTTCGATGCCGATCAACTCGAAAGCGGCCAGAAGGGGCTCTACGCGTTGGCCGAAGCGACCGACAACGGTTCGCTCCCGTTGGCGCTCGCCGGCATCAAGAGCAAGACCGAAGTGCTCAAGCTGATGCGTCTCGAATCGGACCGCACCGGCGACTACTTGCGAACGACGGGCAAGTATTCCGACACGACGCCGATCGGCATCGCCCTGCAGCAACTCGTTGACGCGGTGCTCGGTACCGCCGCCAGCGAAGACGCTGAAGCGTTGAAGATCCGCCGCCAGATCGAAGACATCGAAAACAGCCTGCGGTTTCAGAAGATCCCGGGATTCTTCCCGACGCCGGCCAAGCTCGCCGATCGCATGGCGGAATTGGCCTGCATCAATCCGGGCAACGCGGTGCTCGAGCCGTCCGCCGGCCTGGGGCACTTGGCGGACGCCGTCAAGCGGGCCCAGCCGAATTGCAACGTGTTCTGCATCGAGATCATGCCGAAGTGTGCCGACGTGCTCGAGCTCAAGGGGTATCGCTGGATCGGTGCGGACTTCCTCGCCGGCACGTGGCGGATGGGGTTCGACAGCTTCCGGCCGCCGCTCGCCTTCGATCGCGTCGTGATGAACGCCCCCTTCGAAAACGGCCAAGACGCCGAGCATACGCAAATGGCGTTCAACTGCCTGAAGCCGGGCGGCATTCTCGTCTCGCTCATCAGCACGGGGCCGCTGTATCGGCAGGATCGAAAGTCGGCGACGTTCCGCGACTTCCTCAATCAGCACGGGTACCAGTCGATTCCGGTCGAAGCCGGTGCCTTCACGGGGGCCGAAGCGTTCAAGCAAACCGGCGTTGCGACCACCATCATCGTGATGCGCCGCCAGAGCTAGGCGAGTAGCCCCACGTTCGCCCCGTGTCGCAGCACGGGGCCTGGGTGGCGTTATCCGTTATGCCGTCAGTTCTCGACGAATCACGGAGCATTGAGCGGGCCGCCGAATCGGCCCGGGGTAGGGTAGCGAAGCCTTGCGGAGTTTTTCTTATGGCGAAGCGTGAAGAGTGGCGGGACGTGCCGGGGTCCGTTGGTTATCAGGTCAGCGACCGCGGCCGAGTTCGATCGCGGTGGTCGACCGGCGGCGCGCATCGCGGTCTTACTGACGAGTGGCACATCATCGGCACGAATCCGAACCAGTACGGATACCGCAAGGTTGCGCTTTGTGGGAACGGACGGCAAATTCGCAAGAACGTCCACGGCTTAGTGATGCTGGCGTTCGTCGGTCCGGTTCCAGCGGGGCACGAAATCAACCACAAGGACGGAAAGAAGGCTAACTGCCGACTCGGCAATCTGGAATACGCAACACCGAGTCAGAACATGCGGCACGCCGTGCGGATCGGACTGCGCAACTTTCCATCGCCGAAGGGGTCGCAGTGCCATCAGGCAAAGTTCACGGATAAGCAAGTGGCCGAAATTCGAAAACTACACACTGAACGGAAGATGGGAACAACGGCGATAGCTCGAAAATTCGGTGTCGCACACAGCACGATCAGCAGAATCACCAGCGGCAAGAGGTACGCATGAGATTTCGCGAGTTCTTAGACCATCTAGGGATTGTCATGTTGATCGTCATCCTCACTGCATTGGTCGTTCTATTCATCAAATCAAATACCGTCGACGATGACCAAGGCCCACAAGTTGATCCGCCTTGGGAAATCCACCTGCGCTAAACCTTTCACCTTGTTCTAGGAGTTTGATCGTGTTGCAGTGGCATAAGTGGGAAACGATTCGCGACTTCAAAGTCTGCCGCTCCAAATGCGGACGCTACGCCGTGCGGCGCATGCACCGCGTCGAAGGCCAGAAGATGACCAACGCGCAGCGGCACTTGATGCCGTTTGAAGCGATGACGATCGGCCAAGACGCCGGCAAGCGCGTGCTCATCGCGGCGGATCCGACGCGGCCGACGTCGACGAGCGAAGAGGGGGCCAAGCGGATCTGCGAAAACGCCGAACGCGAGCGAATCGCGACGTTGGGCGTGCTCGAGCAGGTGAAGCCGCGAACGCTCTTTCAACAGTAAACCTTAACCCGTTACAATCCTTCACCCGCGACGCGGCGAGAGGCGTGGTAACCGAGTCTTACGATAGCCCGTGTCTTCGGACTCCCCGGGTGGTCGTGAGCAGCCGCGTCGCGGGTTCTTTCATTAAGGGTAAAGCCCATGCTCTCTGTCAGAACAGACGACGGACGCGTAATTCCCGTCAAGTCCGACCGCGTTGATTGGGACCGATCGACACTGGTGTTTTACGGCGAGGTTGACGTCACTTCACCGACGACGTTCATCGGCACGCAGTTCGAAGCATGCGGCATCTTCAAACAGTGTGCGTTTCCTACCGGCGATCAGCCGATCGTCCCAGGTCAAACGCTCAAAGTGTCTTACCGGCTCAATGCCGATAAAGACATTCCGGAGCCACTTCGGCAAGCGTTAATCAACAGCTTCCTCCCGCGCAAATCCTGATTTCTAAGGGTAAAGCTCATGCCCTTCGTCTATGGTTACGTGCGTGTCTCGCACCGTGACAGTGCCGCCAGCGGCTTGAGCCCGGAGACGGCCATCGACAAGATGCGTCGCTGGTTCGACTATCAAACATCGATCGACGCGTTGCCCGGCTACACGTGGGCGACCGACGGCTGGATGGGGGGCCCGGATCTCGACGCCAACGGCCGCGTGAAGAAAGACGGCCAAGGCAACTATCTTCGGCTGGATGCCGATCGCACCGACGGGATCTACATGGATCTCGCCAAGAGCGCATTCAAGAGCAAGTTCCTGCAGCGCGACGCCGGGATCCGCCTGAACGCCAAGCTGAGCGAAGGCGACATCGTGCTGTTCTCCCGTCTCGACCGTAGCTTCCGCAACACGGGCGATCTCTGCAATATGTGGGAGCAATGGCAGCGACGCGGCATCACCTGCGTGTTCCTCGATAACAACTACGACACGCGGACCGCCGCCGGCCGTGCGTTCATGCAGATGGCGGCCGTGTTCGCCGAGTTCGAAAGCGCGCTGAAGAGCGAACGCATGCTCGAGATCAAGGCGCTGCAGAAGAAGAAGGGCGCAAAGATCGGCCCGGGGGATCCGCTCGGCTTTCGACCGCTGGGGGGCGGTAGCAAGGATTGGGTTCCGGATCTCGAGCAACGCGCCGTCATGCAAGCGATCGTCAACATTCGGCACTCTTCGCCGCAGCCGCCGGCGTGGCGTGCCGTCAGCGATATGATCGAGAGGGAGCTTGCGGCGAAGACGGGGCGGCCGTATCGAGCGTGGCCGTTCTTCGGCAACGGCAAGCCGCGTTTCTGGACGCCCGACAAATGCCAAGCCGGCTACAAGATCGGACTGGCTGAAGGCTGGGCACAATTACCGCAGGGCGCGACGCCTATATCGCCGAAGAAGCGACGTAGACGTTCGCGCCCTACAGGATGAATCGCTACGGCGCGGCTCGCAGTTGGCCGTTTTGAATCTGGCTTGCCGGACCATGGGCGTCGAGCGCCGCGAGAAGAGCGAACGGGCCTTTACCTTCGGCCGCCTCTATGGTGCGAATCACGTAGAGCAATCCTTGCCGCAACGTGATCGTCTGCCCGCGTTTGGCGTACTCGAGCACGACGTAACGACCGACGTCGAGCATGTGCGACGCGGCCGTGAGCAAGACTTCCATCGGCGCCTGCTGAATGGCGCGAAACTCACGATGGATATTGCCGATCCCCATACGAAGCTCTTCCGTTTGCTTCTTGAGGACGGCTTCCGGATCGAACGCCGGGTGCGGCATGGCCATCTGCTGCGCCGGACCGTTCTGCACTGAAGCAACAAAGGCCTTTGCCAGTTCTGGGTTTTCGGCGATTAGCTTGGCAGCGACGGCGTTGACGTCGAGTCCCGGCGTAGCAGCCGGCGCCGCGTTGTTCACGGGGCCGGTGTGGGCCTGGGGCGGCGGCGTCGGGTTCGCGGGATCCGGAAACGGCAAGTCGTCGACGTACACGGGTGACTCTTGCTGCGGGGCGTCTTCGGTATACACGGGCTTTCTCCCTTGGGCTTTCCGCCTATCGCGCTGCCGGATCCGGCGGCGTTTGAGGCGGTGACTTTTCTTGCTCATAACAATTCAACTCCGCGCGTAGATAGCGGACCTCTTCGCGTAGGGCTCCGATCTCCAATTGCTGCGATGCGTGCTGATCTTGGCACTCCTTATGCGCCCTGGCCAATGCGTCGATGCGCTCTTCCAACTTGCCGACCATGACCATCGCTTGATCGAAGGGCTGTTTCCTTCCAGCGATGACGGCGTTGCTTATGGCATTGATGACGGCGGCCGCTGCCGCTCCTAAAGCACCCCCGATCGCAAGCAACTCACCAGAACCCAACTCCATGACTTTTCACCCTCGGATAAACAAACGCCGTGCCGACGCGGGCTAACGTCGGCACGGCGGGATCGTAACAAGAAGCGGGCGCGGCCGGGCGTGGCTCGCTCAGTTCACGGTCCGAGAACGACTGCGGGCAACGCTCACGCTGCGGGGCACGGCGAGGCTGGCGAGCCGACCCCCTACGCGGCTCACTGACAGACTTCGGCTTCGTCCGCCGACGTTACACGCGCTCACCGTGTTGACCGTCGCTAACGGCGACACGCTAAGAGCATTCAGACTAGCCAAGGCCTGCGCCAGTGCGACCGGGTCGACGGCGGAAGGTGCGACGAGCGTACTACCTGCAGATGCGACCGCACTTGCGGAAGCGGCCGGCGCTTGAACGACCGGCACCGACACGATCCGCGGCGGCGGTGCGACGAGCGTACTGGCCGTTGCACTCCGTGCCTGGGCCTGCACCAACGCCTGCAGCAAGGCTTGATTCTGCAGGGC
>ERZ761594.23-NODE-23-length-98742-cov-7.173103_pt1 | contig 98742 bp, 139 predicted proteins | sample MGYA00511036_ERZ761594 | MGnify/ENA primary metagenome ERZ761594 (study PRJEB28899, sample SAMN03785561) | bioreactor sludge metagenome | biome: EBPR Sludge; feature: EBPR Bioreactor; material: 0.22µm filtered reactor supernatant | place: Saint Lucia: Queensland... | reverse complement strand
AGCGGCGGCGTTGGCGGCGTAGGCGGCGCCGGCGGCGCGGGCGGCGGCGCGGGCGGCGCGGGCGGCGTCGTCGGCGGCGTAGGCGGCGCGGGCGGCGGCGTCGGCGGCGGTGTAGGCGGCGTCTTTAGATTTTTTTACTTCGCAACGATTGGCCGCGTCGAGCAACGCTTGTTTATGCGTGGCGTCAGGGTGAATTTTAGCTGCAGCGCGTAGCGCGATCGGCACTGATTTGCTGATAGCGAGTTCAGCGACGCGCTTCGCGAATTCCACATCGTCGATCGTATCGCGAGACCCTAGTTGGATAAGAGCGAGTCGGCGAAGACCTTTCGCTCGCGCTTCGTTCGACGACCAATCGGAGTCGTTCAGTTTGATTTTCAACGAGCGCACGGCGCGCGAGACGCATTGCGGGTCGTCGCCGTGCGGCAGATCGAGCGCGTAACAGACAGCGGCTTCGACGCACATTTGTCCGGGAATTGGTTTACCGACGCCGCTGCAAAGACCGGCGTCAACCGTGGCAAGCACCTTCTTGGCTACTTCTTCATTGATAACGATTGACATGTCAGCCTCCGTTGGAATGTCGGAATCCTTATCGGCTTTTGTAGGTTGACAGTCAACAACTTCCTACAGTACCTTTCCTATAGGCAATCCCCTAGGAATAGATTCGTGAAAAGCACGAATATAAGGAAAAAAGTCCTTGACGTTCTCGATACGTTCATGGAACGTAAAGGCATGAGTCCAACACGTCTCGGCCAGCTCGCATTGAACGACGCGACATTCGTGTCGGAATTCCGACAGCACAAACGAGATCCGAGACTGTCCACGGTTCAAAGACTCTTCGACTTTACGTCGAAATATCGAAGCGCGCGAAAGCGAGCGGCAACGCCGCGCCGTCAGTCTGGAAGAGTTGTAAGTCGCCGACGCTAATAATTTTCGAGTGAATTGAATTAATAGAGAAGGGGGCTACAAATGGGCGGTGTGTTTCTGGCGCTCGATCTCGGCACAAAGACCGGCTTCGCGTACTCCGCGGCGAAAGGCGTAGTCGTCAGCGGCACATGGAAGCTGGGCGACGCCAAGGATAAGGACGGCCGTTTCGCACGCTTTCGCGAACATCTCGATCGACTGCACGGCGCAACGGCGTTGACACGTATCGCGTTCGAAGACGTGAAGGCGCACAAAGGCACGCAAGCCGCCCATATTTATGGTGGCTTCAAGGCTACGCTGTTCACCTGGTGCAAGGACAACGGGCTTGGAAAGCCGATAGCAGTGCCGGTCGGTACGCTGAAGAAGTATTGGTGCGGCAAAGGCAACGCCACGAAAGAGATGATGATCGAGCAAGCCCGAAGGGCGCACTATGAGCCGGACGACGACAACGAGGCCGACGCGATCGCGCTTTTGCATTATGTGTGTGGCGAGGAAGGTCGCGCTCTTTGAAGCTCACACCCCCTCCTGCGAAGCGCGTTAAAGATGAAGACGAGTTGTTTGCCGACGAAGTGCGCGAACGTTGCGCCAAGGCGATGATTCAGTCGTTGAAGGAAAGCGGCGTGAACCTGCAGAAGCCGATCCGCGCGTTGAAGATGCAGGATTTTCTGTGCATGGCCGAGGCAGCCACTTCGGCCTGGGTCGTTGCGTACACCGAGCGCGTGTCGAAAAACGATACTGAGAAGTCCAAGGAAATAAGAAATCTCCTATACGCCGGCTGAATTCATTTGACGCGGATGTAGGAAACTGAGAAATCTAGTCAACACTTCCAGAGAGGTTCGAATGATCCAGCTACAGTTCACCGGCAACACGCTCGAAGAAGTGTTCGCCAGCGCGCTCAAGGCGCACGACGAATTCAAGCGGCTCACGACCGACGGTAAGACCATCGACGTAACGCCGAAGAAAGAGACGGCGACACGCACCAAGAAGACCGCGGCCACGGGAGCTCCAAACGATCCGATTCCGAACCTGACGAAAACCAGCGATAACGCCGACGCGGCCGTTGAGACGAAGTTCACCGCGGACGACATTCGCAAGCGCGTCCAGGCGATCACCGACAACGCGCAGAAGCGCGGCCTCGAGATGCCGCAGGCCATCGTCTATGTGAAGACGCTCTTCGGCAAGTTCGGCATGAAGAAGGTCAGCGATCTCGCCGAAGACAAGTACGCCGACTTCATGAAGAAGTCCGAGGCGTTTCTGAAGGAAGGTGCGGAATGAGCTTGCTGTTTTACGACAGTGTCGACGCGCCGCTCGACTACGTGAAAAACACCAAAAAAGCTGACATCGCAGAAGGCGACGTCGTCTGCGTGCGCGCTATCGCCGGCCAGCGCGTCGGCGAACACGACAGGCTTGTGGCGATCGAGAAGCCGCACAGCCGCGTCACTCTGTCGGTGCCGCTGAATATCGTCGTTGCGGCGACTGACGTGGCGTTTCCGGAAAGCAAGCCGCTGTTGCCGCCGTTGAAGCCCGGCGACATCTGCGTGCGCGAGCGTAATTCGCTGCCGGGTTGGCGCTTCCATGTGAAAACGGTCGACGAAGACGACACGTGTCACGGCATAGCTATTTGGCCGCCGGAGGCGTTCGGTAAAGAGCGCGTCGAACCGGGCTCGTGGCGGCAAGATCAACTGAAGAAAATCGCGTGACAGGAGCGCACCGCGCACAGTCGCACTCCGCACGAGCACACGCGCGGCTTGCGCCGTCCTCTGCACATCGCTGGATGCGGTGTGCAGGCTCCATTCCGATGTCGGATGGCGTGCCGGAGGCACACTCGGTGTTCGCCGCCGAGGGGACGGCCGCGCATCAGCTCGCCGAAGCTTGCCTGTCAGGCGGCTTCAACGCGGAGCGCTTCAAGCATCACAATATCGACGTCAAGGCCGCCGAGCCGTACCCGACCCGCGGCCTGAAACCGAATGGCTCGACGATCTTCGCCGTCACGGACGAAATGGTCGACGCGGTGCAGACGTATCTCGACGTCTGCGAAGAGATTCAGCGCGAAGCGACCGAATTCGAAATCGAACAGCGCCTGGACATGTCGGAGATCGTCGAAGGCGTGTTCGGCACCGGCGACGTCGTTGCCTATTACGAGCAGTATCAGCGCGTCACGATCTGCGATTTCAAGTATGGCAAAGGTGTCGCGGTCGACGTCGAAGAGAATGAACAGCTTCTGTCTTACGGGCTCGGCGTCGCGCAGCGCTACCACAACCGCGGCGTCAAGGAAGTCGAACTCATTATTGTGCAGCCGCGCGCGCCACATCGCGATGGCGCGGTTCGCCGCTGGAAAACCGACGTGGTCGCGCTCTACGAGCACGCGATCGCGATGCAGGCAGCCGCCAAGGCCGCACGGTCCGGCGACGCGAAGCTCAACGCGGGCGAGTGGTGCAAATTCTGCAAGGCGTCGGCGTTCTGTCCTGCGCTGCGAGATCGCGCGCTCGAAATTCTCGGCGCCGAAGAACTCAACGGAGAGATCGTCAAAATGAGCGACCCGCAGAAGGTGCCGTTCAAGGATTGGAAAGCCGAGCAGGGCGAAATCAATCTGGTCAAGGACTGGCTGAAGCGGCGCGAAGAGTACGCGCACGCCGAAGCCATTGCGGGGCGCTTGCCGCCAGGCGCGAAGCTCGTGAACAAGCGCGCGATCCGCAAATTCCGCGACGAGGACGAAGCGGTCGAAACGCTGAAGCTCGCAGGCGTGCCGGAAGACGACATTTTCGAAGTGTCTGTGCGCTCGCCGGCGCAGATCGAGAAGGCGCTGCCGAAGAAGCATCGCGAAGTTCTGGCGCCGCTGGTCGTGAAGCAGTCGAGTGGCACGGTGCTGGCGCCGTTGGACGATCCGCGCGACGCGGTAACGCCGGAGGACGCGATGGGTTTCACCGCTGTTGAGATGGAGGACGCGTGATGCCGAAATTCCGCAAGAAACCTGTCGTGATCGAGGCGTGGGAGAATGACGGTAACCCGGCTTCGCAGATGGTGAAGCCCAAGTGGCTGTCAGACGCGATCGTGTCCGGCGTCGTGTGGCTCGTCAACGCCCCGCCAGCCATCTACATGATTAAAACGCTTGAAGGCGAGATGGTCTGCTCACCGGGAGATTGGATCATCCAGGGCGTGAAAGGGGAACTGTATCCCTGCAAGCCGGACATCTTCAAAGCGACTTACGAGGCGGCTTGATGCTTTTCGCCAGCAAGAAGGAAGAGATCGAAAGCGCGATCGTGCGCGAAGCCTTCAAGCAGCATTGGGAGGGCTTCACCTACGATTTCCCGCAGCTCGATGGCGCTGAAGAAGATTGGGCCAAGGTCGTATTCACGTGGCCGATACCGCGGAACGGCGCGCCTTGCACGTTCATCTTCGTGCGCGTGGCGCCAGCATCTTTTGATGCAGTGAACTACGAAATGGTGCGCGGCTACGTCGCCGAGGCGATGTTCAGCGCGCAGCATCACGGGTTCGACCCGACAAATCCGAATTCGGTCAGGCGCGTGGACCGGAACTTGCTGAATTAAGCACGCGCGCAGTGTTGAAAACTGAGAAAGAGAGCGAATGAGCGAAAAGCATCAGAAGGCGTGGTTCAACGAGCAGACTTCGGAGTACTTCACTCCGAAAGGCCGTCTCGTTTACCCGACGTTGATCGAACCGAAGATCAACAAGAAGTTCCCGACCAACCCGCCGAAGTTCTCGGCGACGTTGCTGATTCCGAAATCGGCAGACATCGGCGTCATCAGCGCGGAAATCCTTCGTCAGACCGAAGCCCTCTACGGCAAGGACTGGAAGGAGCTCGATCCGGCGGTGAAGATGCCGATCAAGAAGACGAAGAACTTCGAAAGCCTGGCCGAATACGCCGAGGAATATCCGATGTTCCTTCGCGTGTCGGCCAACGCCGAATATCCGCCGGCGCTGTTCGGCCCTGACCTCAAGCCCGCCAAGAAAGAGGCGAGCGAAGTGTACGGCGGCCGTTGGGCGATCATGGCCCTCAACATTTGGGGTCCGAAGCCGGAAAACAAGAACGTCAACCGCTTCATCGGTCTTGGCGTGCAGCGCGTACAGTTGCTCGACCACGACGACCCGATTGCCACTGGCCGTATCAACACGGCTGACGGCTTTGAAGCGGCTGCGGCAGGTTCGGGTGCGTCGAGCGGTGGTGACACCGACGACGTGTTCGCGTGATACTGGTGGTTGACGCTCCGCGCGCGGTTGCTTCCGCAAAATCCTTCGATCACGCGAAAGCGCGTGTCGAATCCTGCGTAGGCGACCTTCGTTCGACAAAGGTGCGGCTATCGAAAGTGGTCGAGAATTTGATCGGCCCCTTTGCGACCTCGGCGCGAGAAGTGTCGAACGCGTCCACGCGTCCGCCGAAACCGTCGGATTTCGTCAATTCGATGCACGACAGTCTCGACGAACTGCGAGCAGAACTAAACGAGTTGGCGGACGCAGTGTCCGCTCTCGAAAGCTCGATGCAGTAACCAGCCTCAACACGGCGGGAGATTTGTGCCCGCCGTGTTGAAAACTGTGGAAATCAGAGAGCGAGAGACATGAAAGCACTGGATGAACTGCCGCCACGAAGCTGCAAATTCGCGCTCACCGATGGCGGCGCCGCGCCCGACATGACGTGGCAGCGACCGAATTTCCGTCATCTCTTCTGCGGCGAGCCTGTCGCGCACGAGAAGACAGCGTATTGCGCCGAGCATCACGCGCTCTGCCACAGCAACGGGACGGGCCGCGACTGGCGCTCGACCGAGCGAATGATGAAGGCCGTCGAGCAGACTGTCGTCTACCGGCGTGTGCGCGAGACGAAGGACGACAATCGCAAGGAAGGCCGCGGCGTCTACGAAGGTCAATTCGGCGTCGATACGCTCGTGAAGAGCAGCTTGGCGCGCGCAGAGAGGCGGCGCCGATGAAACAGTCCCGCCGCATGTCGCTCGCCGAGAGCGTCATCAACATCGCCATCGGCCTTTTCATCAACCTCGTCGCGCAGATTTACGTCTTCGCGTTGTTCGGAATTTACGTGCCGCTTTCGACCAACCTGTCGATTGCGGCGATCTTCACCGTCATCTCGATCGTGCGTTCGTACACGCTGCGTCGCCTGTTCGAGATCATCCGCATTCGGGGGTTTCAATGAGCAAGAACGACCGTTTCATCGTCGGCTTCGCCGGCAAGATCGGTTCCGGCAAGACGACCGCCGCGCGGCATTTGATCGAGAAGCACGGCTTCGAGCGCATTCGCTTCGCCGGCCCGTTGAAGAACATGATGTTCGCTCTTGGCCTCACGGAAGCTGAAGTCGACGGCGGTTTGAAGGAAGCGCCGTGCGATCTTCTCGGCGGCAAGACGCCGCGCTACGCCATGCAGACGATCGGCACCGAATGGGGCCGCGAGATCATCGACGACAATTTGTGGATTCGGGCGTGGCGGCGTGCCGTCGATAAGACGCAGCCCGGCGAATGGATCGTCGTCGACGACGTGCGCTTTCCGAACGAGGCCGCCGAGATCAAGAAGATGGGCGGCGTGCTGATACGCATTGACCGCGCCGTCTGCGATGCTGCTTCGTCGCATTCCTCCGAGGCCATCGCATTCGAGTGCGATTTCGCGTTTTCGAACGACGGCAGCATCGAGGATTTCAAGAACCGCGTCGAAAGCACGTTCTCTTGGGCGCTTGAGAAGCACTGGAACTGGACGCCGGAGGCGACGCGCGTATGAGCGTGACGATCCTACAAGGGGATTGTTTGCAGCGCTTGCGGGAGCTTCCCGACGAGAGCGTGCATTGCTGCGTGACGTCGCCGCCGTATTGGGGGCTGCGTGACTACGGTGTTGCGGGGCAGATGGGACTTGAAGCCACGCTCGGCGAGCACATGGACGGCATGGTCGCGTTGTTTCGCGAAGTGCGCCGCGTGCTGCGCAAGGACGGAACGTGCTGGGTCAACTACGGCGACGCTTACGCCTCGGCGCCGAACGGCCGAAGCGCGGCCGACACGAAGGCCGCGGGCAACGACGACCGCACGTTTCGGGATAAGCCGATCTCGACTGTCGGGCCTATTTACGATCCGAACCACGAAAAAGGTTCACGTGTCGGCGCGTCCGGAAACAAAGGCAACAGCGCTGCGGATCATCGCGGCCGTGTCGTTGCCGAGGGCGTCTTAAAGCCCAAAGACCGCATGATGATGCCTGCGCGGCTGGCCATCGCGCTGCAAGAGGACGGCTGGTGGCTGCGCGACGAAATCATCTGGCACAAGCCGAACCCGATGCCGTCGAGCGTCAAGGATCGCACGACTCCGGCGCATGAGATGATTTATTTGTTGTCGAAGTCGTCGAAGTATTATTTCGATCAAGAAGCCATCAAAGAACCGGCTTCCGAAAACACTCACGCGCGTAAAGCAGGCGCGAATAGTCGCATCAACGTAGATCGCGTGCCGAGACCACGGAAGTCGAACAAGCAGCAAGCGACCGCGGACGCCTCGAACGCGAGCACAAAGCGTACGATGGGCGGTTTCAACGAACGATGGGACGCGAAAGAACGAAAGATCGCGGAAGCGGGCTCGGGCATCAAGAACAATTCTTCTTTTCAAAAGGCAGTCGAAGACATTGTGCCTTTTCGAAATAAGCGCTCGGTATGGACGGTAGCGCCGAAAGCCTTCACTGAAGCACACTTCGCCACGTTTCCGCCAGCGCTTATCGAGCCGTGCATCCTCGCCGGCGCTCCGGAAGGCGGCACCGTGCTCGACCCATTCTTCGGCGCGGGCACGACCGGGCTCGTATGTCAGCAGTTGAAGCGGAACTGCATCGGGATCGAACTCAATCCGGAGTACGTCAAGATCGCGCAGAAGCGTCTCGGCTTGTTTGCTGCGTCGGAAACTGTGGACGCGCTGCTGGCATGAGCAATTTGCACCTTGATTATGAAACCCGTTCCGCCGTCGAACTCCGCGACGCAGGAGTCTACGTCTATGCGGAAGACGAGAGCACCGACATTTGGTGCGCCGCCTACGCCATCAACGACGGGCCGGTGAAGCTGTGGACGCCGCAAGGTGACGAAGGCGACCTGAAGTACGCAATGAAACATTGCGACTTCTTCACAGCCCATAATGCTGCGTTCGAGAGGGTTATCGGGCGCGTCGCGCTGCGTCGCTACGCGCTGCCGCAGCCGAGGCTCGAGCAATGGCGCTGCACGATGGCGATGGCCTACGCGATGGCGCTGCCAGGCTCGCTCGAAAACGCGGCGGCTGCGGTCGGTCTCAATCTGCGCAAGGACATGGAAGGCCATTCGACGATGATGCGGATGGCCAAGCCGCGGCGTGCGCGCAAAGGCGAATTGCCTGGCGGCCGATATTGGTTCGACGACGAAGAGCGGAAAGCGAAGCTCTACGCCTATTGCCGTAACGACGTCGAGGTCGAGCGAGAGTTGGAGAAGCGCTTGTTGGCGTTGCGGCCATCGGAATTGTCGCTGTGGCATCTGGACCAGCGCATTAACGATCGCGGAATTTACGTCGACGAAGACCTGTGCCGCGCAGCGATGAAGATCGTGGCGACCGCCGAAGGCTGGTTCAACGACGAGATACGCGTCGTCAGCAAGGGCAAAATCTCAGCCTGCACGAATGTCGGCGAGATCACGGAGTACGTTAACGAGCGCGGCGTCGAGTGCACGTCGATCGCGAAGGAAGCGCTTGAAGACTTGCTGTTGCAGGAATTGCCCGACGACGTTCGTCGCGTGCTCGAATTGCGGCAGGAAGCGGCCAAGGCGTCGGTCTCGAAGATCGAAACGCTGCTCGAAGGCAAGAACACTGACGGGCGCACGCGCGGGCTCTTTCAGTATCACGCGGCCTCAACCGGCCGTTGGGGCGGGCGCCGCTTTCAGCCGCAGAATATCAAACGTCCTGAAGAAAAGGACGTGACGGCCGCGATCGACGCGGTGGCCACGGGCAACGCCGAGTACGTGAAAATGCTCTACGACGAGCCGCTTTCCGTCGTCGGGGACTGCCTGCGCGGCATGGTGCGCGCGGCGCCGAAAAAGCGTCTCTACGCTGCGGACTTCTCGAATATCGAAGGCCGGATGCAGGCGTGGTTCGCCGGCGAGAAGTGGAAGCTGAAAGCGTTCTCGGATTTCGACGCAGGAATCGGTCCCGACCTCTACATTCTCGCTTATGCCAAGGCGTTCGGCGTGTCGGTTGAGGCCGCGGAGAAGCACCGTCAGATCGGCAAGGTCATGGAGCTCGCACTTGGCTATCAGGGCGGCGTCGGCGCCTTCCAGAAAATGGCGGCTAACTACGGGGTGAAGGTCACGGACGAGCGCGCCGACGAACTGAAGGTCGCTTGGCGCGACGCGCACCCGAACATCAACGGCTTTTGGTATGACCTCGAAGACGCGGCCAAGTTCGCCGTGAACAACCGCGGCAAGATCGCAACCTGTGGCCGCGTCAAGTTTCGCGTCGCTGGATCGTTCCTTTTTATGCAATTGCCGAGCGGCCGCGCGGTCTCGTACCCGTATCCATGCATCAAGGACAAGATGACTCCGTGGGGCGAGATGCGCCCGCAGTTCTCTTATAAAGGCATCGACACGTACACGCGCAAGTGGGGCGACCAGTTCGCGCACGGCGGCAAGCTGTTTAACAATCTGGTGCAAGGTGCGGCGCGCGACGTTTTGGCCGAAGCGATGGAGCGTATCGAGGCCGCCGGCTATCCGGTCGTGCTGCACGTGCATGACGAAGCAGTTACCGAAACCGACGTCGACGCGGGTTCGGTCGAGGAATTCGAAAAACTGATGACGACGCTACCGGCGTGGGCAGAAGGCCTGCCGCTGGCCGCCGGTGCGTGGACAGGTGAGAGGTATCGCAAGTGACGACGATTGCTTACCGCGACAAGATCATGGCGTGCGACAGCCAGTGGACCGTCGGCGATATTCGCGGCGTTTCACGCACGAAGATTCGACGACTTCGTTCCGGCGCGCTTCTCGGTATGGCGGGCGAGAATGACGGACGAGCGCTCGAAAAGCTGCTCGATCGCTGCATGTCGCCGAAGACCTTGCCGCTGCCGAAGGCGCTGCACGAGCTGAAGCAGGACCTGCACGGGCTTCTCGTGTTCCCGAACGGACGTATCTTCGTCATCACGACGATCGCGGTCACGGACATGAACGGAGAGGAAAGCGGCATCGTCGAAGTGACGAAGCCGTATTGGGCTGTGGGATCCGGCGGCCATTTGGCCATCGGTGCGATGTGGTCGGGCAAGAGTGCGGAAGAAGCCGTGGCCGCAGGCGTCGAGTTCGACCCTAATTCGCTCGGACCCATCGTGACGGAACGGCTGAAGTGAGAATGTCGCGCGAAAAGGTTGAGCGGCTGCCGGGCTTGTTCCGCGAGATCGTCCTTCACGATCGCGAAATGGAAAAGCGCGCCAGCGCTGCGGTCGTGCCGTTTCAGAAGATGAAGGAGATGTTCGCACGCCGACGCGAACTTGCGCGGCACGCGATTCGCGCGTGGTGGCCGGGACACAAAGGCGGGAAGACGGTCGCTTGATACGAACCAAGATACGAACCAAATTCGCTTTTTGTCCCGCTTTCACAGTTTCCACATCACTGTCTCGTCTCGCTTTTTTGCTAGCGCTAAAGCGAAAGTTCGCGCCCCGACAGGGCAGTCAATTCTCAGTTTCCAACAGCGGTTCCTTTGAAATCATTCAGGAATTTTCGCCGGATTCCGACAATTTCCTACACCAGATGACCTTTTACGCACCAACTTATTAGCCACTGCTGCGGTGCGGTCAAGCGTTTGGCGACCCGGCCCATTATTGCGCCTTCCTCAAGGTTTCGCCCAGGAACTCGGGGCTGTGATGGCCGTACACGCGTTCGACCGTGGCCACGGTGTCGCCGAGTAGTCGCGCGACGTCGTAGATCGACACGCCGCTTTGCAGCAAATGCGTCGCGCGCGTGTGCCGGATGATGTGCGGGTTTTTCTTGTGGCCAAGTCCGATGCTTTTCATGTGTCGGGCGAAGTGCCCGTACATGCTGTGGTTCGACCCGAAGAGGAACTTCGAGTCCTTGTTCTCTTCCAGCAGCCGCTCATAGACGGGGCGGGCCTCGTCGCCGACCGGCACCACGGGGCGCCGCTTCTTCGAGTTGCGCTGCGCTTCAGACTCTTCGGGCGATCGCAGATTGACGCGGCCGGTTTTTAAGTTCACCTGGAAGTGCGTCATGCCTTCGAGCGCGCGGCGGCGGCTCGCCGTGTCGTATGCCACGATCATAAAGTCGACGAGCTTCTGCGCGAATTTCGCGCGGTACGGCTTGTTGCCGGCGCGCACGACGGCTTCCTTCGCCTTTTCGACTGCTTTCTTCCACTCCTCTATAGTCAGATAGTCGTCGTCGCTGAGCGCGGAGCGGCGGTCTTCGGCCGGCCGCTCGATCACCGGCATTTCGGCCAGGTTGATACGCTTCCACTTGCGGGCATGGTTCGCCGCGGCCGACAGAATGCCGAGCTCGCGCCGGATGGTGGCGTCGCCGACCTCGACCTTGCGTTCGCCTTTTTCGTTGCCAGAAACGAGCCCGCTACGCCGCGCGTCGCCGTAGGCCCGGCACATCGGAATGTCGATATCTTTCAGCGGCGTGTTCTTAAAGAACGCCTTCAGGTGGAACAGCACGATCTGCGCGCGCTGCGGGTCCACGTTCTTCTTGCACGTGTGCTCGCGGTAGTAGTCGTCCAGCGCCTGCGATGTCGTTATTCCAGAAGCGAGGCTATCGGGGTTGAAGAGGGCGCTTCCTTCGGCAAGGAAGGCTGCGTAGCGTTTCTGCGCTTCCACAGCGTCTGTTGTGCGAAGCGACAGGCGCTCGGTGCGGTTACGTTCTCCGGAGTACCAGAAGACGTAATACGTATCGTTCCTCGTTTCCAGCCACGGGATTTCGCGGCGAGCCTTTGGCATCGTAGTTCCTCGGCGTATTCAGGTGTGAAGCGGGGGCGGCCGCTCTCCGTCTTCGAACTCGGTGTAATCTTGCCCGACTTCAGCCACCGCTCAATCGTGCGACGGTTGACACCAACCACACTTTTCAACATGTCGATCGTAAGTAAAGGCTTTGCCGGGGGCATCTTTTTCAGTCCGTTCCGTCCTCTTCCTGTAGAAGCTGCATGATCCTGGTGGCCGTCTTGTTGGAAACGGTGCGCTGGATGCGCAGGAACACGCGGTCTTTGTCCACAGATTTCATTTCCATAGGCGAGTTGTCAAGGCCGACATCGATGTTGCTTTCAGCCCCAAGTAGCTCGGCCGGGGTCTTTGCCAGGGCGGCGGCCAGCGCTTCCAGATAGACCGGATTCGGCAGAACCTTGCCGCGGACGTAGTTCGAGATCAGGTCGCGGCCGATCTCTTTATTGCGTTTCTGGCCCTTTTCCGGGGCGGGAAGGTGAAGATTGGCTCGGCGAGCCATCTCGCTCTGGTTCCAGCCGCGGGCGGCCATAAAGGACTGCATACGCCGCGCGAACTCTTCCTTCATCTTCTTGTCGTTGGCGATGCTGTGGCCCGCCTTGGCGGCCAGCGCGCCGTAATAAGCAATGCCTCGTGTACCGGCCACTGTCGTACCTCCTCCAACTTGTGTGCTCTGTCCGCGTCGTGTTGTCGACTTTAAACCTACGTCCGCACCATACTATCGGGAAGGCTTCCGTCAAGGGAAACACACGTAACTTTAGTGCAATTACGCGAATTCACACGCAAATTGTGGAAATGTATAGGTTTTTCCGTCGGTTATTGCACGACGAAAACCTGTGATAAGCGAAAAAGTTTCCGCAGTTTTCACAGAAGGGTTAACAGGATGACGGCCAGCAGCGCGACCGCGAACTCGGAAAACGTCAGTGGACGCCCCGGAGGCCGACCCACAGTGCGGCCAGCGCGCCGACGACGAGGGTGCCGACGGCAGTCATCAGCACCTTGGCCGTAATCGCCTCGTTGCTCTTCCGCCATTTGCGCAGGTGCGCGAAGTCTTTCTGTGCCTCGATGGGGTCGTTTGGATCGACGCCAAGACGAACGAACATGTCGGCGACGGCCTTGGCCGCCGCCAGGTCGGCGATTTCTTCCATCTCGGCGCGGGAGGTCATTATTTGCCTTTAACAGCGTTGACCACTCGAGCGACGAGGCTGCGCGGTTGCTCGCCGGTGATGGCGGCAGTCTTGAGGTTCGTGGTGTCGTAGGCCACGGCGCCGAGCAGCGCGGAGAAAACCATCAGCACAGGCGTCATCGCCGCGATTAGGTTCGTCATGTCGGCTGACGTGATCTTGCCAAGAACGACCAGTGGCAGCAGCACGGAAAGTTCGATGCCGAGCACCAGCACGAGATAGCCGATAAGGTGGCGCCAATGCCACCAGCTCACGCCGGCGGCGATCTCCGCGCGCATCGTTTCGCTAACCTGTGTCGAAACGGTGATGCCTAGCTGCGCCATCGCCTCGGCAGCCTTGCTCTTGAAGCGCTCTTCGGCTTCAGCAATTCGCGCGCGGGCCTCGTCGGTGTTGACGGCGGCGTTTTCCGCCGCGGCCTTGATCTCGTCTTGCGTTGCGCTCTTCGGTACGCCGAGTACGTCGAGAACGACTTCAGCGGCGACACCGCCTAAAGGACCGCCGAAGCTTCGCGCGATCGCAGGCGCAACCTCGCGAATAATCGGGCCGAGCGCGGTAGTGAAAACGGTGTTGAGAATGTCCATCAGAGTTTGGCCCATTGTTCGGCAAGCCACTTGCGCTTGCGATGTGCGAGAACGAGTGCGACGACGATTACGACGACGCAGCCTGCGAAAATCGAAATAGAGAGCCAATCAAAAGAGCCTTGGTCGACGATAGCCGTACCGCCGGCGCCGCCAGTACCGACCTTGGCCGCGTCGCGTTCGCGACTCGTGACGTTCTTCTCGACGGCCTTTGGAGGCGTTGACGTGTCGGCTTTGGCCGCCACGAGCGCCGCGTGGAAGCGGCGGCCCATGTCGCCGAAGAACGCGGCTTTGTCGGTTCCGTTGATGATGCGACGAGCGTTAATCCAGTCGCTCACCTTGTCGGTGAAATAGTCGGCGAGTTTCTTGCCGGTGAACACGCCGCGGATCATGCCTTCGAACATGATGTAAACGGCGATGTCGGGGCGCAACACTGCGTCCGGATTAGCGACGATGTCGACGCCGAAAACACGTAGCACTTCGTCGCGGAAGGCTTGATAGTTTCGCAGCCACGTTAGCTGCACAAGGCCGCGCCCGTACCAGACGTGACCGAGAATTTCCATCGCATAGTGCGGAAAGTTACGCTTCACGTAAGCGCGCGCCGCCGAGTCGCTCTGCGCGAAGCCTTCGCGAACCGGCGCCATGTTGCGCCCAACTTCGCCTCGCGCGGTCGACATCATGTCGGCCAACCATGTAAGCAGCGTCAGCGCGCGCTTCTGCCACTCGTCGAGCATGGCGTTCATCGTAACGACGGCCGATTCCGGCAGCGTGCCGCCAAAGAGCACGGGGTCCATGCGGACTGCGAGATAGAATTTTTCGCGGTTCATTGCACTTTCGCCTTTGCGAGTGCGAGCGCGCGGGCGTAGCCGCGCGGCGTCAGGTGATACTGGTCGGGAGCGCGTTCGCCAGCGGTCCATTCGACGTCGAATAGCGATACATACAGCGGCACCTTGCGGCGCAGGATTTCGTCGGCCTTCACGGCGTATTTCGCCCACGGCAGCTTGTTCGACAGCGGGCCGACCCAAACGATCGTCTGCTTGCGGTTGGCCGCGATGCGCAGCACTTCGTCGACAGCGCTTTCGAAATTCGGCAAGCCGCCGGCCGCGTCGTTCGTGCCGCACGAGAAAATGACCGTAGCGCCGATCGGCAGTGCGCTTAGGCGAGGGGCGGCGGCGTAAGTCATCGCGCCGGTGACCGCTGAGTTCGGAATCTTGCCTGCGGCAGCCATGCCGACGCCAAGAGAGTCGCCGCCAACAGCCCAAACGCGCGGGGGCGCGGCTTGTCGGCTTTCGACGGGCGCGGGCTTATTCTCGCCGCGGCGAACCGCAGCGAGAATTCGCGCTAGAATGGCCCGCCAGTCGATCATTCAGAAAACGACACGCAGCCAGGTGATGAAAACACAGATGCCGCCTGTGAATAGTGCGGCCTTGATGACCGTGTCCTTGAGATCGACGAAGTACCAGCGCGGCTCGGAAGCGCGGTTTTCGTAGTCCTGCCAAACGGCGATTGCCGACGCGCCGACGGCGCCGAGCGCCACGAGGAACGTCACGGTGCTTGCGATAAAGTTCAGCATTTTACGGGTTCCCCCTGTGGTTTGATGTAGGAGGAATATCACAGTTTCCTACACCGGAGGCAACGCTTATTTCGGCTCTTCTTGAGCGTCCGGAAGCGCCCGGTCGAGGAATTCGGCCCGACGTAGCAGCTTGGCCAGCTTTGCGTTCCATGCGGGTGTACCGGCCTCCGCTACGTTGCGGGTAAGCAGGTGCGCCGCAAGCTGCGGATCGGTCATTGCCCGCACGACAAGGTCCATTGCCTCGTTCGAACGCTCCGGCGTCAACACGTTGCGCATCAGGCGAATGTTGCGCGTGATGTTGCCGCCCTTCAGGCCGCCGTAATAGCTCTTCAGGCCGACTTCGAGCACGCGCCAGCCGAGTTCCTGATTTTCGGCAGTCGGGGAGCCGACCGTGGCCTTGCCTTGGCGTTGCGCCAGCGGCTCGAGCGCCTTCTGCGCGCGCTGTAGTGCGTTCATTTCGTCGGGCGTAAAACCGGCCTCGGCCAGAACGCGCTGATTGTCGCGCAGGAACTTCGTCAGACGCGCAAAATTAGGCGCTGTGGTGCCTTCCGTGACCGTTTCGGGCTTCACATCGCTGACTTTTTTGTAGAGGTAATCCGCAACCGCTCGTTTCAGGCCGTCTTCGGCGTCCTTATTCCCTTTGAGCGTCGCCTTCAGTTCGCGCATCGTGCGCTCGGCGTCGCCCGAACCAAATACGCCTGCCACGGCGTTTTCCGGATCCTTGCCGACCGTCGCGCGGAAAGCGCCGCGCTTCAGTTGCGCCTCGGTATCTTTCAGGTTCCGCGTCGCGTTCTGCACTTCCTGCGCGTAGCGCTCGGCCGAGATTTCGCCCTTTCGAGCGCGCGCCGAGATTTCGTCGATCTGCTGGCGGACTTCCGGCCAGGCGTCAAACGTCGCCCCCCATTTGCGGTTGAAGTTCTCGATGCCTTGCGGGCTCAACGTGCCGTCGCCGCGTATGGCTTTCGACTCCGCGAGCTCCCCCATCACCCAATCGCTGGTGGCCTGAACGCCGCGCGCGGAATTCGGCGTTGCATCCAATCCACGACGGAAAGATGCCGACTTTTCCGGTTGCTGCGGCTGCATGAAGCGCTCGACAGTCTGCGACGGCGGCGTGGTGCTGCGGTGACGCGGGTCTTTGTTGAAGTCGCGACGGAAACGCGCCGCTTCGTCGCCGGGACCTTCGCCGCGGAACGGCGCAAACTCTTCGTTGTAAAAGCGGCTCGCTTCCTGCGCGCGCAGCCCGGCAGGATTGTTATCCTGCGCAAGACGTTCGGTGTCGCGCGAGATCGCCGCACGAATACGATCGTACGACTCCGCCAAGCCCGGTTGTCCGGCGTTGCGCGCTTTCTCTGCCGCGCCGCTCAAAGCGCGGCGCATATCGTTCATATCGCCGAAAGCCATCGTGCCGGGCCCATCGGCGTCAGCCGAAAGACCGCGAATTTGCGTGAGCAGATCATCCGGCGCGATTTCAGCGCGCAGCGCCGCGGGCAGGCGCGCCGCGTTGTCCTGAATTTGCGTCGCGGTGGCCACAAGATCGTCGACAGGACGCTGCACGGTGCGATCCGGGTCGATCGCGTTATAACGCTCGTTCTTCGCGCGCTGCGTCGGGCGCAAGCCTTCCTCTACGAACGTCTGGTCAGCCACGTTCGCGTTCGCCGTCTTTGTGCGAGGATTCGCGAATTCAGCAACAGAATCCGAGTGCGCGTTACGAAGCTGCTCGACGCGATTTGAATACGTCTGTGCTTGCTGAACCTGATTTTCAGCATTCGTGCGCAAGGCGGTGGCCACGGAGTCTACGCCGTCGGTAAACGCTCGTGGATCCGCGTTTTTCGGGCCGACGCCGCGCACCGTCTCGCCTGCAAAATCATACAGCTTCTGGTCGTTCGCCATGAACGGCGTCGGATTTTTGACACGCGCCATGCGCTCGACGTTGGCGACGCCCACATCTCCGGAAACGAGACCCGGCGTGGCCGCAGGCACATTCTGCGAGCGTGCGAGATCGACGTTTTTCAAAATGGTGTCAGCCGCCAGTTGCGGGTCGATCGCTTCATTCTGCAAGAATTTCGCGGCACGATCTGCGATAAGATTCGTTACCGGATTTCCGTCAGGACCGAGAGGAACGTCGCGCGCAGGCATATTCTGCGTGACGCGATTAACAGCAGCTTTCGGGCCATTAAGAGCCCCGGTGGCAGCCGTGCCGCCTGCAACGCCGCCCATAAGCATACCGATAAGATCGGTGACTGCGCCGGCGTTGATGCCGGTGAAAGGGATTTCCGCGTCACGCACACGGTCGGGCAACGCCTGGGACGCGGTCAAGCCTGTGCCGGCGCCCGCGCCAGCCACGGTGTCGCCAACGACGGTTTTCACCGCGTTTTGCGTGTACGGGGCGATTAAAGGATCGAAAAGTTTCGGCGTAGCAGACTTCAATATAAGTTCGCCGCCGCGTTGAATGCCGCGCGCCGCGAGCGCCGAACCGGCAGTAAGCCCCTCGGTTCCGTACTTGCTGATGTTGTACGGAAGCCGCTCCCAAAACGGCAAATCGTCCGGATTTTCGATAACCGGCGCGCCGAAGGATTTCGCAACTTCGAACGCTTTCTGCCCGACAGTGTCGCTCGGACGACCGAAACGGAAACCATAAGGCTCCGCGCCAGCCCACCCACGCGCCATGTCGGTGGCCATCAGCGGCAAGTTGAAAAGGTTCGACGCGAGGTCAGGTAGCGCCCAAACAGCGCTGCCGACCCCCTGCAAACCTTTAGTCAGCGACTGCACTGTCGGATTCGGCGGTGCGGACTGCTCCGGAACTGCGGTCGGCTCCCACTGCGCGTTCTTGTCTTGAAACACAGGCAGGTCGGCGTTCGTCGGCGCAGCTTGAGGCTGAGACGACGCCGAACTCAGCGCAGCCGAAATTTCCGCGTCAGTCGCATCGTCAGGAAACTCGTAGCGCTGACCTTCAAATTCAATGGTCTTCGGCATTACTGCCCTCGAACGATCTGGCCGGTGGCAGGGTCGCGAACGAATTTCGTCGCGCTCGTGGTGCTCGGGGCGGGCGCCGCCGGATTGGTCGGAATTTGCGGCGCAGATTGAATGCTGTTCTCTTTAAGAATCCGATTGTCGCGATCAAGATTGCCGCGCGCGATATTTCGCATGAAGTTGACGCCGCTCTTGTACGCATTCGGCCCTTCCAGCCAGCTCGAAGGATCGCCTGTGATCTTCAAGAATTCACGGACGTCTTTGTCAGACAAATCGCGTCCCGACTGACCCGCGAGGGCCGCTGCGCCTTTATAGACCAACAACGAGTTCATCTTCACGAGATCGGATGCGCGCGGGTCGAACAGCCCCGGGATCAAAGCCTGATTTATGCCGCGGTTCACAAGGTCTGCTTGCGCTTGCGAAATTGCGACGTTGAATTTTTGCGTGTCGCCGAAAATTAAACTCACGTTATCCAACGTGTCGATCACGTTCTGGCCAATGCGGCGCGCGTTTCCAACAGGCCCGACGGTCGTCGGGTCCGCTTCCACGATCTCCAAAATACGATCAGTAAGCCGGACAACCTCTTCGTTTTGCAGGACGCGCTCGCGAACTTTTCGCAAGTCCATCTTATCGGGCGTAAAGTTGCCTGCCGTCTGTGCGTCTGGCCCTTCGACCTTGAACACTTGCGAGCCCGGCAGCAGCGGCTGCCGCGTTTGAAGGTCAATCAAGCCATCGGTCGTGCCGCGCTTTCCGTCAGGCGCGACGTAGTTATACACCGTGCTCGGACCCTTCGGCTGCGCGTCGACAAATGCTTCCGTCTGCTGCGGCGTGAAGTTCGGCGCGACAGTAGACGCCACATTGCCTTTGACTTCGGCCAGTGGCTGAGACGGCGTAAGGCCGCGGCGAATTGCTTCGGCCTTCGAAACAACGACCGGCTTGCCGTCGATAAGCACGTTGATCGGCGCGTTTTCCGCGCGCTGATTTTCGCCGGCGATGACGCGCTCGGTCTTCAGAATTTCGGTGTTGCGACGATTGGCTTCGGCCGCTTCGACGCCCTGAACGGTGTTGCCGTAGTTCGCGCCCGGCACGGCCATCGTGGCGGTAAGCGCTTCGTTGCTGCGCGGACCGAAACGGTGCGTCGTGTAATACTGGTCGTAGCCGCCGAGATGCGCGGGCGTCACGCCTGCCATGACGGCAGCACGAAGCGCGCCGGTACGATCCGCCGCAGCGAGCGCGTCGGCCAGCGCGGGCACGTTCTGGTTCACGCGAATGGCTTCGTGCGCCTTCTGGCGCACGAGTTCTTGCTGCGCGACGTTGCCGCCGAACACCGAATTCGCCATATCGCTGAACGCCTTCGTCAGCGTATTCTGGTCGGCGTATGCGTTGATGATCTTGACCATTAAGCGAGCCCGCCAAACATCGGGTAATCCGGCGGCACTACCGGAGTCGGCGTCAGCCAGTTTGAGGCCATTCCGCGTCCGGCCGCGCCTGCGCCGACCTGTCCGGCAAACTGAAGCAACATCGGCGCGAGATTATCCGGTCGCTTCACTTGCGCTTCGGCGAAATCCTGCTCGTAAGGCAGCAACGCAGCCGTGCCGCGCGAGAAGTTATTTTGCGTCTCGATGTTCCGGTTCGCCGAGTTGACGTTCAGATTGTTGCCGAACATCGTGTCGTTGTAGCCGCTCAACTTTGCCAGTCGCTTGTTCTTATCCGTGGCCGAAGTGAACGCGTCGAGCAGTCGCTTGGCGATTTCACCTTTGATGACTTCCGGTGTCGATCCGGCCAGCGGTACGTCGTCTGCCGGTTGCGTCGTGTTCGCGGTAACGGCGTCGGTACGGGTCTGTTGTGCGTCGACAAGACGCTGCGTCTGCTGCGGCTGCGCAAATTTCGAGAACGTATCCGTCAGCGTCGCCTGATTTTCTTCGGCGAACTTTTTTTGCTTTTCGCGGCTCAGTCGCAACGCGTCGTTACGTGCTGTCGCTACGCGTCCGGAGTATTTATTGTTGTTGTGCTGTTGTATCGCGCCGCCCGCGCCGGACGCGGCGGCGGAGACGGCCATCAAGGTAGCGCTTGCGGGGTCAAGGCACATATTAACCTCGCAACGAACTGCCCGTGCCCGACAGGGGCGCGGTGGAATACTTATTCCACGGGAGTTGGGGCGCCATCGACGTGCGGTCGGCGTTGTTGAAGGTGACGAACGGTGCGATGGAACTCGCAAAAACCTGGCCGAGAGGCGACAAAGCCTGCGGCGCGGCAATAGCGGTCGCTTCACCCGTAGCACGAGCGGCGATTCCTTCCGGATCCGCCGCCGAACGGTTCAGGTTGTAGAGATTCGTCTTCGTCTGCTCGACCTGGCCTTTGAGATTGTTCGTGGCGTCTACCGCCTGATTGGCCACCGCGCCCTCGGCGTCGGCGCGCTGCTTTTCAACGCGGGCGAGGGCGTTGCCGCCGATCGACGAATTCAAAACGCCGCGGCCGGCGAGCGCAGCAATCAGCTTGCCGCGCGCCTCTTTATATTGGTCGGCGATCTGCGGTCTGTAATAGTCGGTGTACGTCTGCTGGTAGCCGGTGAAATAAGGGTCGTTGAACTGACCAAACGCCTCGTCGATCTTCGATTGGCCGGCCTTGATTTTGTCTTGGCGGGCCGCTTCGTCGGCCTTCATCTGCGCGTCTTGCTGCGCCGCGATCGCCGCGGAATTATCTTTTCCACCGCCGAAACACATTTCGGGAGAGCTCAGAAGATTGAGATTTCAGGTCCGCGAAGCCCGAAATGTGACAGCGGTGGCTAGGACGTAATTTACATCAGTTTTTTGTGGAAGTCACCTTCTCCATGCCCTGCCGATCGAGCACAAAATACAGAAAATCCTCGTGGTTTTTGCCGTAGGCAGGCTCAAAGCGCTCTTTGGCCCCGAAATATCGCAGCCAGCGGTGCGCCTCAACGTGGTCGACCAGCGAATAGCACTGCATCCGATGGCAGTTTTGCGCGAGCAGGGCCGGGACCAGCACCTTTTTCGCCCATCGAGTGGTCTGTTTGGCGACTTCCGGCCAGCGGTCGGTGGCGAACATAAATGCGCTGGCACAGCCCGGCCACGGGTAGAGCGCGCCGATGACTGCGATGGGTTCGTCTTTCGCGACTACCGCCGAAAACTGCGGCAACACCTTTAAATGCGACACCGCCACAACGGGGTCGTCCGTGTCGGTAAGCGCGCAAATTTCCGCGCGATCGCGCTCGCGCATATTGCGCGCCACGATTTCGATGTCCGCCCATTCCGCCGGCTTTATCACTTCGACTCGACGACGTCGTAATGCAACACGATGCCCGACAACGTGGCTTCGCCGCCTTTCGTGGACGTCAGATTAAGCGCGGCATGTGTCGTCACCCCGTTTATAGGAACGTGCGGTTGCGCATACGTCGTCTTGTAGAACTTGCCTGCGTCGACGAATTTGGTTTCGTCGTTCGGGTCGGGAAGAACCTTCACGCTCCATTCGCCTGTCAACCCGATGTCGAAGCCATTCAGTTTCTTCACGGTAGCGGGGGCCTGCGCCGTCAAGAATGGAATCTTGACGTCGACCTCGATTTCGTCTTCGCCAGGGTAGGTCGTGCCGTCCAAACCGCCGTAAACGCGCACTATTTCGTCATCGCCACGCACATACAGCCGTCGCTCTGCGCGAACGGCGTCGGTGACGTCGAATTCTAATTCGTAATAAGTCCACGCGGTAATCTTGGACAGCGGAAATTTGCTCAAGACAAATGCGCGGTTGCCTATGAAAATGTTGACGCGTCCGTCACGAGGCTCCACTGCCGCGATCGCACGCCGCACGGTGCCGCGAGAAATCGTATCGAAGTATTCCTGAAGGAATTCGTCGATCATCATGCCTACATCGTCTGAATATGGCGCGGCGTCCGTGGTGCGCGCCCGCAACGAACGTATGCCTGATTGGTCGACATAGAACACGTCGGAATTGCCGTAAGGTAGAAGCGCGCGGTGAGCCAGCGCGCCGGTATTGTCCAGCGGCTGTGCGAGTGCAATTTGCTCTGCGTCTTCGTTCAAGCGATAGAGTTGAATACTGCTGCGTGTAAAGACCGCGACCATGTCGTTGTACGGCGCCGCGCCGACGATGCGAGACGTTCCTTCAGATTCGCTCGACACATTTAGGAGCACCGCGCCGATATTCGCGTCGCTGTCGGTCCAGTCCGTGGCATCGTTTAATTTGCAGCCGCGCCAGATGGACCCTGCGGGGCTCCACACCCGTTTTTTGCTAACAAGAATGGACTGCCCCGTTCCGGAAGCGCGTCCAGTAGCGGAATAGGCAGTGCCGTTCAGCGTGATGGTGAAAAGGTCGGCGGCCTGAAAAGTGCCGGAAAACGTGGCCGTGACGATCTGCGCACGTGCCGCAACAGCGCTAACGCCGCCGGCAAAGGACGAAGTGGATGCGGCCACGTTGCCGCCGGTGTCGGCAAATACGGCAAATCCGTTCGGCGTCGCCCCGGTGCCTGGCGCGGCCGTAATGGTAACGGTGCTGCCAACCGCTACCGCAGAGTAGCCGTGCGTGATCGTCGACGAGTTGATGCGCGCTGCGAGCGCGTTTGCAGTGGCTGCATTTGACGCGGTCCAGTCGACAGGGGACGCAATGAGCTGCGTCACGCCGTTCACGACGACTTGATTGATGCGGTTTACGCCCGCCCCCGCGCTACCTGAAGCGACCACCACACTCCCGGCCGCGCGCGTCTCTGCAACAGCCGCGACGTTCGCTTGAACAGTCGCGAGCGTAATGTCCTGGTCGTTGTTCGCGGCTCCGTCGACGGTGTTCTTCGAGACGGAGAAAGCCGTGCCCGGCGTGTTCGCGGTAATGGTGATTGCGCTGCCGGACGCGACCGCTGATACAGCGGACGACGAATTCAACAGATCAGCCAGATAATCGACGAGCGTCGACATACTCGCCGTTGCGTCAGCGATCGTGTCCCAATCGGTGACGCGCGAGCCGTCATAAAAGTGATGAATATGCCCGTTCGCATACCGTGCGACGGCGTAAATCTTGCCATCGAACGTCTTTGCATCGAGCAATTCGACCATACTCGATGCGCTGGCTGCCTGTAAGCGTTGATATTGAATTCCGATCGGCAAGCCCACAGGCGACGCGTCGGAGCCGAACGTGAAAAGCTGACCGTTCAGGGCCGCAAGACCAAATGTGCCTAATCCTTCGAGATCGAAGGCTTCAACCCATTTCTTCATGCTTTGCACGTCGCCGCCGCGCGTGAGATGACAGTTCTTGCCAAGCCAAAGCGTGCCGGGAACGCCGGAAATCCGCTTCCGGCGCCGGTCCATCCCGAACTTGAAGTCGGTGATGGCGAGATAAGCCATGTCAGCTTACCCGAACGACGGTTCGTTGATGCTGCCGCGGCGTTTCGTTCGCCGTGTTCTGCACGGGCGCGCCCCGCGCGTTCAATCCTTTCAACTTGTCGTAGCGCCGCTGTGCGAGTGCGAGCTTCGCCTGCGCGTCAGGCGACTTATCGCGCGCGAGTATTTCGGCGGCGGCAAACAGTACGATCATGTGGTCGTCGAGATCGCAAACGTCGCTGTTCGCGATCAACGGTCGCAATTTGCGGATGCCGCGAATTTGAAGTTGCTGGTCGTTCGTCGCCGGGATCGGCCAGATTTCGATCTGCTCTTTCGATCCGGTCCAACGCACGTCCCATCGCAGTGCGGGTTCGGCGCGACTGTCAGTCTCGGAATCGTATTTGGTGTACTCTTCCCATCCGATACTCTTTTCAATCGGCATCGGCAGATTGTTGAACCAAATCGCCACTTCCTCGATACGCTCGAGATTAAGCGCATTTGGCACGTCGTAATAACGTTGTCCGGCTTGCAACGTGATGCGCGTGAAATACTGACGCAGAAACGGCCAGTCGTGATCGTCATAAAGCGTCGTTTGCACTCGGCGAAGCGTCTGCTTCAGGCCGGGTGTGGCTTCAACGCCCACGGCGACACTGTTCGCGTGGCCTACCTCGTCACGGAGCATCGTGACGAGCTGAATTAGCTGCGTCCCGCGGGCCACTGGTTTACGTCAGCAGTGCGTCGGCAGAATTGTCGGGCTTCGCGACGGGAGCCGTGATCGGCGTGCGCTCGATCTTCTCTTCGACGATTTCGTCTTTGTCTTCGTCGAACTCTTCGACTTCCTTGAAGCCTACATTCGGCACAGTCGTTGGCAGTGCGCCGGCAACACCGAAGATCGAAGAAATCAGCTTCTCGCCGGCCTTTTCAGGACCGTTACGATACACCTGCGCAAGACGCGCGCGCTCCTGGTCTTCGGTGCGCTTCACTTTCTTGCCGACGGAATTGATTTCGAGCACGGCGTCCGCGCCGTGAAGCGACCGCAGCACGTGGATTTCCGGCGCGGTGATTTCGTGTTTCCAAACCTCGTTCTCAAGCTTGCCGCCGAGACGAATTTTAGCGGAATAGAGATCGTACATTTCTGCTCCTCGCGAAAATGAAAGGGTAGAAAAGAGCGGCGCCGAAGCGCCGCTCTTCCGTTTCGTTAGCCGTTGTACTGCGTCAGGCCCTTGTAGTTCGGGTCTTCGATCTCGATAATGAGACGGAAGTTCTTCGAACCGTCGGCCGCAGCGTTCGGGTCGTACGTGCCGCGGACGTCGCCGGTCGTTGCCGTCGGCGCCGAGGTCACGCCAGCCACAAGGGTGCCTGCGGTCGCGGCAGCGCCGTCCTGCAGTTCCTTGATGACGTAGCCCGCGCCCGGCAAGAACACCGGGAGGCCAAGCACGTCGCCGGTGCCGACGAAGGCGCCGTTCGCGATGGCCGCGCTGGCGGCGATACGCGTGATCGTCTTGAACGCCTTCTTACCCGGAACAGCGGTCGTGCCGTTCAAGGTAATGCTCTCGCGCATCGACACGCCGTACTCGTCGGTGCCGTAGACGGTGAGGACCGCCGTGTCGGCGCCGCCGGAGTCGGCGATGACGTTACGCGGAACGTCAAGCGTCACGACACCGTCGACAGCAAGTGCGCCGTCGAGTTCGAGATCGCCGGCCGAAGCCAGGTTCTGCGATTCGGCAATGCCGTCGGCGTCAAGCGTGAGCGGTGCGCCGAGATCGACAACAATGGCGCTAAGGAACGACGTGCGCTTGGAAGTGCCGAGCGACGCATTGCCGTCCTTGGTGCCGTAGATGTCGAGTTCGAGCACGATGTCGGTGCCGGCGGGGAGCGTGGTCGCGCCCTTATACGTCACCGTGATTTCCGAAGCACCGAACGCGACCGTGAGGCCCGTGGGCGCTTCGAAGACGGTCTGCAGCGCAGCCATCTTGTGCTTGTGGCCACCGGAGTACGAACCGGCGCCTTTGCCGGTCGGATAGCCGACGGTGAACGTGCCGTTCTGCGCGACCGCGACGGACAGGGTGTGATTGACGATGTCAAACATTTGCTTCTTTCCCTTTCCCGCTTACGCGATCGAGAAGACTTGGTGGACGTTGCGGCGATTGCAGACGAGGCCGCCAACCCACGTGACCGCCTTGTAGAAGACGTACTTGTCTTCCGGACGGGCCGGGTTGTGCTTCTGCATGTTCTCGCCCTCGATCACCATCGGGAAGATGTGACGGGTATCGAGCGCATAGCAGTACTTGGCGCGGCCGAGGTCATCGAGCGTCGGGTCGTACTGAAGCTCAACGCCCTTGAACATGACGTCAGCGACCGACGCGTCGATCTTGCCGTCCTTGGCCCAACCTTCGAGGGTGTAGTTGCCCTTCGCGCGCAGTTCCTTCTCGAACCAGTCGAGGAAGTCGGAGCCTGCGAGCACGAGGTTCGGCTTGCCGCCGTAGCGACGAAGCTGACGCCAGTCCTTCTGCATCAACTGCACGACGTTCTGGTCGGCTGCGGTCGTCGCGGTCATGCCGAGACGCGCGCGATTGCGCCACCAGGTGTTCGCATTCTGGTCGATGCCGCCGACAACCTGCGCGGCCGTCGGATCGTCCACGACGAAAGACATCACACCCGGAACCACCTTCGGGTCCTGCGTGCCGTCGCGCCAGAACATGTCGTTCATGCCGCGGTCGGTGCCTTCCTGCATGTCCTCGAGCTTGTCGTCGAGAATGTTCGCGAGCGCGATCTTCTCGGCGTCCGAGGCGACAGCCGTGCTCGAACCATCGCTGGAATCGGTCACGCGAATGCCGTCCTGCAGAAGTTCATGCTTCGTGAACTTGATGCCGGCGTGAATGAGCTTCCACGGATACGCGGCCTTCTTGATGTTGGCCGGGTTGCCGTAGGTGACCGTGTCGTCGTTTTCGAAACCCTGAATCGTGGTTTCGTACTCGCCCTTGACGCGGACGGTGATGTTGTCCTTGCCGCCGGGGAAGTTTTTCGACTTCTTCATCATCGCATCCAGCAGAGGCTTGTCCTGCAGGGTCTGCGAAGTCACGGTGCCGCGCTGAAAGTGAAACTCGATCGCGGCGTTCGAGATATTTTCGATTTGCTCGACGGTAAACGGCATTTGTTTCTCCCTTGTGCCGTTTCCCCGATTTAAGCCGCCCCCATGTTGACTACGTCCAACATGTTCTTGGGTACGGGTTTCGATCGGGTCGAAGCGTCGCCCTGAATCTGCTTCTGCTCGGTCGGCTTGCCTTTGAACCGCGAGTACCGCTGCTCGACTGTCTTCAACGCTGCCTTGGACATCTCGACCGCTTCTTTCGCGTTCGGGAACCACGGTTCGTTTAGTTCGCGCTGCTTCTTCGTGATCGCCAGGTCGACGAGCTCAGAGACCTCTTGACGCTTCTGGTGCCAGTCGGGATCCGCTTTCGCTTGTGCCGTTTCCCACGTCTCGATGGCGGAGAGGGTTTCCTGTACGAATTCTTCGCGCTGCTTCTTTTCGCCTTCGGTCTTCTTGTCCTGTTCGGACTTTTCGAGCCGCTGCTTCGAGTGATGCGCGTCGGCCGCTGCACGCGACAACGCTCGCGCGTCGTCTTCCGTGATGTGGCCGAGCCGGACCTTTTCTTGAAGTTCCGGCGAGAGTTCTTCACCGTTGGCTTTGAGAAGGGCTTCGTAGATCGGCTTGATACGCTCGATCGCCCCCTTGACGTCGCCGCCCTTCATCATCGCACCGACAGTCAGCAGTTCGCCGACTTCGTTGTTGTTCATGCCGGTGTTGCGGATGAAGGTGGTGATCTTGTCGAATTCCTTGGCTTTCGGCTCGAGACTAGCGATCGTCTCGTCCTTGGCTTTCAGCTTCGACGTGAACCCTCGAATTCGTTTCTGAACCTTTTCGCCTAGGGCCTTCAGTTCGTCTTCGGAGAACTCGTCGTTCTCTTCCGTCTCGCCTTCAGCCTTGTTCGAGTCGTCGGATTCGGCCTTTGCTTCGGCTTCACCCGGTTTCGATGCCGGCGACGCATCTTTCGGCTTGAGCGCGGCTTCCACCGCGTCAAGCATCGTTCCCGCCTTCTGCCCCTCGTTGGACGACGACGAGGTGTTACCGTCCGAATTCTGTTGCTGCCCTTCTGTTGCCGTGGCTGCTGCGGCGTTCGTGTCGACTACCGACGTGGCGTCGGTAACTTCCGGTGACGAATCCGGCATTCAGTCTTCTCCTCGGCGGCCACCTTGGCCGCGGTATGTGTTGAACGAATATCTCAGTTTCCTACAAAGAAATCAACAGCGAGACGCTGTAGATCAGGCGGCAGCGGCCGGCGCAGGGAAGGCCGGCTGCCCTTGGCTCTCGTTCTGTTGCGGGGCCGGGGCGTTTTGCGCGCCTTGTGGGCCTTGATCCGCGGGATTGTTGCCCGGCGTGCCTGTCGCAGGCTGTCGCGCGGCGGTTGACATCATGGCGTTCAGCGCCGTAATCGACGGCAGTCCGTCCACGACCGCATCTTCGACATCGACGTCGAGAAGGTCGAGGTACTTCTGCGTGATCGGGACGGGATTTACACCGGGAAGCTGTAAAATAAACGGCATGGCGCGTTCGAGCTTGGCCAGTTCGGCGGCCGTATTTGGGCGGCCGGTCGAACCCGCCTTGATCTCGAGCACGAGGTCTTTCGCGATTTCCTCGCGCGTCTGCTGCATGTCCGGCCACACGGCGCCGGGGCCGACGATCTCGACAACACTCTCTTTCGCCATTTCGAGCAGCATCAACTGGCCGGTCGACTTAGCGATTTCGCTCAAGAGCTCGTCGATGTCGTCCACGTTGTCGTCGAGCGACGACACCCGGCTGTTTTCGGCGATCGAGCTTTCCGTTGCGGTCGCGCCGGCAGTGCGGCCGAAATTCGCGTCCTGGCTACCGACCGTCCGCTGCACGTCGGCCATCATCGGCTCGATGTCGTAAAGCGCCGGGTCGATCGGGATGGCCGGGATGGCGCGCAACTTGTCTTCGAGTTTTTCGCCTTGCTGCACGGAGTTCGTTTTGATGACGTCGAAAGCCGCGCGCGACGCGATAGCCTTCGTGTCCTCTTCGCTAAGCGCGCCGGTCGGCGAAACGTAGCCGGGGCGGTTCGCGATACGGTGTTCGCGAAGCGCGTTGCGCGCACGGTTGATTTCCGCCTGCGGATGCTTGGCCAGCCAAACGTCCGACGGCGGGAAGATTTTCTCGTCGTGCTCGACCTCGTTGAACACGAGAGGGAACAACGTGAAAAAGCGCTCGATCTTTGTGTCGGGCTCTCCCGGCGCCTTCAGATAGTCGTCATAGCCTTCGCAGATGACGAATTCGAGGCCGGAAACGCGATGCTGCACGCGGTAGACGCACGCATCGTCGCTTTTCGACTCTTTGCGCTTTTCGTCCGACCACCACGACGGCTTCTTCGTCTCGTCGCGCTTATACGCGGTGTACTGGTCTTTGATATTTTTCTTCCAGATTTGCTCGATCTCTTCCGGGCACTTCATGTACTTGCGCGCGATCCACTGCGTGCCGGCGAGCGTCTTCAAATGCTTGGTGGCGGTATCGGGAATGATCGAAGTCGACGACGGGAAGTCCCACACCGGGCCTTCGCGCAGCAGAAGCGTCGCCTGCTTCTTCAACACTTCCATCGACTGCTTCAGTTCCTCCATCTTCGCTTCGTCTTCCTGAATGTCCCCGCGCGCAGCTTCACGAAGACGCGCTTCGACCAGCGCGACCTGCGCGGTCACGTCTTCGATGCGGGCCTGCGCCGAATGCGCTTCGGGCGCCAAGATGCGCTGATACTGTAAGTCGACCCAACCGACGCCCGTCACCTTCGCGCGGCGGACCAGTGCCTTGAAGCGCTGTTTGTAGTTCGACGACTGCTCATTGCAGAAATACTCGTAGAGAATTTCGATGGTGTCGGCGAGACCGTCCATCATCGCGTTGTATTCTTGGACGCCGCTTACCTCCTGCACCATCGCGATCGCGGTCGGCTCTCCCGCGGCGGCAAGTTCGGCCGCCTCTTGCAGCGACTTCAGCTTGCCGTCCCACAGCTTCGACATGCGGCGGCGTTTGCGTTTCGCGTACGGCTTCGGATTTTTCGCGTAAAGCTGGCCGACAGCGAGATTAATGTGGCGGTTCGTAACCGGCACGACGTAATTCTTGTCGTCTTTCAGCCAGTCTTCGTCGGCGCCGTCTTTCGCAAGGTCCATGCACTTGCGCATACGCTCGAAGTCCGACTTGAAATGCTTCTCGGCGGCCTGAATGCGCTCGATCCAGAACTTGATGAACGACTTTGTCGCTTCCGAACTCTCCGGCTTGTTCACAGTTTCCGACGCTGCGGGCATAGCTTCGCCGGCCACAGGCTGTTCAAGTCCGTCCGTGTTTCCCATCACCATCCTGCGTGTGCCTTCTGCCGTTTTTCCGTTTGGCCGCGCAGTTTCGACTGCCGCAGCATCCATTCCAGACTACCAGATTTCGGCCGATTTTTCTCCTCGGCCTTCTCGGTAGGCGCTTTCAAGAGCTTATTGAGCCCGCCGCCGATGTGGGACAGCCAGTCGACGAAGTCGTCGTTCGTGCCGTGCGGGAAAGTGAGCAACTGACTGCGCGCCTTCGGCCACCACGGCGCAAACGCCGGGAAATGCACCTTTTTCATCGACATGCGGCCTTGAATCGAGCGCGCGCGGGTTTCCTTGTCCTTCACCGGCCGCACCGGGTCGAGCGTGGTCGTGTAGATTTTCTCTTCCTGCATCCGCTTCAGCAGAAACGGGCCGAACGACTTCGAAATGAGCTCGTCTTCCAGCCACCAAAGCTGCGGGCGCTCGTTCCGGAACTGCATCAGCAATTCCTCGACGATCTGGTCGGTTTTCGCGCGCTGCCAGAAAAGCCCCGGCAAAACCCACACGTCTTCGTCCTCGTCGACGCCGACGCAGCCGAGCACGTTGAAGTCGCGGCGCTGCTTCTTCGATACGGCGTGGTCGGAAGCTCCGTAGACGCGCAAATTCCGCGGCAAGTCCTTCGGCTGATACTCGACCAGCATCTCGGCGCTGAAATAGTCGCCGTCGTCCGGTGCCGGCGCGCCCATGTAGAGCGAATTGAAGGTGTACGGATCGCTTTGCTTTGCTTCTGCAAGCAGCGGCAACGACTTACGCCCCGGCCACAGCGCCGACATCGGCTTCGAGCCGAATTGCGCAATCACGTCGGGATCCGTCGGCGTCTCGAGCGTCAGATCGAGCGCGCGCGCGAGGGCGGGATCCTGCACGATGGCCGGCAGGTTGAAATACTTCCAGCGCTTCTCGAGCCCCTTGAAACGGCCGTCACGTTCCGGATGCTCCGGGTCGCACAGCCGGCCGATCAAATCGTCCTGATGCCAGCGCGTATGCACGATGACGATAGCCGTGCCGTCGTGACAGCGCGAGAACACGACGCCGTTGAACCAGTTCCAGACTTTCTCGCGGAACGTCTCGCTGTCGGCGTCTTCCTTGTTGCGGTACGGATCGTCGACGGTGAAGCGGTCGGCAGGCTTACCCGTGCCGGAGCCGCCGACGCCGACGAATGCGTTCTTGCCGCCGTGCGTCGTCATCAGCAAGTCTTTGGCTTCGCCGCCCTTCATCAACTCGACGCTCGGAAAGACTTGGCGATAGACCGGCGAGTTGATGATGTTGCGGACTTCGAAGCCGAACTCATTCGCGAAGTCCTGATTATACGAGCCGAGAATCTGGTTGATGTACGGATTGCGGCCTATCGACCACGCGGGTGCCGCGCGCGAGATAATCTGCGACTTGCCGAACTGCGGGCCGATCGAGACGGCCACGCGCTTCTCTTCGCCGCGTTCGACCTTTTCCATGATTTCGCAAAGCAGCTTTGCCTGCGGCGTCACGGTGTAGCGCGATTTCTCCGCATCGTCCGGATCAATCGAGTCCGGCATCGTGAGTTGCAGAAAGCGCAAAAGGCTATCCTTCGCCTCGCGTGTCGCAATGAGGCGCCGGACAGCCTTGAGCTGAAGTTCTTTGCCGCTTAGTTCTTGCTTCGCTTCCACGTAAGGAATTCCGCGGCTTCGCCGACGTCAGGGAAGCACCGGATTTTCTTGGGGCCGGCGCCGCTCGGGTCTATGACTGCGGTAATCGAAGCGCCGAACTTCTGATGACCAAACATGCCGTGATCGGCATAGCTGTCGATGTATTTGTATCCGCGCGAACGGATCAGGTGATAGACGAAACCGCGTTGTGCGTTTTCTTCTTCGTGCATCGCCCAACAGTGTCGATGCGCACATGCGTAGATGTCCGCCTCTTCATCGAGCAACGCCGCTTTCTGCGCGCCGTGAAGGTGGTTCCACTGCGAATGCCCTTTGAAGTCGTGCGCCATGTTCACGCGCACGCGCTTGCTGTTCGGAAACACAAGCTGAAAGCGGGCCTGCCAGTCTTCGACGGGCACTTTCGCCGGCGCCGCGGCCTTGAACAGATATTCGCCGTCGCCCCATACGTCGTGGTTGCCCATCACCAGCGCCAGCCAGCGGATGCCGCTGTCTTGGAAGAGCCATTTGACGACCTTCCACGCCTGCTTCTTCGACATCTTGGAGTCGGCGTAAAGCCGCATGAGGCGACCAATCCAGTTGTCGGTCACGTCGTTGCCGCCGATGGCGTACATGCCTGGCGTTTCTTTCAGAATGCGAATGTGTTCGCGGAGCAGCGGCCAGTTGCAGCCGGTGCTGTCGACGTGCGGGTCGCCCATGAAGCAGATGCCGATCGGCTGGTTGGACTTGACCTTGATTTCCATCCAGCGGCGAGCGTCGCGCGCGGCCAGCTTCGTGACGAAATTCTTCGTCGCGTAGTCGATGATCTGCTCGACCGGAAGCTCGCTTTCCGGCAATTCCGGATATTCGATTTCGTTTTTCACAGTTTCCGACACGCCTTCCGTGCGAACGCCACGCTCGTGGCGCGCTCGCAGAGTGGTGTATGGAATGCCCGTGGCCGCAGCCGCTTTACGAATAGAACCGTGCTCGCGCACGAGTGCAATCGCTTCCGCGTCGGTATCGGCTTTCATTCTTCCTCCGTTAACAGACGAAACTAGTCGAGCTTCCAGATTTTCACTTCGGCATAGACTTCAACCGCGCCCAAATTCGCGGGCTCTCCCAAGCCGGTGTCGGCTTGTGTGTTTTCAGTGCGGTGCTGAAACTCCAACGTCTTCTGCGCTGCGAGAGTAAACTGTCCGCTGACAGTTGCGTCGACAGAGCCTGTCGCTCCGCTCGACGCAACGGAAACCGAAGCGCCGATAAGCACGTCTGCGTTATCCGTCGTATTGCGCAACCGCGCTTTAAACCGAGTGACAAACCCGGAAACGCCGACACCCGGCGCGCGCGCCTCGATGTAATAACGGCCCGCCGGCAACGTGATAACGCTGCTTGAAATAGATGCTTCCGAAATTTGGTTGGTCAGCGTCGTATTCAGCGTTCGTTTTACGAACGACCCACTTGTAAATCTGCCTCCATTCGTGCCCGCGGTTTGTTCCTCGCGCACGTGTAGTAGTTGAGACCCGAACGGCGCTAAAGCCTTGATAGCCTGCTTCGTTCGAAGCTGATCCATTAACCCGGTCTGCGCTGTTCCTGCTTCGGCGGAAGATTGAGACGCAACTTTTACCGGAGCGCCGGCCGCCTGATAGTTCGTGCAACGCCAATTGCCAGAACCTTCGTGACGAAATACGGCGGTGTCGCCGGCTGCGGTCGCGATGTTTGCTCCGGTCGGCAAAATAAGCGACGTGCCGTTGTGCGTAAGCGTCAACTCGCCTTCGAAGCGGAGAGATTTGCGGGCGCCATTCGGCGCACTCGACCCAAATGAATTGATCGTCGTCGTGCCGGAAATCGAAAGCTCTTCAGCGTGTTTCGAGCCGAGATCGGTTGTGCTCGCACTCGCGATCGTGTCGTAGGCAGTCCGCAACGAGTGGCCGTTCGCCCGCGTATAAACAAGCACGCGCCAATTACCCGAGGCGTCGGACGCGGCGACAAAGCAATCGCCCGCGGCCGTCGAAATATCCTTGCCCCCCGGCAGAATAAGCGATGTTGAGTGATGCGTCAGCGTCAACGCGCCTTCGAAACGTCCGAACACGACTCGGTTCGTTGCTGCGCCGAAAGACGTAATTGAAGTCGTGCCGGTGATCGTTACCCGTCGCGCACGCAGGGTCCCGATGTCCGCAGTTGCGGCTGACGCCACTGTCTGTTCGACCAGCGTCACGGGCAGATCGTTCGCGCGGCGATAAGCTGCGCAGCGCCACGCGCCTAGAGAATCCGAGACGAAAAGCGCCGTGTCGTTAGCTTCCGTCGCAACATTCACGCCGCCGGGCAGTGCGAGCGACGCGCCGTGCGTCAACGTCAATGCGTCGGCGAAACGCACAAAGCGCAGCCGATTGGCGACCGTATCAAAAGCCGTGATGGTGGTCGTGCCGGTAATCGCAACGCGCGAGGTTTTGGCGCCGCCAATCGGAGTGACAGCACCGGAAGCCACTTCGGTTTCCGGATCGGCGGCGAGTTCTGCCAGCGCGGCCTGAACGTCCGTGCCCGTAATATCGCCGGTGGGCGTAACTTCAATTTGCGCGGCTGTCGCCAGCGGCACCGAAGTCAAATCGGCGATTTCCTCCCATTTCTCGGCGGCCAGGTCGTCCGCGAAAACATCAGATGTGTGGTCTTCGATGCAGCGATAAAAAATGCCGGCGAAAAACACCGAATCAACCGTTGCAGCATAGGCCGTGTCGGTCGCCCATGCGGTCGGCTGATTGAAACCGATATTGAGGTCCGCTTTTAGCTGTTCCCGGCCGACCGTTTCGTTTCCAAGGTCGCCGTCGTCACGCTGAATTTGCGCAATGTTGGCGAGCAGCGCATCAAGCGTGATCTTGATGTTATTCAGCTCGGCGTCGACATCGGCGCCGGGGAGGGGCGCGGAAGGGTTGGCCGACTGATAATTGGCGAACGAGGTGGACCGTTCGTATGCAGGCGGCTGCGCCATCAAAAAAGCCCTGTCGAGAAGGTTCGTGGATAATAACCACAGTTTCCTACAAACTCAACCTTTACGCACGGCGCGCTCCGGCCTAGCGTGCCGCGCACGATGAAGCGTCTTGTTTTTCTGCTAATTTTCGGTGCCGTTATCGGGGTTGCAACTGATCGCAACTATAAAAAGGCGATCAACTTCACCCGCGACGCGCTTGCTGATTTCGGCTTTACCGCGCCGCGTCCGTCCGCCCGCGTCGCGCACGGCCGCGACGCATTGCAGAAAAACCCGATGCCCGCGTCATGCCCCGATCCGTCGAAAGAGAGGGTCGCCGTCCTGCTCACCGCGGGGCAATCGAACGCCTCGAACGAAGGCGGGGTGGGCGAGCCTGCTCCGACCTATTCCGACGCCGTTCTCAACCTCTGGAACGGCAGGTGCTTCATCGCCCGCCATCCGCTTCTAGGGGCGACCGGCGGCGATCAAAGTCCGTGGATCGAAACCGCGAAGCTGCTCCTGGCTTCTGGCAAGTTCAGTAAAGTCGTTATCGTCGCAACCGCGATCGGCGGCACAGGAGCCCACGAGTGGGCGTCGGGCGGCGAGTTTCACGAAAGAATGTTGAAACGTATTGCCGAAGCAAAAGCCGCGGGCCTCACCCCCACGCCTTTCCTCTGGCACCAAGGCGAGCATGAGGGCGTGAACAGAAAGGCAGGTGCGGCCTACGAAGCGAATCTCGTTTCAATTATCAACTCTGTGCGGCGTCAGACCGGAGATATTCCGGCGCTGATCGCGCTTGCTTCACGCTGCTCGCAACACGGACCTTCCGACGAAATCCGAAACGCTCAACGCCGCGTGGCGCAGTCTCTTAGCGGCGTCCTGGTCGCAGTCGATAGTGATGCAATCGGACTGGCGCATCGGTACGACGGCTGTCACTTCACTGTCGACGGGCTTCATCTTCTCGCCCACGGATACGCCAAGACGATTACCCACTAAGAAATCCACGCGAGGAAATTCGCGGCCAGCGCATCCTTGATCGTATCGTTCGGAACGGCATTGAACGTCGCCATTTCGAAAAACTTGATGTGCGTGTAGGTGGCGTTGCCAAATGTCGTGCCAATTCTAAAGAGGCCGGTCAGAACCTGCGTGTTGCCGCTCGCCGTCGCACTCGACCACGAGCCTCCGTTCACGCGGACATAAATGTTGCCGCCTTCGTGCCGCCACTCGATCACCGCGGGATTGTTCGCGGAAACCGTACCGATCTGCGCAACGTCCTGCGTACCGTCGTAATTGTACGCGACAGCGTTTCCGCCCGAGCGCATGAACGCGCCCATATAGCCGCCGGTGTCGCAAAACATCACGTCGTTATAGGGATAGTTCGTCGTGTCGTTCGTATCGAGCGTCAGGGGAATTCCGGACGCGATCACATAGCCGGCATTATTCGCGATCAGGGCGGAGATCGCAACGCCGTCCATGTAGTCGTTCGAATTGTCGAAGGCTGCACACGCACGACTCGCGCTGCCGCCGGTGCTTACGGCGGGGCGATTGGCCGCTGTTCCCTGCGTGAGATGCCGCGCATTGCCGGTTTGATCGTTAAGCGCCGACACCGCGCCAGAAGAATCGGTGTAGCGCGAACTTCCGATGTAGGAAGTCAAAAGGTCTCGTCCCATCGACCATGCGCCTGTCAGATTCGACAGGCCGTCGAGCGGCGGTGTCTCGCTGGTTTTTCGCTTACGGACGGTTATCAGGCGCACCATTCGCTGCGCCTTACGGAAGCTGGAACGTGAGTTCGACGATCAAGCCTTTGGGCGGCGTCGTCGACACGGCGTCCACGTCAATGCGAATGCGGTCGCCGGTCGCAACGTCGTCGTTCGACGTGTTGATTACCGCGGCAGCAGCGGCCGTGATGGTGTCGACCTCCGTGCTGTCGATCGTTATTTTCGTCGAAAGCATGTCGACCGTTGAACCGCTGCGAGTGCGCGCGATCTGAATGTCGGTCGTGTTCGTCGTGCCTGCGGTCTGCACGTGCGCCGCTACTTCGACGAGGTTCATGCCGTTCAAAGCAGACGGTACGCGCCAAAACGCGTCGCCCGCGCCGTCGGCAACGGCTACGTTTTGAGAGTCGTCGAAAACAAGAATACTTACGACTGTTTTTCCGAAATTCGAACCGGCAAGAACGTCAGGCGACAACGACTTCGCTACTTCCGTGCCTGCGTTCGCTTCGCTGGTGTTCGCGAACGCGACGGCCACGTCGTCGGCGTTCACGGTGATACCTGTGCCGGCGCCGACCGCAAACGAACGATCTGACGATAGATCGCCGCCGCCGGTAAGACCTGCGCCTGCGGTGAGCGCGCGCGTGCCGGGCACCTTCGCAGCCAATGCGTTCGTGACCGTCGTCACAAAATTCGGATCGTCACCGAGCGCGGAGGCAAGTTCGTTCAGCGTATCAAGCGTCGACGGCGAAGAGTCGACGAGCGCGGCTGCGGCAGCCGCCGCCGCTGCGTCTGCATAGCTTTCGGTCGCGAGATCGGAAAGCGCGACGCCGCCGTCGTCGAGCTCGGTTCCGTCGGTGTTCGCAAAAACGGCAACATTGCCGACGACGGCGGATCCCGGTCCTTGCATGTCTCCGGCCGCGCCCTGCGGGCCGCGAATATCGACGGCATCTCCGATCGCTTCGACGAGACCGGATGCGCCGACATAGAGGCCGGTATCGGGTTCCGTGCCCGCGCCGCCTTGCCAGTCGACGACGCGCAGCACGCGGCGCGCGCCGTCCGTGACGGCAGAGAATTCGGGCGACCAGCCTTTGTCGCCCTGCGGCCCAGGTACGGTCGACGCAGGCAGGTTGCCGAGCAGCACCCACTTCTCGTTCGCGAGGTCGGTGGCAAACGTGCCTGACGTGTGCGTCTCGAGCGCGCGATAAAGCGACGAGCCGTTCACGACGATGCGATTTTCGACGTAATAGATTTCGCTCGCCCACGGCGCGAATGTCACCATGCCGCCGCTACGCATCTCGTCGGTAAGCTGATCGTAACCGACCGTACGGTTCTGCACGGCCCCGTCGTCGCGCTGGATTTTCGCCAAATTTTCGAGAATTTCGTCGGTCGTCGTTTTCACCGCACTGAATTCGACGTCGAGTTCGGAGCCCGGAAAGCTCGGGTTCGCGCCTTCATCAGTCAAAAATTCGTGCGATTGCTCGTAGGGCGTCGGCTGCGCCATAGCGTGGTCTCTCGAAACGAGATACCGCGGGCGAAACGGCCTTACCGCCAGTGTCCGACACGACTGTCGGACGAATTCACTAATTTACAGCAAAATTCCGCAGTTTCCAACACTACGCCGTAGCGTTCAAAACCGCATCCAGGTCGTATTTGCGCCGGACAGGCGCCTTTTGGGGGGCGTTTGCGAACACAGCGGCGAGCGGAGAGGCGTTTTGAGCGACTTGAGGCGGCATCGTTGCGGCGAAGTCAATTTGCGGCGCTGCCGGCGCGTTCTGCGCTGTTTGTGGACTGTTTTGGCCGATCGAACCCGTGCCGTTCGCTTTGGCCATCCACATCGCCGCGAAATCTCGCGCCGTCATGCCTTCGTGGCCGCCGTTGAGGCGAACGGCGTCGCGGCCAACGATCGAAACCGCCGGAGCATCGGGGTTTGAAAGCAGCTTCAGCGCGCCCCCGGCGCCTTGCTGGTGCATCAAGTAGATTTCGCCGGCGTTCGGTTCGCGGCCGAGTTGAGCTCGGAAGCGCTGCTGGTTGTCGCGCGTGAAACGCATCGCCGCGTCGATGTTGGCCGCGGCATCCGTTGCGTTCGCGCCGTTTCCGTACTGCCGCCACGTGCTCGGGATGAACTGGAAGACGCCCGTTGCGCCGGAATGCCGGTTTACGGCGTTCGGATTCAGCCCCGACTCGATCTGCGCAATCCGAAGCATTGCTTCCGGCGACTGCTGGTAGCGCGCCGCGGCCTGGCGGATGATTTCTGCGACGTAGGACATCGTCGCCAATTATGCAGCAAAAGTCTGTGGAATGCTAGGTGACGTCGGAATCTGAGTTATTCGTCCACTCGTCTTCTGAAATCGCGAACAGAAACGCCGCAAGCAGCCCTATAGCCACGCCTGCAGCCGTCGACGTCACGATGCCGGCCTCGTGCGCCGTTGCCGCTGCCGAAGTCAGCGCGGCCATCGCAAGCGGGAAGACGACGTAGTCGACGTATTTCACGATCTCTCCAAAACTTTTGCGAGGGACGACAGATTACTAGGCCATGACTCTTAGACGCGCCGGTCCCGATCTGCCTTCGCTTTCACCGCTCGTTGCGCGTTACCGCGCGCTACGTCAGCTTTTCACACGACACCCTCTGCCTTGCCGTCGGATACCCCGGCGCGTCTTAGCCGGAGAAAATCTTGTCGGCGATGCGATCGAAGACGCCGCGAAGCAAATTGAAAATCCAGACGACCAAACGGCGCGGCCATGAAAGAAGCGAACCGAGCACCGAAAACGGCCAGAGAAGAATCCAAGCGACGATACGCGCCTTGTTGTTGGCCGCCGTCGGCTGATTTTTCTTCAGATGCTCCTCGAGCGTTTCTTTGATGCGCATGTGCTCGCCGCCGGCTTGATGGTTGGCGTAGACTTTTTTCGTATAGTCACGGCGGTCGATCAAAAAGCGATACCACTTCCAAAATGCCCACGCCGGACCCACTGCGAAGTAGCCTGCGGCGAACAGCGCAAAGGCTACAAGAGTTACGCCAGCAAAAACGTTTGTGAAGAGAACGACACCGACGAGCGCGAACACGCCTGTCGTCAATGCCGCATGTTCGCCGCCCTCAGCACTATCGAACAGTGCGATCAAGAGCGCGACGGCAACAACGACAGCCCAAAAGAGCCAGCCGCTAACAGTTAAAAATTCCGCCCACATTTTCGGTCTCCATCGTTGCGGCGCTCGCCGCGAAAAAGCGTCCCGATATTTGCTTTGCCTGCAATCGACCCGCCGCGGAGGAGGTCGGCCGGGATACGCGAGAGGCTTCGGCGTGCGTCGGGACCGCGCCGAATTCGATTAGTGTTTTCGTCGAAAGAATTTTCCGAGTGCGCGGAAGAGACGACCGAGCAAACCGAGCTTTTGATCTTCGAGCCGCTTCGCGCGTGCGAGATTTTCGGCGGCAAAATATTTCGCCGCGATGTTGTCGTATGCTTCGGTGCCGCGCATCACAGCCGCCCAATCGGTGCGAGCATGACGTTCAGCCACGCCGTCAGCGCTATGAACGCAAACGCTGCGAACGTCAGCAGCCAGAACGCTGCGGTGCGCGCCTGAGCCTTCATACGAACCCCACGAAAAGAACAACCCCGATGACCGCGAACTGCGTGCCGCCAATGACCGACACGAGCGAACCGATAATCGGCGCACCGATGCGTGCGAGCGCGACGCCGGTGAGCGTGAAGCCGATGGAGATCAGCAGGAATACGAACAGCAACATTGCGCGGCCCTCACTTGAACAGCGTGTCGTCGTGATTGGAGTCGTCGCCGCCGAACAGCGCGACGAGAAGGAACACTGCAACTGCGAACGTAGTCATACTTCGATTCCTCCGTCGGAACGTGTTCACAGTTTCCAACATTCGAAGCCGAAGTCAAGCGACCCTGAAGTTTTAAAATTTCGCAAATTAGCGGAAGCGGGTTGCGCACTCCGTACCGCTCGCGATCGGCCCCCGCCGGCGGGGCGGGGAGTGGATCTGGGGCGTTCGGTGGTGTTACTGCCTATTGAGGGCTGGAATCATCCAAGCAATTCATCCACTTCGCTAGCAGCACCTTGCTTGTTTGGCGCGCTAACAGGCTTTGCACGGCCGGCGAGCTCCGCTTCCAGGTGCTCGGCGACGCTATGCAGCTCATCGGTCGTCAGCTCGTGCAGTGAAAGCTTCTTCGTGTCGCGCGGCGACTCCGCTGCCTTCGGCACGCCAAAACCCGCACGATCCAACAGCTTAAACGCAATATCGGCGCGGGTTTTCGGCGTCACGGCTTCGTCGTCCATTAACTTGCGAGCGACGCGACGCGCCTGGACCGCGTCGTCGCTCAGGCGCGCCATCATTTCCACATGCAACGCGCGTGCAATTTCCGGCGTGCGCAATAGTTCGCCAGCCGTGCGCAAGTAGTTGGTTTCCGAGTACCCGCCGGCGACGATTGCAGCCTTTTTATCTCCGCTCAGGACCAACTCTTCAACGAAAGCCGATTGCGCTTCGCTCAAGCCTTGTTTGCGCGCGATAGATGCCATGCCGAGAACATGCCACGGGCGCCGCTAATTCACTAGCTTCGGCTGTTGATTTATTTTCACACTTTCCGACAAAAAGCGCTTGACAGGCACATAAGCCGATCTACTGTGCCTGTAGGAAACTGAGAAAGGAAAGCGACATGCCGAAAGCTAAGGACCTTATCACTTATGGCGCCGTCAAAGTGGATGACGGCCGCTGGCACATTCGCGTCGACGTTTATTTGCGGGGCCGTTTGGTTGAACGCAACCAGAATCAAATGCCGTGGCCCACTCAATCGCTAGCCGAAAAGCAGGCTTATCAATTCGCGATCGAAGCTCGCGACAATTGGAACCCCGATTTAGTGATCCTGCCGGCATAGGTGAGGCCATGCGCTTTCACATTCGCCGCGATGACGGCCGCTATCTCGTCGGCCCTGGCGCCACGGCGACATCGGAAAAGCCGGAGCATTCTTATTCGCTCGCAAACGCGTGCGCGGCGATAACGCGCTACCGACTTGTCGCATCAGTTTATTGCCCGCAACGCAAGGACGACGGATTCACTTTCGTCGACGCAGCACTATGCGCACGCTAACCCTCAAACCCGGCGCCGCACCCTGCGGTAAACGCTACCGGCCGATCGTCTCGTTCTCAATCGGCGACACGGCCGGATCCCGAATGCTCGCGCACGAATGCGCTTGCCAGGCCATTGCGAAAAGCTTCGCCGCCATTGCGTGCGCGGCGTTGATCGTGCGGCTGCCTATCAAGCGTTCCTTTGACATCATTGTAGAAAACTGAGGAAATGAACATGTACGAACCGAAACACTTAAAGCGTTGGACCGTGCCGGACTCATATTTTGGTGCGCAATGGCCGGACTACTATTCTTCCGGAGTTGGTCGCTCGCGCGATAGCGATGATCTCGAAGAATCCAATTTTGCCATTATGCTGCGCGACTTGGGCGGCGAATCCGAAACAGTTCTAGTAATTCGCGAATCGCATTGGGCCGTGGGTTGGGTCGAATGGATCGCGATCCACCGCGAAGATGAAAAGTCACTGCGCATAGCCGACAAAAACAAATCGCGCATGGCGGATTATCCTGTGCTCGATGAAGAGGACTGGTCCGCGCGCGAAACGGAAAGCGCGAACAAAGTTTGGGCTAATTGCTACGACGAACCCGCGCGCATTAAGTACATTCGGGACAATCGCTCGCAATTTGATTTTTTCAACTGGAGCGATCTGCGCGCGCAAGTCCGCGGCGACTATTTCGGCGGCTACGCCTCTGAACTGTTGCATTGAGGCGCACCATGCCCGCTAGAGCACGCCGCACACACTCCGCCTTCGAAGGCGCGCACCAGTTCAAGCATGATGGCGCGCGCCGGTATGAAGCCTTCGAGGTTTTCTACCTCGATAGAACGCAACGCAAAAACGCCGGCGTAACTATCGCCGGCTGGTATTGGCGGCCTGTGCCTGTGGCCGGTTTGCCGCCGCTGCCGCCTTACGGCCCCTTCACAAGCTCGTGCGCTGCCTGGCGCGATGCCTGCGATCAATCTTGACCACAATGTAGGAAACTGAGGAAACATCATGACGGAAGCTCGCATTTATGTCTGTACTTACGCCAAATATAACGCCGGAATCATCAAGGGTGCTTGGCTCAATCTCGACGACTACAGCGACAAAGACGCGTTTCTAGAAGCGTGCGCAGAACTGCACGCCGATGAATCGGATCCAGAACTTATGTTTCAGGATTACGAAGGCTTCCCGAAAGCGTTCTATTCGGAATCGCACGTCGACGAGAAGCTGTGGGACTGGCTCGCGCTTGACGAAGATGACCTCGAATTGCTCGCGGTCTATCAAGAACACGTCGACAGCGACGCGGATCTAGAGACGGCGCAAGAAAATTTTCAAGGCAAGTACGACAGCGAGACCGATTGGGCTGAGAACTTCCTGGACGATACCGGCGCCTTGAATGAAGTGCCGGAGAACCTACGCAACTATATTGACTTCGAAGCATACGCGCGTGACGCGCGCTTAGGTGGCGATATCACCTTCGTTCGCCATGAGGGCGACGTTTGGGTCTTCTGGAATCACTAGAATGATAATGCTCTTCGGCGTTGCGCTTCGCTATCTTCTGGCCTTCGCTCTCATCGCCACATGGATAGCCGCCTTCGCGTAAAACACAACTCAGCAAAAACAAAATAGCGCCGCAAGGCGCTATTTTTATTCCAGAAGCTGCAGCGCCTCGCGCTTCAACTCGCCAGCCGCTGTGAGTCTGTATAAAAATTCCGGTTCCACAAAATGCCGGTAGCCGCCGGCACGAACTACAGGCCCGCGATACTTCGGATTACGCCGCCGCTCGACGAAGCCAAGCGCTAACAGCCGCTGGTTTACTTTCCCGCGCGCCGGCCGGCCTACGTTTGCAGCTCGCATGAGATCGCTGCGCGCGTACCATTGGCCCGGCTGCATGGCCAACAACATCCGCGACACAATCGAAAACGCCGGCGCATATCGCGCGCGCCTGGCAACCCGTTGCGCCTCGCGTCGCCGCTCGCCGGCTTCAAGCGCTGCAGCCTTCGCCTTGCGCCGCTTAACGGCCTTTATCTTCTCAATGACCCATTGCGGCGCCGGCTCGTCGCGGCCGACGCGCCAGCGGCGCGAGGCACACAGACGCTCGATCGCTTCGAACACCCCTTCGGGCGGTATGTCCCAAGAAGCGTATCGTTTCGCGCGCGGAGGCATGAACTCTTAAAAGCCGTTTTGGAAAATTCGAAAATCTGAATTCGGCCGGCAGCCTAAAATCCAGTGACGATTTTCGGCCAAAGGGAATTCCGACATTTTTCACCTTACGCCGAAGTACCCCTCGGCGGTGATCGCCGAATACCTCAGGCGTATTACCCCGTAGGGGAGGTATTTGAGGTATTCACTAAGCTGTTGATTGCGCGGCGCTTTTCGTTCTTCAACTCAAAATCTTCGTGAGGTATTGAGGCATGTGACGAATTCACCTTTAAAATCATCAACTTAACAATACCTCAAATCCCTCCTGAGGCATTGAGGTATTCGTCTCAGAGGGCTCCAAAAGGAAGAGCGTGCCGTGCTGCCCGCTCTTCGTGATGCGCCTCAGCACCCCCTGATTTGTCGCATATTCGTCTGCGCCGGCGAACGCCTCGTCGAGCAGTCGCGCCCTGTTTTTCTGTCCAGGGAACACCGCCTCGTCGGCCGGGGCCATTTGCTCGACGATGAGCGATGTACGGAACCAGCGCCCCACACCGAGTTCGTCGGAATTGAGGATGGTACGAGCAATGATTTCCAAGAGATCGTTCTGCACGTCGATTTCCTTCTTTTTCACGTCCACAGGTCGCAGCACGCCGACCTTTTCGGCAGTCTCGCTATCGCTCGCCGCCCCGTCGTCGCTGCCGACACCAATCAAAACCTGCTCGCGCTTGAACCAGATCGGATCCTTGCGGCGCGCGGCCAGATTGTTCTTCGCGCTGTCGAGTCTGACGTAGTCGAGATGCGAGCCTTCGAAGCGCCATTCCTTCGCGTCCTTGGCCGAGGCGCTGAAGAGTGTCTCGCCGATACGCACGACGCCGAATTGCGATGATGCGCCGCGTGCCGCGTCCATCTCGCCGGCAAATCCGTCAGAGCTCGCTTGTGGCGGCTTCTTCGTATGCGTCGCGATCATCACGGCGCAATCGCCTTGCACGGCGATGTTGCGCGCGTTCGACATCACCTGTCTCATTAGAGCATTGTCGTTCTCCGGCGCTTCGTGCATTTCGATCAGCGGGTCGAGGATCAGCAGCGCAACGTCGAGTTCTTTAATTGCGTCGATCGCGTGCTTGATGTCCTTGCCGGGCACGATCAAGCCTTCTGGCGTGCGCCGCCCAAGGTAGAAGGGCGAGTCGACGCCGGAGTTGACGCAGAGCATGGGTAGCCCTGACGGGCTCTTGAGATCGTCCCACGCGACGTTGAACTTGGCCATGACAGCCGCCAGGCGTCGCTGCATTTCGTCGAGGTCGTCTTCCTGGTTCCAGATGGCGACGCGCTCAGGGTGTTTTATTTCAAAACCGCAGATGTCGCGGCGGCCTGCGGCGAGTGCCACGGCCACCATGAGCGTGTAGGTCGATTTCGCGACGCCACCGGGGCCGGCGAGCATTGTAATTCTACCTTTGCAAGCAAACGTAGGAATTACCCATGGCCGCGGCGGCAGCTTCGTCGCGTCGAAGGGCAGGAGCGGCGTGAAAAGCGTGCCTGTTCGCGGTTGAGCTATAGAAGGCGTCTCGTATGCCTCAAAACCCGGCGCGTTCGGATGGCTCGCACCGATGGCCTTGCCCCGATACGTCATGGCCGAATGCGCGACGTGCTCGATCTCGTGCTGCTCGAGCATCGGATGGCATTTGAGCGAGTTCCACCATTGTAAGAGTTCCACAGCGTCGGCCTGTGAAACCCCATAGTCGTAGATTTGCGCGGCGACCTTGAACGCGGCGTCGTTGCGTCCTCCTTCGTCGGCCTGCGCCGCGCGTTTCTCGATGTATTCAAGCGCCTTATCCCATGCGATTTCGTCGGCCTCGACGATGCGCTCGCCGGCGTTCTGCGCTTTGGGCTTCGGCGCCTTGCACTTGTCGATCAGCCATTGCGGCGCGATCGCCGGGCGTCGATCCGCTGGCGAATGCCCGTCGCGCCAATAGTATTCACAGTTTTCGATTGTGGAACCAGGAGCGACGATCAGGCCGCCGTAACTGCGAATGTCGATGCCAGGCCATACGTTGACGCGATTGCCGACGACCGTGTGTTCCGGAAGGGCGTAGATGAGATGGGATCCGCCCGACCAAGTGACGCTCTCGATCGTCTCAGGCAGTTCGGCGAGCTCGGGCACGTCATTGAGCGTCGCGAGACCGCCTTTGCGCGCATCTACGTCGACGACAATGTAATTCGCGGTCGGAATGCCGATGTTCGCGTCCGGCACGCGCGCCCATGTGCGCGCAACCTGCTCGAGATCGGTAGTGGCCAGATTCTGCCAGTTCTCGATCAACGGCGTCTTTGCGTTCGGTGTGATCGGAAAAACGGGGAACCCGTTTTTAGCCAGGTCCAGCGCCGCGGCGAGTTTCGATTGATACCGCGGCGCGTCGGTCATAGGCGAATTCCTGTCATTGGCGGGGTGTTTTCACAGTTTCCTACAAGCCGGCCGAAAAGGCAATTTGTAGTGCTGGCGTCAGCGCTTTTCCGGATGGAATAGGGCGATTACTGCTTCGCCTTTTTTGCGCGCCATGTCTCGATCAGTTAGGTAATCGTAACCAAACAGGTTTTCGGGTAGGCCGAAAGCCTCTGGATCAATCACCCTCGCCACTTCCTCGACAGTCGGTACTTGGGCGGGGGATTGTGGGGAGGCTGGTAGCGCACTTGGTTCTAGATCGTGGCGGCCTTCAATTTTCTTGTGAGAGTTTAGCCAGATCACAACGTCATCAGCGCCGCGCCTATAGCATCTAATCCAGATGCTTCTATTGTTCATGTATTCAAGGCGGAACGTCTCGACGTTTGATAGTACCACGTCATCAAGATTTCCGTTCCGATCTAAGTCAATTCTATCCGGCGCGGCAGTCGGCTTGTCCGCTCCATCTTCCAAGCATTTCGATAGTAGAACGTGGGCGGTGCGGGCGCGGCGCACATGGACTGCGTTGATATTCGCATCAACCATTACGATGAAGTCGCCTTCATATTCAGCGTCGTATTTGTAAGCGTCGTCTCGCGAGAGTGGCAACGCCGCAAACGGCTCCAGCGCTTCCATCGCCTTCTGGATTGCTTCTTGGGTGTGGGTCATGGGCGAGCACCGATCCATCCGTGCTCGACGGCTTTTGCGTTACCGAGCGTTGCTTCAAAGCCGAACAGCCCGAGATAAGGCCCGCCACAAATCTTTTCGTTCATGGCGCGAATTGCCATCATGGTAGCGTCCGCGCGGTTCTTCGTCTGAAATCGAAGCGCCGAGTGTGGATCATCGGTCCAGTGGAAATCGTAGCTATGCCCAATTTCGCGCACGGCCAGATACCGTGAACCGGGGGCTTCGATCAGCCAACAAAAATCTGTTTTTGCGTCGCTCATCCCCGCCTCGCTGGTTCGGTGGGGGACGCGCGAGTAAACAGATCGGCAACGGACTTTGTGTTGCTCTGCTGCCAAGCTTTCTCTAAGTGTTGGTTCGCGCGACCTTCGTAAAAGCCTTCATCGAAAGCGACCTTCAGGCTGACTGCCAATCCTTTTGCGTCCTCCCTGAACTTTGCGACAAGCGCGTTAGCTTCCTCCAACACCCCGCGCAGCCGTTCGATCTCGGCAACTAGATCAGGGTAGCTACCAGAGAGCAGGGCTATACGCTTGGCTGCTTCACCGACGCCCACGAGTTCACTGCGGCCATCGTAGCGGCGCGTCCATACCCATTCGCGGATTGTTGTCTCAATCTGGTCAACGTATTTCAGCGTTAACTCTTTCTCATTCCGCAATGACATTTGTCCTGTCTCATTCTGTGGGGTGGAATTATCAGCGGTCATGGGTGGCTCGGCTTCCACCTTGCCGGTGCCTCTACTTTCTCGGCTTCGCTTACCGCAAACTCACATGCATCCTGAATAACTTCGGCAAGGTCAGCGACCACGGGGTCTGCTTCATTCGGCAGAAATATCTTCGCCAAATTCCAGCAGCGCTGGTCAACGTAGATTTCCTTGCCGCGTGTGTTCTTTGGCGCGCCCATCATTTCGCTTCTTCTACGGGGGTGGGCGAAGCGGATAGGGCCCTTACCCTCGCGTTGTAAAACCAATCGAGATAGGCAAGGAAAGATTCTCGTGAGGTTTCTGGACGTGGTGCTTCTTCCAACGCCTTCGTTAGCTCTGCTTCTCGCTTCTGTGCTGCGTCGTAGTCGTTGACGGCGCGGACGATCAGAGCAGCGTTGGCGTAACACTGATCGCGGTTAATTACCGGAGTGACATTCGCGCAAGCAACAAACTCCCCATCGCCATCAAAAATATCCCAGCCGTCTGCGCGCCACGTTACCCCCGCATTCCCCTTCGTCTCGCTCGCAGGCAAAGTCTCATTACGTCCGCTATCGGGGGTCATGGGAGGCTCCCATAAATCCGTGCTCAACAGCTTTCGCATTGCCGAGCGAGTGCTCAAAAGAAAATAGTTTTCCGAAGCGCAGTCCCCCATAATTTTGCAGGGCGTCGTACTCGCGGTCCATCTGGCGAACGGCCATCATCGTGAAATCGGCCTGTTCTTCCGAGAAGAAGCGTAGCGCTTTGTCGTGGCTCTCGGTCCAATGGAAGTCGTAGTAGTGGCCCAACTTCCGCGACGCGAGATAACGACGCCCCGGCGCTTCAATCAGCCAACAAAACTGTGTTTCGGTTGCCATCTACCTTTCCCCCTTCGCTAGTGAAGCCTCAAGACGCTCAATGACAATGGAAAGCCCGGCCATGATTAGAGCCGCGCCGATCCAGATCGAGAAGAAATGAAAGCTGTGCTCGAACGCGGCGAGAAGCATCCCGAACGGAGTGCAGAGCATAATCACAGCCGCAAGAATGCGGGTTGCATACAATAGGATCATCTTCACTTCTCCGATTTCTCGTTAGCTAGTGCAGAGCGGCCTGCTGCTGTGCCGAGAATTGCGACTAGACGCTCGACATGCTTGTCCGTCAGGCCAGTCTTGAAATCTGTCTGGACAAAAAACGCTTCCTGCTCAGGCCGCATATCGCTTTCATCATCGACGATTGCGTAGATCGAAACCTCCGGGTGGCGAGCTAGCCAATCGTGAATTTCGTCACCACGGATGCGGCTGATCCAAATGCCATTCTTCTGAACAGTGTTGAGGCGCGGCGTGCGGCCATCGCTTGGGTGGAATGTTTTCGTGACCCCGTTACGCTCTAGGCGTTCTTCGCAATGGGTTAGATTGCGCCACGATGAGGACAGAACAACTGTGCAGCCCGTGCGCTCGACAAGCTCGAAGAAGCGTTTTAGGCAGTCGGGGTCGAGGTCGTCCTTCTGACGGCGAAGAAACGCGGCTTCATTATTCAGGACGCCATCAACGTCCAAGAACAATACCCGCTTCCCCTCCATTCCAGACTGTGCGTTCATCACGCAGCCTTCCGTTTCTTACCGGGGCCTTTGTATGCGGCGGTCCGCAGTTCGATCGGCAGCCAGCCCTTGCCCTTGACGCAGCGCTCCGCGGCCGCGGCTGCTTCAGCTTTCTTGAAGACACCGATTTTTGCGGAGTCGGACGACATCGGGGCGGTTTCCTTGATCGCCTGCTCGGACAGGCCCTTCGGAACGTGAGCGAAGTAGCTCTTGCCGGTCGGCTCCCAGAACTTCGAGATTTCCGGCTTCACGAAATCGAATATCAGCGCGAGTTCTTTTTCGTCCGCTTCGTGCGAATTGATCGTCGTGTCGATCGAGGCGGCGATGAGGGCGGCGCAGAGCTTGTCCTGCTGCGCGCGCGGGAGCTTCTGAATTACCCGGAGGCAGTTGCAGAAGTCGGAAGGGAGCTTCTTCGCCCACACCTTGATGGTCGTTGAAACTTCCAGCGATCCAAGTACGGGCTGGCCGGTGGTCGGGTCCTTATCTTCGAGGCGGTTATCCGCCTTTACCGAGACCGGACTGGAATGCGAGTCCGGGGCTATCGAAAGCCAGAGCGACGTGAGCATCAACGGATAAGCGAGATCGAAGTTCTGCGCGACCTTCGATTGAACCGCTCCGCTCATGTGGCGGGACAGATCGTTCGCCATGTTCTGCGACACAGCGACAGTGGGCTCGCCCTTCTTTTCCTTTTTCTTTTTCTCCGCGATCCGTTTGTCCTGCGGCCGCACGACGCCGTAACGAATGTCGAACTGGCCGTTGTAGTTCATATCGACGATGCAGCCGGTCTTCGTCTTGTCGGCGTCCTTGCCCTTCGTTTCCCAGTAGTATGAATTGGAAACGTCGGACGCCAACTCGGCCCATTTCCAAGATTTGCGAAGGTCTTCGACCTTTGCATTCATCTTTTCATCGGCCAGCTTTTTCAGCAGGGCCGCATCGGTCGCGATCACCGCGTCTTTGTCGGAATCCGCGAAGAGATCTTCGACTGTGGTGCCCCCGGCCTTCTTGTAGGTATCGATCCCGACGAACCGGAGATATTTTGCCGTGTCGCGTTCATTGCCGACGATGGCTGCCTTCACGGAATAATCACTCATCCCGCCGCGCTTATTCAGTTTGTCGAAGATTTCCTTCTGACGGGCCTGATCGCGCTCCAACGTGAATGCCATTGCGACTTCGTTCCAGTCTTCGTCCTCGGATGCGCGCCAGTAGTCGCGGATGTCCTTGTGCAGCCCGCCGAGCGCGAGGCGTTGAAGAACGTCCTTTTCGGAGTATCCGAACTTTTTTCCGATTTCCTTCGGCTCCATCGTGTTCCGAAGAATTGCAAAGGCTTCATATTCCTCGACAGGGTGCATGCCCACGCGCACCAAGTTCTCAACCAGGCTGATTTCGGTGGCTTCGCTATCAGCGCTTGCGCGCACGATAACGGGCACTTCGATTTCGGATTCCTTGCCTTTGTGAATTTTCCGCAAGGTGGCGAGGCGCCGCCCGCCCATGATGACTTCGTAGCCAACGCCGCCATTATGCCGAACCGCTAGCGGAACGATCACGCCATGGGAGCGGATGGACGCCTCAAGTTCGGCGTCTTCTTCCTTGCTCGCCGGCGATTTGCGGACGTTGAGTTCGCTTGGCTTCAGTTCGGATAATTTCAGCGCCGTGATCTGCATTGTTGTTCCCTGTTCAAAAGAGGTTCATCTGTTTCTTGTTCGCTTCGGCTGCGGCCTCGGCCGCGCGCTTTTCTTCTTCGGCCGCGGGCCGGTAATCCTCCGCAATCGCTTCCATGACCGCGATCTGCCGATCGGCGTCTTCCTGTTTCAGCTTTCCGCGCTCCACGAAATGCGGGTACACGCGCCGTCTCATTGCGACTTCGCGTCTTGCCTCTCCGAATTTTTCGAGAGCGGTGAAGGTCACGACTTCGGCTCTCCCTCAAGACGCTGGGCCGCCGCTGCTGCGTCGGACCGGACAGCTTCGTAAGGCGCGTCATGCAGAGCGGGGTGAGATGTCCTGCCGCCACGTAAATGGCTGCGGATCGTGGCTTCCATTTCCTTTAAGCCCTGATGGACTTCGTTAGGCTGATCTTGAAGTCCGCCGTTTCCTAAGCGTCCGGCAGCCAGTTCATCGGCGTGAACCTCGCCCCGCATGAGCTTGATGTGCTGCTCGATGCCGTCGAAGGTGGAAACCGCGCGTGCGTTCTTTTTGATTTCCCGCTCGACTCTTTCAGAGAGATCGACGATCCGCTGGTCCCGATCATCGAGAAGCTGGTTCATGGTCGCGCAATCGTTCTCCAGCTTACTAATCCTGTCGTCGGCGTCCCGAAGCTGCCCTTCGTAGTGGGCTTTCATTTCGTCGATCTGAGCCAGGAGATCCTCATTGCTCCCGAGGATTTTCACGCAGCGTTCCCGCAGTCGATTGAAGTCGATGCCAAGCATTCGCTGCGCTTCCGAGATTACCTTCGGTTCATTGACCTGCTGGTTCATACATTCCCCCTTTGAGCGGCTTCTGTGCGGAGCGCGATCAGTCTTTCGCGTGCGCGGTGCTTTCTGCTTTTCACGGTGCCGATATTGAGGCTCAGCTTCGTAGCGATTTCCTCGTAGCTGCCTTCGGCTTCGAGGATCGTCTTGTGATCGGCTGAGAGCTTCTCCATGAGCGGAGCGTCGGTCGGCTGAAGGTGAAAGAATTTCAGTTTGTGTTCCGGCATCACAGCAACTCCCGAGCCCAGTCGCTGAGGTCAACCGACCCCGGCTGCGGTTTCACGAACACGTTGAGCGTCGAAAGCGACCCAATCAGATTGTTGAAGCCACCGCTCGTCGGCTGGTAATCGGTAGCGCTCCCGAGTTGCTCTCGCGTCATAGGTCCGCCGTGCTCTTTCACAGCACCAACGAGCTTCTGCTGCGGTCCGGAAAGATTGCTCAAGAACATCGAGCGGCCTTCGTCGATGCCCATGTCGATCCCGTCAGCGAGCAGCTCGATATGCCCCTGCTGCGGGATGCGAATTGCACCCGCTGTGTTCAGCCCGCCGATGAGATTGTTGAAACCTCCCGATGAGGGCGAATAGCCCGCAGCTGCCGCGACCATCGGACGGGAAGGTGTCGCGTGACCAAGCGCGCGCCACATTGCAAGCGAGCGCAAGATCTTCACTTGCGGGACTGAATAGGTGCCGTCTCCTCTGCCTGCGGAAGTTGACGGCGAGACAGACGACGGGCGGACCGCGTGCTGCCTTATCGGGGTGTTCACCGCGGAGGCGGTCTGGAGGCCCGATTTCTTCGGCGCTTCAAATCCGCCGAGGGGGTCAGGAACGACGACCGCTATCGCTCGCGGGAGCGGAATCGTTCCTAAAGTCGTCTTTGCGTGATCGATGCACTTCGCAAAGCCATCGACGAACCCGTTCGGATAGCCAGCTTTCCAGCCCTTCTCGTAGCCGACATTAAGGCCGCGCGAGTAGCCGTCTGCATCCGCGTCTTTGATCTTCCTTGGGTCTACGCCTGCCCGGGCTTTCGATGCCGCTCGTTCCAATTCGGCGATGCGAGCTTTCAATTTCGCCGGGTCGTTTGCGACAGTTTCCTTCGCGACGTTTTCCAGCTTCGCCTTGATCGCGTCGGGGTTGATCGCCGCAAGTGTTGGGCCATCAGTATCGTCAATATCAGGAGCGGTGCTCGAATCGAACGTCCGCGGTCGCTTGAACTTCACTCGCTCGAGGATTTTCTCCTTCGGCGCCCAAATCCAGCCCTCGCCAGTCGCAAGGTTCGGCAATGAAGCGATGATCTCCTTGCCTTTCTCGACGTCGGCCTGGTCGGCGATCCACTCGGCGATCGCTTTGCGGTCCTGCGGCGACGTGAACTGCATCGCGACAAGCGTGTGCGCTTGCGTCAGAGAATCCTTGTGCAGCTTTGCCGGCCGCTGCGAGATCATGGTGATCCGAAGGCCGCGCGATCGACCAAGGGCGAGGAGATTGTTCGTCGCGTGCAGCATCTTCGGCGCGATGCCGCCAGCCTTCGAGCCGCCCTGCGGCGCAAAGAGATGGATCTCGTCGATAACTAAGCGCAGCGGCCCTTTATTCTTCCGCAGAAGCGTTTCCGCAAACGCGGTCCACCAGGTCGAGCGGTCTTCGACCGTCATGAGCGAGGTGTCGAACACGAAAGAGTCTGACGATGTGCCGACAATTTCGGCCCATGCTTTTCCGTCTCTAGCGTGAAGAGGAAAGTCGCCGCGCTCGCCGCCGACGATATAGATCGGATACGCCTTGCTTTTTCCCGATGCGCTGAGACGCAAGCCCCAGCCGACGCCAGTCGGATCGATGTTGCAGACGCGCTCGTTCGCCTCGAGCGCTGGCTCAATGACTTCAGCTTTCGCCGTGCTCGTCTTGCCGCTGCCATTCATGCCGAGAATGGCAAGATGCTTCTTCAGCGACTCTTCCGGGATCGCCTGCTTCATTGCTGGCTCGCTTGCTCGGCATAGGCTTCCGCGCGAGCTGCGACATCGGCTTCCGCTTCCTCGCGCGTGCGTCGGATTTCACGGCAGGGTTCGCAGACGCAGATGGTCCACGTCATGCGGCGCATGTTGCCGACTTCGATGTATGAGCCCGGATCGTTGTCCGTGTTCACATTCGCGCCGCAGTCGGCGCACTTGTCCCAGCTCATGCGTTGCCTTTCGTCGGAAGGTGATCCCGAGAAAACTCAGCGATGTATTTTTTGAGTTCGGCGTCGATCAGGTCGAGGCGCTTCATGTCGTTGTCTGTCGGCTCCTCGCCGGGTTCGAGAATCTTCATGATCGAGCCGAACAGGTGCTGCGCGCCGCCGAAGAACGCCATGCGCATTTCACGGACCTGATCGGGAGGCGACTTCGGGTCCATGCAAGCCGCTCGCATGCTCACGAAGCCCGCCTCGATAAGCTGACCCTTATCGACAAGTTCTTTGGAGAGCCGGTCGAGGAATTGCTTATCAGCCATGATCTTCCTCCGGCTTCTCGCCGACTTCGACCATGATCGGCGGATGCGCCGTGCCGACTAGACGAACGTGGATCGGCGCCCCGGCGACAATCGCTTCGATTTCCTTCGGCGTCGGAAGCCATGCCGTCGTCATGCACGGTGTGTTCGGGCCGTTGACGCTGCAGTTGATGGTGTCATCGCGGAGCGGAAGGCCTAAGTAGCCTTGCGACTTACCGAGAACGCGCGTTGTGCCTTTGATGCGGCCGATCTGCATTATCGCTTCGCCTCCCGTATGACCTTCTCGCCAGCCTCGTCTCGCTCGACCTGGCTGAGTGTTTCGTAGTTGAAAATCGCCCAGAGCTTGTCCGCGACATCGAGCGGGTCGATCCGGTGCTTTTCCCAAAATGCCCGCTCGTTCATCGAGTGCTGAGATTCACGGGGATCGCCTTGGTGCATGTCGAATGAGAGCGGTACCGCGTAGCGATCGTGCGGCTTCTTCGATCCCGGATTGAACTTCTTCCGCGATGCGTCCGAGTAGCGGATGTGCGCGGCCTGAATGTTTACGCGCGTATGCGAGACAAGGCAGGGCAGCTGACGTAGCCACGCGAGAAAGCGCGGACTTTCCTGCCGATCACGCGGGCCGCGCTTCGGGGATTTCGTAAAAGCGGTTTCTGGGCGCCGGTACCGGCCGTCGAGGACGGTCATGCGACCGCCGCTGCGTTTGCGAGAGGATCGAGCGCTATCCGCTCAATCGCGCTTGCATCCCATAAGCAACCGCTCGCGCAGTCCCAGGAGTAATACCAATCGTGAGCCGGGCCATCGAGACGGCGAGCCCAGCAGTAAGGAGCGATCACTATGCCCTGGTGCTTCTCGGCTACGCGCTTCCAGTCGATGTAGTTTGGCGCGAAATCCCGATCGTAAGGTCGCGCGGTGTATTGCGCATGAAACAGGTCGATCTGGCTTGGGCCTTTGAGCCAGAGAATATTTGCGTTCCGCTTGAACGTCAGTTCGTGGACGAAAGCGAGGTTTTGAAGCTGGAATTTCTCAATCTCGCACCAGCTTTTCCAATCGTTCTCGCCTTCGATCGAGAACCAAAAGCCATTCGGCTTAAACCGAACGCCGTCCTGGCTCGCACTTTCGACTGCGTGAACCGGCTTGCCGCTGTAATGCAGAAAGCGCACGCTCATTGTTTCGCCTTCGCGTTCGTCTGATCGCCTGGGAACGGGATTTCCTTTTTCGGTTCGGGGGTCGCCGGAGCCGTGACAGGCTCCGGCTTCCCGGACGGAGCAGCACCGGCGGGCATATCTTTCGCCCCGCTGCCGTCGTCCACTTTCGGTTCAGCCGTGACAGGCTTGTCCGAAAGAGGGCTGGTTACCTTCTCGTGGTTGCCGGCATTGCGCGCCGTGAACATTGTCTCCACGGTTTCCTCGCCGTTCTTGAGCGTCGAATACATTCCGCGAAGAACCGGAATGTGATCGATGGTGATTTCGACTTCGCCCTTTACTCCGAGCGCGCCGTAAATCTGCTCGGGCTTCACGCCGAATTGAGCGAAGGCCTTGATCGACTTGTCGCGGGTTTCAGCGAGAGTCTGGACGTCACCGGCAGTCACGCCGCGCGCTTCCTCATAAGCCCCGCGCCAGACTGCCTTTGGAACGCCAGCGAGAACCGCATTACGCGCCGCGATGGAGCAAGCCGCATTCCCGGTGACGATGATCATGTCATCGCTGAAAATGCGGCCCTGCTTATTCGTGATGCGGCGACGGACTCGGCGGCGGGTCGCGACGTTCTCTTCAAGGTCGAGATAGACGCCCTCGGCTTCAATGTAGCCTTCGTCACGATCAACGTGCGTGATACGAGCATCTACGCGACCGTTGCCCCAAGACTGCGAGACGATTTCAGCGAAGCGAGCTGAAGGGCCGGTGATCGGCTTTCCGCCACGAGGTAAGGCATACATGCACTCCTCAGCGGTTTGCTCATCCAGAAGTGCCAGCGTCTTAATCTTGGATACGGCCAGCTTGATCGAGCGCGGATATTGCTTCGCCGTTGCAATCTGCTGATCGATCTCTGCTTTTTGCAGGATCGCCGCCATTGGCGCTTCACGCTGCAATACGAGCGATGTTCCGGTCAGGTCTTCGTGTGCCGGAGCAATAGGCGCTTCGTCGATTGCGTTTTCCATGTTGTCTCCTATTGCCGGCCGTACCAGCTCGGCATGTCGTCCATAGGCAGCTCGGCAAGCGGCTCGGTCATGAGCCACATGTCCGTTCCGAAGCGCTGCTTGAAATCGGAATATCGTTCTGTCGCGGCCTCGATGGATTGCCGCGCGTAAGGAATGATCGGGTTCCTTGGCGAGAGAACACACGACCAGGTGATCGGCGCATCGTCCGATTGGAAGAACACAAAGACGAACGCGAACTCGGGAGCGGCTGCTACTGTTCGAATCCATTCGGCATCGTGATCGCCGTACACAAGGCCGTCCGTGACCAGCTTGGGAAGGACGGAGCGGCCTTCCAAATAGTGCGCTGCCTGAATGTCGTAGCGATAGGCGGCAATCGAATTGCGGCATGCTGCCGGGAAATCGATGCCGCGCGTGTTCGTGATCGACTTGAGGTCGCCGATGCCGCGCGGCTTCAGATAATCGAAGCGGGCTTTCCGAAGGATTCCGCCACGCTCCCAGAATACCGAGACTTCCGATCTTCCGTTCGAGAACGCATCGCCAAGATCGGGGTGCTTCGAGATCATCGCGCCGGCGATGCAGACGCGATCGTAGTCGTCGCCGTGGAGAAGGGTCTGACCAGGAGCGAGGGACTTCTTCGCGGACTTCGTGAGGTTCGATTTGTCCGACGAGCTGGCGCCATCCGCGTCGTTGGGGCGGCGCTTGTACAGGTGGCCGAAGCCATCCTCACCCTCAAGCACGAGCTTGTGCATCGCCTTTCCGCGTGCACGGGCTTCCGTGTCTGGGTCGATCGGCGGGCGGTGCGGGTTCATCGCGCTCGACCACCAGTAGTCCGGAGCCGAGCGGAGCAGCTTGCGGATGTCGGTCGAGCCGAGCGCTTCGTGCGCGTGGTAAAGAGTTTCTGGCAGGTCAAAGTATATTCCCGGCCCCTTGATCACTGCCGCGCTCCGTTCACCTTGCCTTCGACCAGCGCGACAAGATCGCGAACGGTAACGACCGCGGATTCCTGCTGGTCGTTGATGGCGATGCCGAATTCGTCTTCGAGGTCGAACACGATCGTCACGCGATCGAGACTGTCCGCGCCGAGATCACCGACGAGTTCGGCTGTCTCGATACGTTGATCCTCTTTCAGCTTACGGAGCGTTTTCAGAATCGTCGTGTTCACGCGGCGCTTAATGGCCGGAACACCGCCATTCACTTGTGCGAGGCTATTCATCGTTTATCTCTTTGCGGTCCTTGTTGATCTTCGCGAGCGCCCCGAACGCGGCCTGTCCGAGCGTCTTGAAGCCATCGAGAGGTTTGCCGGGAGCCGCACTCGATTGACCTATGGTCGGCGCAACTGGAACGACTCCCGGCGTATCCGTCAGGTCCTTGGTGGGGAGCTGGGGGTGCTTGCCTGACGGAATTGCTTTCACGGCTTTGCCTTTCGAGTTTTCTCGATCTGCTGCACTTGCCGTTCATCCTCCGCGGTTGGCGGCGCTGGCGTTGGCGGTTCGGATTTCATCACCAGGCAGAAGTCCTGCTTGATCCAGCACACAGGTTCGCCGACGAGCGAATAAACGCTGTGACAAGTGCCGCGCATGAACTTGAAAACGATCTTCTGAGCGGGAGGAACAGCTAGTCCCACGTTGTAGGAAATTCGCGCTGCTTCATCCGCGTTTTCAATCGGGAGAGCGTCGCGGAACAGCTTGTCGCTGAAGAACGTCGACATAAGCTGTTTTGGCGTCGCACACCCTTCGATCTTAGGCATTCGGGTTCTTTGCGATGCCGCCGACTGCGTCAGCGCGATTAGAAGCGCAGCGCAGATCGACCCGATCATCATCACGCGGCCCACTGTCGGCATCGATGAAGCGGGACGGGGCCGCCACCGCTCGATACCGGCGATGATCTCTTGCTCGATCTGGTCGCGTTCGTTCATTGGAAACCTCCGTCACGGTTGCGGAGGCCGGCCGCGCAACGCGCGCAGCAGTGCGTGTCTTTGAGGATTGCGTTCTTGTCGCGCTGGTCGATCTCGACCCAGCCGCTGCACTCGCGACCGCAGAAGGTGCGCGACATCCCCGCGAAAACATGCGAAGGGCCGGTCATTTTCAGCGGCCTGATGATCTGATACGTCGCGGTCATTTCAGCGCCTTGTCGAGGCCGCGGTTCGGAAGCCGGGAGAGGCGGGCGGCAATGTCGATGCCGGCCATGTTCAATTCGACGCGGTGCGCGCCTTCCACCAGCGAACGCCGACGAAGCGCTTTCATCGTGCATTTCTGGATTACGCGCTTGCGATCAGATGAAACGAAAGCGCCGTCGAGATATTCGAACGGGCCTTCATGCAACCAGTGCACGGCCTGCCGGATATGGCGGCCCATGCAATCGAGTGGAGCGTTGAAGTTGTAGGTCACGGCAGCATCCCTCCGGCTTCGCGGAAGTGATGGTTCGTTTTCCAGAGTTCGACCGTCGCGCGAACGGTTTGCATCTCTTTCGCCGGGAATACGGTTGAAAGGATTTCCAACGCAGCGCGCTGGCCAAGGTGACGTTTGCGGAGAAGCCGGTACACCGCCCCGATGCGGGTCTGCTGCTTGTATTCGCGGCGGGAAAGGTAGCCCGACGCGAGAAGAGAGAGCGGCGAGAACGCCGGATGGCGATGGTTGGCGAGCGCGGTCATCAGTACCACCCGTTGTCACGATCAAGCTGGTCGTGCGCGTTGTCGCGTTCTTCGCGCTCGCAGTCGGACGCTTCTCGCATGCAGGACTGCTTCCCGCAGGGATCGTTACGCTCGTAGTAGCGGTCCTCGATGAAGCCCATGTCGTCGCCGCAATACGGGCAATGACGAACGCGGCCTTTCGGCTTTTGTGCGGGTGTGTTCATCAGAACCACACCTGCCGGTCGGGAAAGAGAACGGCGGTACCGGCGATGATGTGCAGCGTTTCAGGATCGGTTTTCGGATAGCGCTTCAGCCAGTTCGCCCGATAGATCGCAGTCGCGGCATCGTTGCGCAGGAAGCCTTCGATCAGTCCGCTGTCGTGCACGAACATGTCGCGGGGCTTATCGGCGTAAAGAACCGAAACGTGTTCCAGATTGCCGCCGACGATTGGATTGATGAGATCGCGAAGCGGATAAAAACCGGGGTCGCTTTCGAGTTCGGCAAAGCGTTCTTCGGGCTCGGCCTTGCCCGGGGTGAAAACAAGATAGCGAGTTTTCATCACGGCTTACTCCGCCGCCTGAGCGAAGGAAGGCGTCTGCTGGTCCTGCCAGCCCTTCCACGCTTTCAGGAAGGCCTCGATCTGCGCCGCGTTATCGGTCGGCTTCATCGGGACCGAGTAGAATTCAGGGGAGAGGCGATGGACGTTGCTAATCGCCCTTGAAAGCGCCGCGTAGCACTCGCCCGACCATTCCCGGCCGCGCGGCTGATCTGAGGCGAGGCGGAAACGGGCAACGCACTCCGAAACCTGATCGGCGGGAATGAACGCCGCGATGGCGAGTTCGCGCGCTGCGATGCCAAGGCAATACTGGAATTGGTAGCGGTAGAATTTCTGGCCGCGATAAACCGCCCGATAGATGCGCTTGCCGTGCTGGACGACGTGGCGGCGGGTGACCGTCCGCTCATGGGTCAGCAGATCGTGGGAGAGGAACTTGTGTGCGTGGTCGAGGGGGAAAGCCGTCAAAGTCGCCTCCGGTGTGAACGGGGCGATATTCCCCAAAATGGGGCATTCGGTCAACCCCAAAATGGGGATAAATGGGGAATAGTTACCCGGGCATTCGAATCAGCGGGCTCTCCAAGGGCTTGGGAAGGGCCGTGAGGGCAGGGCTGGTTGGGGGTGGAAAAGATCCCCGTCCGAGGACAGCCAGCGGAAACTGGGCTTCGCGGGCCGGCCGGGGCAGGGGTTTATTGGCGAGGGACCATCGGTGCGCGGGGTCGACCGGCTTCAGAGTTCTCGGCGGCCCGGGCGCTTTCTCGCGCGCGCGGCTCCTATACTCGTTGAACCACCGGATGCCTTTGCGGGAGCGCCGTCAGGCGCGCTTCCGACAGCGCAAGTTGATACTCAGTAGTAGAGAGGGGAGAGAAAAATTCCTATCGGGACAAAACAGGCTGTCAAGTTGTCGCTCAACGACACTTTGCTAAGATTCAAAAACTCAATGAAATAAATGGCCGGGACAAATCCATCCTGTGAATTGTCGCCCAGCGACAAAACGAAATGTCGCTCCAATTTGGCAGCGATTCGCTACTGAAGGCGATCGGCCGAATACCGGTTCAGCTGCTGGCCGGTTCTATTCGAGATAAAAAATATCGCTCGAACAGCTTTACCCGGACCTGCGATCGCGCACTCCATGACCTGAGCGTATTTCAGCCGCTCAGATGTCGGGAAGCTCAGCCAGCGGTCGTGCATGACTTCAAGGCGAAGCCCTTCCGATGAAGTGCCGATGTGTCTGAAGAACCCGATGGACAGAAGACCTTCAGCGGTTTTCGTGGCCTTCCCCTGGTCGCACGTCTGCGCTGCCGAAGCTGACGAAAACGCCAACAAGAAAGCTATAGCCAGAGCCGGCTTCATATCGGTGCTCCCTGCCAAATCACGAGCCCCACGATCTCGACGTCCGAGTCCTGGTCATGGTCTTCCGCTGTCATTTCCGGAATTTCGATTGCGGTTTGATACCGGGGATCGGTCGATTCCGGCCGCAGCTCCCAGTTCTTCTTGCCGCGCGCTACCCGTTTGATGGTGCCTTCGAAGAGATCGCCCTGCCGGCGCTGAACAACAACGAGATCTCCGTCCGTGATTTCACCACGCGCCTCCCAGTACGGGATGCAGACGGCAAAGTGACCGTCCTGAATTACCCTGTTCACCGAGGGGCCGATAACTTTCACAGCGACCTGCGGCAGTCCGCGGTACTGTGGCAGCGGGACGTAGGGCATCGGCGGATATTTATCTTCGTCGGGCGGGAGATCCGGGTCGAACGCGAACGGATTTGCTTCAAGCCAGATGCCGGCGGCGACTTCGCCGACGACGCGCGCGATCGAAACTTCCGTTGATGACTTTCCGCCCACTCGTCCGAGAACTTCGTCACTCGTTACGCCGTAGAGCTTGCGCGCGGTTTCGATGACGCCGGGGTTCAGTTTCCGGTCGCCGTCCTCGAGCTTGACGTAGCCGCCCTTGGAATAGCCGAACTTTTCCGCAGCTTCGTCCTGCGTCCACTTTTCAGGGTGGGCTTGGCGCAACATTTTGAGGTTGTTCGGGAATTTCCCCATAGCGGGGAAGGTGGCAGAAGCGTATTCCCCGCGCGCTCCCCATGTTGGGGAAGTTCCCTGTTGACGATCTTCCCCAAAATGGGGAATTGTCTCGCGCATGCAGCTCCTCGATTTCATGAAGCGCGAAGGCCTCGACGACGAACAGATGGCCGCTCGCATAAACAAAGGCCTTCCCGCGAGTGAGCGGTGCACCGCCAAAGCGGTGAACAATTGGAAATACCGTCAGCGAGAACCGGATGCCGCGAAGATGCAGCGCATCCATGATGTTTCGACTGGCGAAGTCTCGCTTTCCGATTGGGCTCAGGAGCCGGCGGCATGACTTCGCTCGCGCGCCTCGGCCTCTCGAAACGCTTTCATCAGCGCGGCCATCGCGGCACACACGCGGTCGATCTTGGTTGTCGGCAGCTTACGAGCCACGTTTCGCGCGCTCCTCGATCTTCAATCCTTCGCGCACGAGGTCCTTCGTTATCGAAAGCATCAGCGTCGTGTTCAGCACGAACGCTTGAGAATAATTCCGCGCGCACAGCCGGAGGATTCCAGTCCTTGGCCGCGTCGGCAGCGCCGTCACGTAGGCGCGATCAATTTCAATCGGGATTTCGTCTTCACGCACGAACGGCGCGTAGGAGTGCTTTGTCATGGTCGTGAAGGTAGCGAGTGCGCCGGTGGTGTCGAATGGGCCGGGTCACAATTCGGCTAACGGATTGGTCGATTCGACGCACATTCAGGAAGCGATCAACGAAACGCTGAAGTCGATTTTCAAAAAGAAAACATGGGCTTCGCTTTGCGTTCTCATAGGCTGCGAAGAGGCCACGGCGAAGAACCGATTGCACGGTGTTCGAGACTACAGCCTTGCGGATATTGCGCGCCTTCTTGGGTCTGAGGTTGGCGACAAGATCGAAGCGTCGATGCTCGAAGCCGTCGATATGCGGCCGAAATGGTTCAAGCGCCGCGCGCGCGCCGAACGTCGCACGCGGCTGCTCGAAGAACTGAAACAGCTTCAACTCGAACTCGAAAACGACCAGTAGCGTCCGATACGCGCCGGTAACGCGCGAGGGGTCACGAAATGCGGTCAATACTCTCCGGCCTCTTTGGCTGGCTCGCGGAGCGCACGAAGAAGCGTTCCGAAATGCAATGGGCCGCATCGAAGGCCACGGCGCTGCGCGCGTTCTTCTACGCGAAAGTCTCGGAGTTTTTCGACGGCAAGACCTCTCTCCGCGATGCGCTCGACTACGCGCCGTGGAGAAACTGGAAGGCTGATTTCAAGCGGTGGCTTGGGGAGCGGGGCATCTGGAAATGACCGAGCGCAAGGCATATTGCCCGTGCTGCGGGTCTTCGATCGCCATGGGCGAGGTCGTTCTTGATCGACAACAGGGCGTTGTCGTTTTCGGCGGCATCCCGGCACGACTGAGCCCGCATCAGACCAGTGTTGTCGCAGAATTGCTTCGCGCTTGGCCGAACGCAGTTTCTTCCGATGCCCTGATCTTCGCAATGTATTCGGGCGTCGATGAGCCGCAAGAATCTCAAAAGGTCCTGCACATCGTCATCTGCAAGCTGCGGCCTCTGCTGAAGCCGCTTGGCCTGTCGATCAGCACCATCCAGGCGCGAGGGTACAAACTGAGCATCCCCCGCGATGGAATGGTCAATAAGCTCTCGCTCAGCCGGAGGGCCGCATGATCTGGACCGACGAAAAAGTAGCGCTTCTTCGGAAGCGGTGGTCTGGCGGCTATAGCTGCTCGCAGATTGCGAAAGAGCTTGGCAAGGGCTTCACGCGCAGCAGCGTGATCGGAAAAGTTCATCGTCTCGATATTGAGCGCAAGCAGAAGCCGCGCGGTACTGATGCCGCTCTTACGAAGACCATCGTTTCAGCCTCACGCAAGAGCGGCGATTCCGTTGATGTGGCGCGCGAAGGCAAAACCGGACTGCACATTCACGCGAATGTCGTTGCGAAGCGCATTGAGCATGACCCGCTGGCAAAACTAAACGGCGACCAAAAGCCCAAGATCACCTGCATCACCGATCTGAAAGAAAATACCTGCCGCTGGCCAATCGGCGATCCGCAGAAGGAAGGCTTCGGGTACTGCGGTGAACTACCGGCACAGAACCAGCCGTATTGCCCGCATCACCACAGCATCGCGCACGAGTCTCTCTCGACAAGAAACAAACGAATGGAGCGAACACAAACCGAGCGCAACTCCGAAAAGCGCAAGAACTGGGCGAGCTTCGCATGATTACCCGCAAGCAAATCAAGCTCGCGACAAAGCTGATCTCCCCGGAAGCGGGGAAAGTGCTTGCTCGCTTCCGCACCATGTCCCGCGCCGTCCGAACCGGGAAAGCGAAAGACAAGCCGATCCGCAAGATCAAGGTCCGCGTAGCTGAGTTTCCATCCTATTCCGGCGCGCACTCATTCCAAACCGTGAGCCTAGCGCGCGTGGATTTCATCAAGCGTACCGACAAGTACTTCACAGGAGAGAACAATGGCTGAGAGAGCAAGAGCCGGGATGTCAAACGGCATCGACGGCAAAAAGCTGAAGTCGCGTCTCGCGAACATCCAGGAGATCAACAAGAAGATTGCCTCCAAGACCGGCGAGCACATGGCTTGGTGCAAGAATCGCCGCGCAGAAATCAACGAAGAGATGAAAGCGGCGGCCGATGAAGGCACGCCGAAGGTGGTGCTGAAGTCGCTGGTCGAGCTTCGCTCGAATCTTCGCAAGGCGGAAGAAATCCGCGCAAACCTTGAACCCGACATGCAAGACCTGTTCGACCAGGCATGCGTCGCGACCGGCTCCGAAATACCGGAAATGGCCGAGGCGTAAGTGCAGTTCACCGGAACGATCCTCGCGCTGGACGCGGCATCGAACACAGGCTGGGCCTTTGGCGCGGTTGGTGATCGGCCGCGTTACGGCACGAGGCGTTTCGGGAATGCGGATTCGTCGCTGGAATATCGCTGGCACCTTGCGCACGAGTGGCTTGTCGGGGTGCTCGAGAAGGCGCAGCCGGACGTTTACGTTTACGAGGAGCCGACACCTGAATTCTTCCACAAGGGCAAGACGAACAATCAGACGCAAGTATTCCTGAAAGGTCTGATAGGCGTCTTCGGTGCCGCCGCTTACACGCGCGTCCCGCGCAAGGTGAGCGCTGAAGTTCACAAGATCAGATACCACTTCATCAATCAGAACCCGAAGCGTGAACTCGCCAAGCGTTTGACGAAGGCGAAATGCCGCGAGCTGGGATGGGATACGACTGACGACAACGAGGCTGATGCGCTCGCGCTGTGGAGTTACACGCGCGCGATGTTGTGTCCGGAACTCGCAGTCGCGACGACACCGCTGTTCGCCAATCCAGCGAACGCGAGGGAGGTCGCATGACAGAGATCGACCGCCCTTACGACGCACCAGCGACGCTCACGGAAATGCGGGACGTTTGGGCCAAGGTTACGCGCAATCACGAAGTCCGCACCGGCAACACGATGGAAGGAAAGCGGGATGTGTTCGTCATGGACACGGCGATCAAGTGGCTCGACGTAATCGCGATGTTCCCGGTCGAGTTTCAGGCGTGGGCAAAAAACAAGATCAATCCTCCGAAGTACGGGAGGCGCTGATGCTCACGAAGCGCCAACACGAGGGTCTGAAATTCATCATCGAATATGTGGATCAGAACGGAATTTCCCCGTCCTATTCCGAAATAGGCTTGGCGCTTGAAATGCGATCCAAGGCGGGCGTTGCGAGGATCATCGCAGGGCTGGAGGAGCGGGGATTCATCCATCGCACACCGGGTCACGCACGAAACATTGAAATTCTCCGGGGACTTCCAACAGCTAAGCGCGAATGGCTCGGAACGGAATTCCCGCCTCAACTCGCGATGGAAATTGTCCGCCGCGCCGATCGGGATAAGACCTCGCCGGAGTCGATCATCATCCACGGCCTGCGGGCCCAATTTGGACTTCTCTGATGAAACTGCGCGCTATCAAACCAGTATCTGTTCCCGTCGGGACTATCCTCAAAAAGCCAACTGGGAAGAAGCCCGAGATGCTTTGGTTCGAGCCGACGAAGCTCATGGTCGACGAGACGTATCAGCGTGATCTTTCGCGCAAGTCCTCGACCCTGCTGAAGAAGGTCGTGGAGAATTTTGCCTGGAATCGCATGAAGCCGCCCATCTGTGTCCGAGCGGGCGAGGTCTTTCACGTGATCGATGGACAGCACACCGCGATTGCGGCAGCCACACTAGGCGTTGAGAAAATACCGATCTTCGTCGTTGAAGCTGAGGCTGTGTCCGAGCGGGCGAGGTCTTTCGTCGGGCATAACCGCGATCGAATTATCATCACGCCGATCGACATGCACCGCGCGCTCGTCGCAGGCGGCGACCCGGATGCAATCGACGTTGACCGCGTGTGCAGGCGCGCAGGCGTCACCGTCACGATGTATAATCAGGCGTCGAACCCCAAAGTGGGCGAGACGAAATCCATCACGACTATTCGCAAGATAGTTTCCCGCTCCGGCGTAATGCGAGGGCGTCAGGTTCTTGAGGCGCTGGTGAAGGCAAAGCGCGCGCCCATCACCGAGAGCGAAATTCTTGCAGCAGAATTCATCATGACGAAAGAATTACCCCAGCTGAAAGTAGAGAAGCTCGCCTCCGCAATTCGCGTGGACGGCGACCGCGGACTCGTCGAGGCGAGAGGCAAGAGCATTCGAGACGGCATTCCGTACTGGAAAGCGATAGCGGAGCGGTGGCTCAGAAAGCTGAAGAAGTGATGGACGATCTTGACCGCGAGCATATCGAAGCCGTCGAGCGCGAGAACGACGATCTGCGAGAGAAGGTCCGGCAGATGGAGCGGCTCATCATGGCCGATGACCCGCTCCCTATCGAATGGGGGCTGACGGTTACAGAGGAAAAGGTCCTTCGCTGTTTGATTGCCCGCAACCTCGCCTCGAAGGAAGCAATTCACTACGCGCTTTACGGTTCGATGGGCGAAGACGGCGCAGAAATCAAAATCGTTGATGTTCTGGTGTGCAAGCTGAGACCGAAAGTCTTGCCATTCGGAATCGAGATCGAGACGCAATGGGGTCGCGGTTACCAGCTTACTGCCGCGTCCCGCGATGTAATCAAATCAGCACTCCGCAAGGCCGCATAAAGCAAGTGGAACAGAAGTCCGAAGAAGTCATCGCCGGTTTCGAGCGAATTCAATCCGCATTGGAAAGCGGGCGGCGCGTGCTGCTGGCTCCAACGCTGTCCGACGCCGAGAAGCTGACCTCGATGGGGTTTCACGCGGTCGCGGTTACCGCCCATGTGAACGGAACGGTGGATCCTCGGATCATCGATCCCTTCAAGGGCGCCGATGTGCTGGTGGTGATCGATGAAAGCCCGAACGCATACGAGAGGCTGAAAAGACTCGGGATCGCGATCAAGGAAGTAGCGACATCCGTCAAATATCTCGACCTTCAAAAATACGCAGAGAAAGCACGGGAAGGTTTTACAGTTTCACAGTGGCTGGAAGAAAACCACGTCACCGCGGATCAGTTTGGTACTGTAATCGATGGCGCGGAGAACGAACCTCCGGTCACGGAAATCGGACCCGACGACTCGGAGATCCTTGAGGAGTCGTTCCGCTCTTCGTTCGGTGCCGTGTCGTGGAAAGATCGTGAGGCATCCTCTGCGCAGCCATACGAATTTCAGGTTGCCGGCGTCATCCCCCGCAGGAAAACGACGCTGTTCTATGGCGAGAGCCAGTCGGGGAAATCCTTCACGGCTTTCGACTTAGCTGTTCACGTCGCCACCGGGAATCCGTTCCACGGGAAGCGTGTCCTCCGTGGAGGAGTGATCTATTGCTTCGTAGAGAAGGGCGGCGGCGCTCGAGCTCGCATGAGGGCGTTTCAGCAGTACCACAACCTGCCGGACGATCTTCCGTTCGCAGCCCTCACCAAGCGGTTCGATATTTTCAACGACCCCGAGGAGATCAAAAAGCTCGCTGCCGAGTGCAAAGCCATTGCGTCGGAATGGGACGTTCCTCTGGACGTGATCGTGATCGATACGCACGACAAGGCCACGCCCGGAGCGAACGAAATCGAGAAGCGCGACGTTTCAACAATCCTCTCCCGATACGAGGAGCTGATCGAACGGACAGGGGCTGGTGTCTGGATCATCCACCACGCCAATGCCTCGGGAAATCTCCGCGGTTCGCTTGTGCTCTACAACGCAATCGAGACGGTCATCTCGATTACTCCCCAAGAAACCAAGCATCAGGGCCGGGTGTACGACGAGGACGGCCGCCAGCTTCGAAGGGCTGTTGTGAAGAAGCAGTCCGAAGGGGAAGCGGGGTTCTCGTGGGACTTCGTTCTGAAAGTCGTTGAAGTCGGGAAGAACCAGTACGACGAGCCGATAACTTCCTGCGTTGTGGCCTTGCCGAACGGCGGGGAAGTCAGGGAGGGCGACCGGAAGCTCGTTGGGAACGCGCTGATCGCCTTCAATTCACTGCTGGAAGCGATCGTGGATCATGGGGTTACCGCTCCTTCGCACGTGAACGCTCCACACAACATGCGCATCGTGGACCGCCAGCACTGGCTCACGATCTACGACCAGAAGGCGGCCGAGACGGAGAGCGATCCCGAGAAGCGCCGGGGCAGGGTGCTGAAGGCCATGGAGCGCGCGGTGAAGCTGTTCATCGAGCGAGGGTATGTCGACGTCCACAATCTCGGGAAGGAACAGTGGGTCTGGTGGACCGGGAAAGTGGTCCCGGGTGTCTCGGGGACGCGGGGCCAGAAAGACGTGGTGCGGGATCAAATGTCGCTCGACGACAAACCCGGCTTTTGAGGAACTAGCCTCGAAATGGCTGAAATTAAAGAGAAATCCATAACGACGACAGCCGAAAATCCTGAATTGTCGCTCTACGACAGATTCAAGGGCCTGAAAATGTCGCCGGAGGATCGGGCCCGGGTTGAGGCAGCCGAGAGAACCACCGACCGCCGCGCGGCGCAGAACGTCACGATCCGGGATGGCGTCACCGCGCACTGGCATGTGCTCGAAGTTTTTGCCGGGACTGAATACGACACCGTCGATTGGCTCGCTGAACGCGGGTTTGGGGTTTATCTGCCGGTTTTCTTCGTCGATGAGATTATGCGCGGTGTGAAGCGGCCGCGCCGGCGCAAGCTCATCCCAGGTTACGTTTTTGTGTTCGTGTGGGACATCGAGGCCCACCGTGCACGAATCATGTCATGCGAAACCGTCTCGAAAATCATGATGGACGGCAATTCCGCGGCCAAAGTGAAGGATGAAACGATCCTGAAATTGCGCGCGACAGAAATTTATTTAGACCGCTACCGCGAGATTGCGCGGAAGAAGCGCCGACGCAGACGAAATCGAAGGAACTTGGATTTTTATGCGCAGCTTCAGGACATCAAGATCGAGACGCTGTTCTACTGAAACGCGCGCGCAAGTGAGCGGGACACTTGACGGCGAGAATCTGCGCGCTGTATTTGTCCGCCCATCGAAGTTTCGTAGTCTCGCCTCGCAGCAGCTACACGATGTAGTGGTCTCGGTGTGGACGGCCGGAGAGGAACCCGCTTCTCCACCACTGCGTAAGCTATGAGCGCTCACCGGAAACGGTCGGGCGCTTTTTCGTTCTAGGGTAGGAGCGGTTTTCAGACTTCCGCTCCGCTTCCGCCAAGGAAATTCTCTCGGCTAAGCTCGTCGCAGAAATGCGGCGGGCTTTGTCGTTCATAGGGTAAGGGGTATGCTGGCCGCATGAGTTTGCTGATCCCCATCCCGCCAGCGATCACGCAGTTATATACTTGACATACTGGTGGTACTTCCGAGCTTCTTAAGCTCTAGAGCCACTAACCCCGGTCCAAACGGGGAATTTCAAATGTCAGGGATATGGCTGCCAACCACGGAAAGGTTGGCCCATGTCGGGCGAATATGTACCTGAGAGAGATCAGGAAGAAGAAATTGAGATTACGCAGGAGATGATTGATGCGGGAGCACAGGTCTTGGAAGACCAGTGCGATCTTCTTCGGGCATCAGCGTCTAGTATTGCTCGCGTTGTTTTTCAAGAAATGATTCGTAGAAGACGATAAGGGCTTTCCTGTATTCGATTATGTCGGCTTGAAGTCCATCAAAGGCTTCGGCGTATTTTCGGATTGTTTGCGGGCACTGACGATTTACTTCATCGTTCGCGATTTGCGCTCATAACTTCCGCACACGGCTAACTGCCGTTGACCTGATCGTCCTGAGGAGGTGCGAGAGGGAAGTCCTGGGGCGGCAGGCAACTAAACGATCGGAACTCTTCATGCCAGTCCTCGAAAACCCGAACCATGAACTGTTCGCGCAGGGGCTCGCGAAAGGCAAAACGCAGATCGAAGCCTACGAAGCCGCCGGGTATTCACCGGACCGTGGAGCGGCTTGCCGGCTGTCAGCAAACGTCAACGTGCAAGAGCGTGTTTCCGAACTGCAAGAGAAGGCCGCAAAGCGTGTGTTGGTAACGGTTGAAAGCCTGGCCGAAGAGCTCGACGAGGCGAAAGGCGTCGCTAAGGGCGAGAAGCAGTCGTCCGCCATGGTCCAGGCGATCATGGGCAAGGCGAAGCTGTTCGGGCTTGGGTCTGAAACCCGCAAGCTGACCGGCGCTATCACGGTCGTCACCATCACCGCCGAAAAGTTAGCGAGTTTGACCGACGATGAACTTGCCGCTCTTGAAGCAGCCTATCCGGTTCTCGAAAAGCTCGGGCTTGTTGGAAGCAATTCAGCTTCAACGACAGGCGAAGCGGGTTGAGCAGGAAGAAGGTGGCTGGGCGAAAGAGCGCGATAAGTGTGCGGCCGATGTACTCTATTGGTTCGACAACTGGGTTTACACCTTCGACCCACGCCTCGTTCGCAAGCCGGGTGGCGCGTTCATCAAGTTCACGCTGTGGCCGAAGCAGCGGGAATTCATTCGCTGGCTCGAGGAGAGGGTAGCGAACAGCGAAGAAGGTCTGCTCGAGAAGTCCCGCGACGTCGGCGCCACGTTCCTGTGCGCCGGCTACTCGCTGCACCAGTGGCTCTATTCGCCAGGCTTCAAGGCCACGATCGGATCTCGCAAGGTCGATCTCGTCGACAAGAAAGACAATCCGGATTCGATCTTCGCGAAGCTCCGTATCATGTTGAACCGGTTGCCAGCGCAGCTCCTACCAAAAGGTTTCTCGAGCGCGCAGCACGACAACTACATGCGCCTGGTCAACCCCGAGAACGAGGCTGTGATCTCGGGTGAAGGTGGCGAGGACATGGGCCGCGGCGGCCGATCGTCGGTGTTCTTCGCTGACGAAGCTGCGTTCATGGCGAACGCGGAAGCGGTCGAGAAAGCACTCTCGGGTAACACCGACTGCGTGATCTGGGTCTCGTCGGTGAACGGCATGGGCAATCTCTTCGCCCGCAAGCGTCACCGGATCCTACGACCCGATCAAATATTCCGGCTTCACTGGCGCGATGATCCGCGCAAGACCGAGGAATGGGCGACCGAGAAGCAGGCGAGCTTCTCCGATCCGACGACGTGGGCGTCGGAATACGACATCGATTATTCCGCTTCGGTCGAGGGCATCTGCATCCCTGCCGCTTGGGTGGAGGCTGGAAAGCGGCTGATCAACATCGAGCCGAGGCTCAAGGCATCGAACGAATGCAGGATCGGGGGCGACGTCGGCGCGGGGAAAGCGAAGTCTGTATCGATCCCGAGGCGAGGACCGATCGTTCTTCCACCGGAGGCGAGACGAGACCCGGATACGACCGAGACGGCGTTCTGGATGCTTGAGATTGCGAAGTTGAACGGGGCTTCGCTTCTGAATTTCGATGCGCCTGGAGTCGGCGCCGGCGTTTCCTCAACACTGATGCACAATCCCGAAGAAGGGCTGACGTCCCAGCCAGTGAACACCGGACTTCCCGCTGGTGGTCGCGAGTGGCCGGATGATAAGACTTCGGAAGAAAAGTTCGCAAACCTGAAGGCTGAGATCTGGTGGCTTTGCCGAACCGCGCTCCAGCGGACGTACGAACACGTGTTATTTCTCGAAGGCAAGGAAGGCGGCAAGCAGCATTTGCTCACCGATCTGCTCGCGCTTCCATCAGGCGATAAGAACTCCGACCAACTCTGCCTTGAACTCTCGCTCGTGAAGTGGGGCAAGAACGATAAGGGCAAGATCACGATCGAGAAGAAAGAAGCGCTTGCAAAGCGCGGCATCGCATCGCCTGACTTCGCGGATGCGCTGATGCTGACCTTCGTCGATCCGCCGCTGCCTGATCCCACAATCCTCGTCGGCAGATATGGAATCTAAGCATGGCTGATTTCGATCCCGCTGCACGATCTTCCGACTATGTGGAGCAGGAAGGCTTCTGGTCGCACGTATCGGATGTGCTCGCGGGCGAGGACGCGATCAAGGGCAAAAAAGAAACCTATCTCCCGAGGCTGCCGGCAGAGGAGGACGCGAACTATCTATACCGTCTCAGCATCGCGACGTTCACGAACATCTATGGCGACATTTCCAAGAACCTCGCTTCGAAGCCGTTCGCGAAAGAACTCACGCTCTCGGAGAAGTCGGACAAGCAGTTTCTGGATCTCGCGGAGAATATCGACGGCAACGGCAATAACCTCCACGTCTTCAGCGAGGCCGTCTTCAAGTCGGGCCAGGACTATTCGCTGAGCTATATTCTCGTCGACTATACGCGCGCGTCACCACGCGCAGACGGCCGGCCGCTATCGAAGACCGAGGAATCGCAGCAGGGCCTTCGTCCGTACTGGGTGTTCCTGCCAGCGGCGAAGGTGCTTGCGGTTTACAGCTCGTTCCTGAACGGCGTTGAAACCATTTTCCACGCGCGCGTCGACGAGAGCGCGGTTGAGTTCGATGGCGAAGTGGAGACAAGGGTCGAGCGCGTGCGGGTTATGCGGCGCGATCCGATTATCAACCAGGCTACTGGTAACGTGATGGCCTATGGCTCCGCCTACTGGCAGCTCTACGAGAAGCAGGCGACAGGTGCTGGGCGCACGAGGAAGAACTCGTGGCAGGTCGTGGACGCCGGCGAATACTCGATTGGGGTGATCCCGCTCGTGCCGTTCTTCGCGGGCAAGCGGGTAGGTTCGAAATACATGGCGGCTCCCGTTCTTCGGGATCTCCTGAATATGCAGCTCGCGGAGTACCGGCAGGAATCCGACATCGAGTGGACGCGGGTAATGACCTGCTTCCCGATGCTCTGCATCTCGGGCGCCGAGATCAAGGACAAGCAGGGCAACGTGGTCGTGACCGTTGGTCCGTCACAGGTGCTTGGCATCCCGCAGAACAAGGAAGGTTCCGGTCCTGCCGGTGACGCGAAGTACATTGAGCCCACAACGGCATCGATCCAAGAGCAGCGCAACCAGCTCGAGCTTCGCAGGAAGGAAATGCGCGACCTCGGCATGCAGCCGGTGACGAGCGCGAACCTCACCGTGGTTACGACCAAGAACGTGTCGATGAAGGCTTCGTCCGCGATGCAGATGCTCGCGATCCAGTTCAAGGACATGCTCGAGCAGTGTTGGAAGATTACGGGCTTGTGGCTCAAGAGCGACAAGGAGCCCGAGGTCATTATCCACACCGACTTCGCGATCGAACTTGAGGAAGGTAAGGAGCTAGATGCGATCCTGAGTTCGGTCGAGAAGAAGATCATCTCGAAGAAGACCGCACGCGACGAACTGAAGCGTCGCAGCGTGGTCTCGAACGATCTGACCGACGAAGAAGAGGAACAGCGCATCGCCGAGGAGTCCGAAGGGCTTGAAGGCGAGGAAGAGATCGAACCACGGACCGGAAATCGCCTTCGCGTTGTCGAGGACGCGGCGTGAACTTCCCGAACCAGCCGCTCATTCATCCGAGCGCCTTCATTCATCCGAAGGCACACGTCGAGAACGCGACAATCGGCGCGCGCACGAAGGTCTGGCAGTTCTCGTCTGTGATCCGGGGAACGGTTCTTGGGGAAGACTGCTCGGTCGCGAGCAATGTCACGCTCGATGGATTGATCGCTGAAGACCGCGTGATTTTTTCACCAGGCGTGGACATCGCTGCGGGCTTCAGGATCGCTAGCGACGTGTTCATCGGGCCGAATGTTGTCCTGTGCAACGACCGCTGGCCGGTCGTCTCGAAGCATGGGTTTCGCGACGAACTCTTGCGCTCGGGTGAATTTGTCACCGTCATCATTGGTCGCGGTGCTTCCATTGGCGCAAACGCCGTGGTGCTGCCGGGAGTGAAGGTGGGCAACGGTGCGATGATAGCAGCCGGCTCCGTGGTCTATCGCAGCGTTCCTGAAAACATGCTGCACACGCGAGACGCGAGCTTGGTACCGATCACGCCGCAGATGCGCGAGAAGCGGATGGTCGAAGCGTGATCGTTGCGACCCTTATCTGGGATCCGAACGAGAACTCGAAAACCTTCTCTGCGATGTATGACGAGACATGGGTGAAGAAGCTCTACTTCGGGTTTGCGCGCAATCTCGATCGGGAGTTTCGCTTTCACGTTTTCACGGATAAGCCACGGCCGCTGCCGGCGGAGATTGTGCAGCACCAGATTGAAGGCAATCCGAGCTACGCGACCTGCATCCAGCCGTACCAGCTGAACGAGGCGATGATCCTCGTCGGCTTGGACACGATCGTCACGGCGAACATCAATCATCTGGCGGACTACTGCTTGACGGCTGACACGATCGCGCTGCCTCGAGATCCGTATAACGAAAAGCAGGCCTGCAACGGAGTCGCATTGGTGCCTGCCGGGATGCGCGCGGTGTTCGACCATCACCGCGGCGAGAACGACATGGAGTGGATGCGAAAGCACCCGCACAAGATGATCGACGATCTCTTCCCGGGTCAGGTTGTTTCCTACAAGGGCCACGTGAAAAAACGCGGGCTTGGTGACGCGCGGATCGTTTATTTCCACGGCGAAGAAAAGCCGCACCAGCTCGATCTACAGTGGGTGAAGGAGCATTGGCGTCTGTGAAGCGCGCGCTCGTCATAGGTGGGGGCCGCGAGATCTGGGGCGACGTCGAAGCTGCTTTGAAGATTGGCGAGTTCGACGCGGTTATCGCTTGCAACGACATCGGCGCGGCATGGTCAGGTGAGATCGAGGCCTGGGTGACGCTTCATCCCGAGAATATGGCCGGGAACATGAAGCTGCGCGCTGAGCGGGGATACCCGAAGGCAAGGAAGATCGCCTACCATCAGGAGACGGCGGGTGCGCCAAAGCCGGACATCATCTCGACCTACAACTGGCGGAGGCCGCACAAGAGCGCTTCCTCCGGGATCTTCGCAGCGAAGGTTGGCATTGAGCTCGGCTTCAAGTGCGTGCTTTGCGGTGTGCCTTTAACGATGACGCCGCACTTCAATCTCACCGGTGAGTGGAAGCACGCTTCATCGTTTCATCAGGGCTTCAACGACGCCCTGCCGCATATCAAGGACCATGTCCGCTCCATGAGCGGCTTCACCAGAAAGATTCTGGGCGCGCCGACGCCCGAATGGCTGGCCTCCTAGGCCTGTCAGGTTATCGGCACGATCGCGGAGAAGGGAATTCTTCGCGGCACTCACCATGCGCGGGATGCGCTCAACAGCGGGACGCTGAGAAAAATGGCGATCAAGGCAGTAATCGGGAAACTGGAAGACGCGCCGGAGGCAATCCGAAGCAACTATCGTGCGGCCACGGACGCAGACGGCGAGGCACTCAAGGGGAAGTTCATCTTCACCGTTGACGGCTCGGACGGTTTTGCGCTCGAAAACGTCGAAGGCCTGAAGTCTTCTCTCGGCAAGGAACGCACCCGCGCGGAAACTGCCGAGAACAAGATCAAGAAGTTCGGCGACATGGATCCGGACGCGGCGCGAGCGGCAATCGCGAAGGTGGCTGAGTTCGAGGGGATCGACCCCAAGAAGGAGGCCGACAAGCTCGCACAGGTCAAGATCGACGCGGCCACTACGCAGATGGCGGCCAAGCACTCGACCGAGATCGAAGCCGAGCGCAAGAAGTCTTTGGGCTATCGCGATCAGGTTCAGAAACTTCTGATCGACAACGTCGCGATCAAGGCTCTCGAAGGCAAGAAGGGTGACGTCGAGCTCCTTCTTCCGCACGTGAAGACGCAGGTCCGCCTGAAGGAAAACGACGACGGTTCATTCGCTGTTGAGGTTGTCGACAAGGACGGCAACGCCAAGATCGGCGACAGTCAGGGCAAGCCCATGACGGTCGATCAACTCGTCGAAGAGATGAGCAAGTCCGAGAAGTTCGGCCGCGCGTTCGAAGGCGTGGGCCAGAGCGGTGGCGGGCAGCGCCCTGGTGCCGGTGGCAAGCCCGCGGGCAGCGCACAGCAGGGCGATTTCGGCGGTGACAAGAAAGCGCGCATCGCCGCGATCGCAAGCAAGTTCCCGGACCTCGCAAACCAATAAGCGAGTTCTCTGCCTCTCGGGATGAGGGGCAACGCTTCCGTTGACGGGATGTCTCGGAATTCAAGGGCGGGAAGCCCTCAAGTGAAAGTCAACCGAGACATCCACGAAAGGAAAACGCATGTCTCTCACCCAGATGCAGGTCTTCAATAAGTACGTGATGCCGGCCACGATCGAGACGCTGGCGCAGCTCGTCGAGAAGTTCAACGCGGCATCGAACGGAGCAATCCGTTTGACCACGGAAGGCTTCAACGGCGACTTCTTCCAGGAGTCGTTCTTCGCAGCGATCCATACGGCCCAGCGCCGCGTCGATCGCTACGCAGCGAACTCTGCCGCGTCCGCAACCGATCTCTCGCAGCTGAAGCACTCGGCTGTGAAGGTCGCGGGCGGGTTCGGCCCGATCCGCTACGAGCCGTCGCAGATGACGTGGTTGCAGAAACCGACTGCGGAAGGCATCGAAGTCATCTCCCGCAACTTCGCTGAAGCGATGATGCAGGATCAGCTCAACACCGCGATCCTCGCCCTCGTCACCGCGCTTTCGGTGTCGACGGATACGAAGAACGACGTTTCGGGTGCGTCCCCGGCGGACACGATCACCTACGCGGCGATCAACAACGCGCACGCGAAGTTTGGTGATCAGTCGGGTGCTCTCGTGGCTCAGGTCATGTCGGGCGCCATGTACCACCGCCTCATCGGCCAGAACATTGCGAACTCTGCGCAGCTGTTCACTGCGGGCAACGTGAATGTGGTCGACATCCTCGGCAAGGCGGTCATCGTGACCGACGCGCCGGCGCTGACGAGCTACACCTCGCCGCATTACTTCGACAAGGTGCTCTCGCTCGTCGACGCTGCCGCAATCGTGTTCGATGGTGGCGACGTCATCTCGAACATCGAGACCACGAACGGCAAGCTCCGCATCGAGACCACGATGCAGGTCGACTACACCTTCGGCCTCTCGCTGAAGGGTTACACCTGGGACGAGGGCAACGGCGGTAAGTCGCCGACGAACTCGGACCTCGCAACCGGCTCGAACTGGGACAAGGTTGCGACCTCGGTCAAGCACACCGCGGGCGTCATCACCATCGGTCACACCGCCTAAGTGGCGGATTGAAACTGGGGAGCGGGCTTCGGTCCGCTCCCTTTCGTTCCTCAGGAGAGCAACAGCATGGCGAGAATCGTCCGCGTCTATACGACCGACCCGAACCCCAGCCCGAAGGGTCGCGAATTCCGCTTTGGAAATCCGCAGTGGTTCGATGGCGTGAAGAAGGACGTGGCGCGCGTCGTGATTGAGGGCGACTACCCAGAGATCGTCGCCGCCTACAAGAACCTCGGCATTCCGGTAATCGCGGTCGAGAAGTTCGACCCGAACACCCACGGCTTCGACAAGATCGAGGAAGCTAAGCCAGCACCTGCCGCGCCCGTTGCGCCGGCGGCCCCCGTTATGGTGACCCCTGCGGAGGTTGTCATTCCCGACGACTGGGAAAAGATGCCGTGGATGAGCGAGGATCCGGAAGGTTCGATCCGCACGCTCGCAATGAAATTCACGACCGAACCGGTTATCAATCGTGGGCAAGCGCAGCGCATCGTGCGTGAAGCGCTCGTACGCCGCGCCGGCGTCACGCAGCCTGCGGAGAGCGCAGACTAATGGCCCTCGTCGTCACACCAGGCGCAGATAACGCGGACAGCTATGTCGATCTGTCCGAGATTGCCGAATACGCGGCCGCTCATGGGAAGTCGTTCGCGGCTTCTCCTGCAACTCCCGCTGAGGCGGCCGCGCGCGTGGCGACGCAATACATCGACATGGCCTACCGTTCGCGCTTCCCCGGGGCTCGTGCTTCAGGCCGATCGCAGGCTTTGGAGTGGCCGCGCGCTGGGGCCGAGGATCTGGCGGGCAACGCGATTGCGAGCGATGAAATTCCGCAGGAGATCATCGATGCGGCGTGCGAGGCGGCAATCCGCGAATTGGCAAAGCCGGGCTCGCTCGCGCCTGACCAGAAGCGGAAGGTCCGCAGCGTGAAGGCTGGCTCAGTTGGTGTCGAGTTCGACCCGACTGCACCAGCAAGCGTCACGTTCACTGCGATCGACGGGATTCTTGAAGGACTTCTCACAGCCGGGTCGATGGGCGGCATCGTATTCGGATCGAGCGTTCGCGCGTGAGCATTCTCGACGACATTCCGGACATGGTGAATGATGCGCTCGGGGAAGACGTTTTTCTCGACGCTGCGCTTTACCGCGACGACGCTGGCGTAGGCGGTTCGGACTTCGACCCCGCACCTCCGGGTACTCCGCAGCAGTTCGCGTGCAAGGCAATTCACGACAGCTATTCGGATTATTTCCAGAAGGGTGGGCTTGTAGAAGCGAACGACCGGAAGGTGTTGATCCTCGCAACATCGCTTTCAATCGCGCCGGTACAGGGCGACCGGATCACCATCGATGGGCTGACGCTTACGATCGTCAATGTGAAGACCGATCCTGCGAAAGCGGTGTGGGAATGTCAGGTTCGGACTTAGTTTCGGTAAACCTGACAAAGAAGATCGTTCACGTCGACGACGGCGATGTGCCGATCACGAGCATGTACGATTTCGAGGGCGACCAGACAGACGATGCAGACGAAGCCTGCGTGATTGTGGCGCAAGACCCGAAGGGTGCGTGGCGCACGATTGATCTTCGTGGCTTCAGCGAGAGGACATTGCACTGATGGCCATCGCGGAAGTCGTTACCCTCTACGATAGCAACACGCGTGACCCCATGGCGACCCTTCGTAAGATCGCGGACTATATTGAGAAGGGCGAGTACGGCGCGGTCGGTTCTTTGGGCCTCGTTCTGCTCGGCGACAAGATGGAAGTCTTCGGCATGGGAGATGATGCTGAGGCCCCGTCGATAGCTCTTCTCCTGCACGCCGGCTTCATGCGTCTCAGCAAGGCGGTGGAAGAACACGGAGAGGGCTGATGGCGAACCGCATCGACCAACTGCTCGATCAGTTTGACGCCAAGCTCAAGAAGGCTTTCACCGACGCGGTCTATAACCTTCGTGATCAGGCTCAACTCGACCAGATCGTTCGGATGCTGGAGAAGGGCGACGTTGACGGCGCTCTAAGATCAGTAGGGCTCGATCCGGTTTCTTTCCGAGTGTGGGAGCAGCGGTTCGAGGAGGCCTTCGAACAGGGTGGCCGGTACACCACGCAGGGATTCCCGGTAGCGCGAGACTCGTCTGGGTTTCGGCTCGTCGTTCAGTTCAACATTCGAAACCCGCAAGCCGAAGCATGGCTTCGCTCGCACAGTGCGGAGTTTATTCAAGAGATCATCGCAGACCAGCGAACGATGATCCGGGGCTATCTCTCAGACGGAATGCAAAGGGGTCTGAACCCGCGCACGGTGGCGCTCGATCTTGTCGGGCGGATCAATCGGGAGACCGGAAAACGAGAAGGCGGCACTATCGGTCTGACTTCCACGCAAGAGGGATGGGTTCGCGCTTATGCTGACGAGCTTGAGAACAACCCTCGCGCGGCTCTCGACAGGGCACTACGCGACAAGCGCTTTGATGCCGCTGTTAAGCGTGCTGCTGATGCAAAGGAATCAGTACCCGCAGAACTTCGGGCAAAGATGGTCACGGCCTATCGGAATCGGGCGCTCAGGTTTCGCGCAGAGTCGATTGCCCGTACCGAGGCAATGGCGGCACTCCACCAGGCGCAGGACGAGGCGCTAGATCAGGCAGTTCAATCAGGGGCTCTGACGAGTGACGCGATTTCGGAGGTCTGGCGCACTGCACGCGATGCAAATGTTCGGGATAGCCACTCGTCAATGGAAGGGCAGACTGTAAAGCGCGGGCAGATGTTCGTGACGGGTGCCGGGGTTCATCTTCGTTACCCCGGTGATCCAGAAGCTCCAGCGAATGAGATCGTCCGCTGCCGCTGCTTCCGCGAGATCAAAGTCGATTTCCTTGCGGGGGTGCGATGAGCAAAAGCTTCTCCGCAACTATCGAGGATTGGGCGCGAGAAACCGAGCAGCGCATGACCGCGATCTTCCGCGAGTCGACGCAGCGCATGATTGGGATCGCTACGGACTACATATCCGGCGATCTCGTGAAGGTGCAAACGGGCTTCTTGCGGGCGTCGGTCCGGGTGTCGCTTTCGGAAATGCCTGAGATTGATCCATCTGCGGAGCCAGCTGAAGGGCAGCGCTACGGAGTGAACGCCGGTCAGGTGTCCGTTCAAATCGCGAGCGCGCAGGCAGGCGACACGATTTATGCGGGCTACACCGCGGCCTATGCCGGCTTCGTGCATGACGGCACGTCAAAGATGGCGGGAAGACCTTGGGTCGATATGGCTGCGGTGCAGTGGCAGACGGTCGTTAACGGTGTGCAGCAGGATTTGAAGGCTCGTCTTCGCGTTTAACGCCGGCCGCTATGAGGCCGAGCGATAATAGATATAGCATCTTTCGCGCCGCCTTAAGCGCTGTGTCTGCGGGAACGGTTTCGCCCGGCTCATCACCAAGAACTGCAAGCGCCTTTTTCAAGCGGTCATCCGCTTCGTTCTCGCTGATCGGTTTAGGAGAATTCAATGGCCGATCCCGTTGAGGTCGTAATCCCGCTTGCGCTTCTGAACCATCTGAAAGCCTTCGCTGAAGCGCAGTCGCCTGTAATTACGATTGCGAAACCGAACGAAGCCTTCACGCCGCCGAACCCTGTGACACCGACTTCGCGCTATCTGCGCGCGATCTATCTGCCGGTGCAAACTACCAGAATTATCTCCGGCCCAAATACTCATTCCGGGCTTCTCCAAGTCGATGTTTTTCAAGGGATTGGTGCTGGCGAAGCAACCCCTGGGCGAGTTGCCGCTGCACTCATCGAGCACTTCAAGGATCAGAGCCTCAGCCGCGATGGCTTTGTCGTTCACACCAAAAGGCGGCTTCCGTACCGGACGCAGATGAATATCGACGGCGCATGGTCGTTCATCCCTGTCCGGATTCCTTACGACTGCCACGAACAATAGGAGCACGAGATGTCCGACCTTTACCCGGTTGCCGACAGTAAGATCTACATCGGTGGCGTGAAAGCCTCTCAGGCCGCCGACTTCACCGAGGCGAGTTTCAACGGCGAGAGCTGGACCGAGATCGACGGCTGGTCGCAGATGGGAGCGATCGGCGATGCCGCTGCGCTTATCACGACCGCGCTCATCAATCGTGGACGCGATGCAAAACAGAAGGGCACGTCGAACGCGGGCTCGATGCAGAACGTGTTTGCGATCCTCGAAGATGACGCAGGCCAGATTGCTTTGCTCGCGGCCGCAGAGCCGTCGAACAAGAACAACTACGCTTTCAAAATCCTGCTTTCGAATGGCGCGACGCGATATTTCATCGGCCTCGTGATGCAGTCCCAGGAGGCGGGCGGCGAAGCGAACACAATCTCCAACCTCAACGCGACAATCGAGATCAATTCGAACATCGTGAAGGTCGGCGCGCCTTAAGCCTCACTGAGACCTTAACGAACTCAAGCCAGTAAGGAGAGACAAATGGCTGATATTTCCGTTACCGCCGCCAACGTGAAGTTGGTCAGCGGCCCGACCGAACAAGCGATCGCCGGAGCCACCATCACGGCGGGTCAGGTTCTCTACAAGGAAGCCGCGACCAAAAAGATGAAGTTGTCCGACAACGACAACGCGACGGCCGAAATTCGCGGCATTGCAGGTATCGCGCTGCATGCCGCCCTTGCGGACCAGCCGATCGTGTTTGCGAAGCCCGGAGCGGTCGTGGACTTCGGCGCTGTGTTCACCGCGGGCGTCGAATACTACGTCAGCGGCACCGCAGGCGGTATCTGCCCGCGCGCGGACGTGACCACTGGCGACGACCCGATCCGCATCGGCATGGCGAAAACCACGGCGTATCTGGAACTCGACTTCTCCGATCCGGGCGTCACGCTCTGATGGCTCGGGGAGAAGTCGAAATCGAGTTGGGCGGAGGAAAATACATCCTCCGCTCTTCGCTTGGTGCCCATAAGGCCGTGAACCATGCCTTTGGTGGATTCACAGCCGCACTTCGCGAACTGATGGCCTTCAACTTCGACGCCTATGTGTCGGTCGTTGCTGCGGGTCTTGGCAAAGCGCCGAACCAGTTTCTCGAAGAGAACGTCGAGAAGAAAATCACGATCGAGGAAGCGGTCTATCTTGCTGGCCTCGAGGATCTCAATGCTCCGTTGTCGAGGTTCGTGGGCTATCTCACGAATGGCGGCCGCGATCCTGCCGAGAAGCAGCCGAAGGACGGCGCACCTGCGGGGGAAGCATAAGCCAGTCGGAATTCTTCGACTGGCTGTTTGAAACCGCAACCGGACGCCTAGGCTACACCGAGCAAGAAGCGCTCTCCATGTCGATGCCCGCAATTCTTTCAGCCATTAAAGGCTGGACGGAAGCTGAGAAAATCCGCTTCGACGCACTCGCGGTGATGCTTGGAGGGAAACCTTCCAATCCGACGCCGCGAGTTGCGAAACGAAAACTTTCCGAACGCTTGTTCGATGCGTTGTTCCCGGGGAAGTAACCAATGACCGTCGCAGAACTTGGCTTTAAGGTCGGCTCACAACCGATCACCCAAGCATCGCGTGAACTGGACCGGCTCACGCAATCCGCGCGTCAGACCGAAAAAGAAGTCACGCGGCTTGGTGCGACTGCATCCAGCGCTCTGGGGTTCCTGAAAGGCTTTGCCGGTTCGTTCATTTCGGCTTTTGCCAGCACGCAAACGCTACGGATCATTCGGGACGTAGCCGATCAGGTTTCCAAGATCGGCGAGAACGCGCGTCTCATCGGTGTCACCGCACAACAGCTACAGGTCTTGCGCTACGCAATTCTGCAAAGCGGCGGAGCCGCGATGGACGCCGATAAGGGTATGACGGAGTTCGTAAAGAAGCTCGGTGAGGCTGCAACGGGGCAGGGTTACTTATTCCGCCTCCTTCAGGCCAACAACGTGCAGTTCAAGGATCGATCCGCTTTGGAAGTCTGGACGGATTTTCTCGACATCCTGAAACGCGCGCCAGATGAAGCGGCCCGCATGCGCATGGCGACCCGAGTTCTCGGAAATGAGCTTGGGCCGACCTTTGCGAAGTTGGCTGTCCAAGGCCCCGAGGCGCTGAGCAAAGCGTATGAGGATTTGCAGAAGTCCGGGGCGATCCTGACGGATGAGCAGATTTCCAACGCGCAAAAGATCGACGAGGAATGGAAGAAGCTCGAATACACGATCGGCCAGCGCGTGAAGGGAGCGATCATCAACGTGACTTCGGTGACCGCCAGTCTTCTCACCGATACTGAGAAGAAACTGAACGACATCGGTAATTCCGATTTCTTCAAGAAGCTCGCGGACTGGCACACGCGCATGGGCTTCGTGGACCCCCTTGTGCCGGGGGCGAATGATCTCCTCGCTCAGGCGCGGGGCAAGGGTAAGGGTACTCAACCACGCCCGCAGATCATCATCACGCCTGGCCCTAGAAATCAGGGCAGACCTTCCCGAGATCCTGGCACACGCGATCTCACGAACGAATACACGCGCCTTACGAAATCTCTTGAGAAGCAGATCGTCACACTCGAGGCGGAAGCCGCTACCTACGGCCAGGGCGAAGCTGCGATCGAGCGCTATCGTGTTCAACAGCAGCTTCTTCTCGCGGCTGAGCAGGCCAAGATGAAGATGACACCGGCGCTACGGAAGGAAATCGAGAGGCTCGCGGATGCCTATGGAAATGCTGCGGATGCCGCCGCCCGCACACGGCTTCGCACTGATCTGGCGTTTGAACGGGATCAGCTCGGGCGCTCGGAAACGGAAGCGAATGTTGCGGCTCGTCTTCGCTCAGCTGGTCTGCCTGTGGACCTTCAATCCACAGAAGCGAACCTCATTCGGATAAACGAGCAGATCCGCATGGGCAAGGAAATCGGAACCGAGTTCGCGCTCGATTTCGGGCGAACGCTTCGTGAAGAACTCCGCAATGGAGCGAGCGCTTGGGATGCTTTCCAAAAGGCCGGTCTTCGGGCGCTTACACGCCTTTCTGACAAGCTGATGGATATGGCGATTCAGGATTTGGCCGCAAAGGCTTTCGGTGGAAGCGGACTTAATATCTTTTCGCTCTTTGGGAGTTCAGGTGCGACTGGTGCCGCGGCTACTGGTGTGGGGGCGTATCCTTATCACGTAGGGGGTAGAGCCGGAGACGGAATCGCAAGCAGATTTATCCATCCCGCGTACTTTGAAAACGCACCCCGCTATCACAATGGCATCTTGGGAGTCGACGAGGTTCCAGCAGTTCTCAAACGCGGTGAGATCGTGTCGAAAGACAGCGCGCAGCTTCTTCAGCATGCCGCGCTTATTGGCGGTGGCCGTGGGGGTACTTCGGTTCAAGTTATCAACAACACCGGCCAGAAGACCCGTGAAGACCGCTCCATAGGACCCGATGGTCGCGAGATGGTCCGCATCATCGTCGGAGAGGAAATGGCAGCTGGCGGCTTTGACACAGTCCAGCGCCAGAAGTTCGGCAACAAGCCTCGCGGTGTGCAGCGTTGACGGCGATCAACTGGCCTTCCTCGTTACCAACCGGTGAACCGGAATCGCAAGGCTGGTCGCGCCGGCTGGACGACAATGTTGTGCGTTATCCTGTTGAAGTAGGGGCGCCGAAACGCCGGCGCCGTTCTACCGCGGCTGATTACCTCGTTAGCGCGGCCTTCCAGCTTACGACCGAGCAGCTCGAAACATTCTGGGCGTTCTATCGCGACACGCTCGTGGATGGCGTTCATGCGTTCAACATGATCGACCCGGTGACGCGCGAGAACGCGGTTTATCAGTTCGAAGGTGATGATGGGCCGGTCGAGTCACATGTGAGTGACGGCATCTGGCGGATTGCATGCTCGCTTAGGCAGTTTGCCTGATGCGGGAGGTTTCGACTTCTCTTCGAGCGGGATTTGAAGCTCCGGCTTCAGCCGATGTCCCGCTCATCTTCCTGACGATTGGCCACCCGAATCTTTCCGACGATATTCGTGTCGTCGGCGATGTAAGGGACTTCGTCCGTGACGGAAAGCTTTACCAGCACGCCCCCTTCGAAATCGAACTACTCACCGATGACGAGAGGCCTCCGAGGGGAAAGCTCTCGATTCAGAATGTGGATAGGCAGATCGGTGAAGCGGTCCGGCTTATCGGTACCGCTCCCACGGCGAAGATCGAGCTTCTTTCATCGGTTGACTTCGATCTTACGCAAGACCCGAGGGTGGCACTTGGTACGCCGGTTATCGAATACGAAGCGGCATACCTTCGACTTCGCAACATCGCAGTCGATGCGCTTCAGGTCACCGCCGACATCATGAGCTTCGACTACTCACAAGAGCCGTGGCCCGCAATTCGCGCGACGAAAAGCAGGCTTCCTGGTCTTTTCCGCTGAAGGACAAACGATGAAAATCAAATTGATGGACGAGAGCAAACTCATCCTCGAAACCGAAATCCCGCAGAACGAAGACACGCTGCCGCAGGTCATTCAGAAAGAAGCCGTTTGCTACCTGATCCAGAACGTGGATCGCGCGGGTGAGCCCGTCGCTGTCTATCAGCGCGTGAACAGCCAGGAGATTTAGTCATGCGGTCATTCTGGTTCGTCAAAGGAAAGAAAACCGATCAGCGTGATTGCCCGGACGCCTTCATCAAGGACAACGACTGGAAGGTCGGTGACATGGTGATTTTCATTTACGTCGAGGAGATCGACGGCGAAGTCGAACACACAAAAGAGCTGAAAGAAACCGAAGTTCGCCACAAGCTCGTTTCGAGCGGCAATGGCGTATCGTTCGAACAGGCCCCGAAGAAAAAATGAGCTCTTGGGCCGTGCGCTATGTCGGCCTCCCTTGGGAACTTGCGGGCCGCGATCGCAAAGGCATCGACTGCTGGGGCCTTCACCGGCTGATCTACGCCGAGCAGCTCGGAGTTGATCTACCGTCGCACGGCGACATGGAAACCGAAGACCTGATCGCGGTCGCGAAAAGGATCGATGAAGTCAAAGCGCAGGGCGACTGGATAAGGGTTCAAGGCGAGCCGCGAGAGTTCGACGCGGTAATGATGTCAGGACGGCGTTTGCTCGGACAACCCAGAACGCGCACTGACATTCACGTCGGCACGCATGCCGGCCGGGGGCGTCTCATCCACGTCGAGCGGCTTACCGATAGCGTGTGCATACCGCTTTCACATCCGAGCGTCCGTTTTAGGATTCTCGGATTTCTTCGTCACCGGACACTCGCATGACCAAGCCGCTCAAGCAGATTCCGGGCATTCCGGTGTCGTGGAAGGATCGTCCGTTGGACGGTCAGGTCCACGTCGCCGTGATGCAGGAAGGCAAGACGATCGGTGAGATCGTTGAAAGCCTTCGCGATCGGCTTCCGCCTTTCTTCGACGAGCGCGGTTCGGTCCGGATCAATGGCGAGGAAGTGCCGCGGGGGATGTGGCACCTCGTTAGGCCGCGCGTCGGAGTGAAGCCGATCGCGGTTACGCTGCATTACGCCCCGGCAGGCGGTGGAGCGAAAGGAAAGAACCCGCTCGCAATCATCGCGGCGATTGCTCTTGTCGTTGCAACCGCGGGCATTGGTTCTTTTGGCATTCCCGCGTTGGGTATTGCCGCGGGCACATTTGGCGCAAAGATCGCTGCCGCCGGACTTGCCCTCGCGGGCTCGCTTGCGATTAATGCGCTTACGCCCCCGCCTGCGCAGCCATCGCCTGCGACGAGTGAATCGACCGACCGTGAACCCGCAGGGCTGACAGGCAACACCCTACAGCCAGGAGGGCCTATCCCGCGTGTCGTCGGAACGATGCGCGCCTTCCCCCCATTTGCCAGCGAACCGTTGCAAGAGATTGTCGGAGACGATGAGTACGTCGAAGGCGTCATGGTGCTCGCCGGGCCTCACAGGCTCAGCAATCCAAGGATCGGCGGCGTTTCGACGGATCGCATTCCTGATCTGTCGATCGAGATGAACGAGGGCCTGGGCGGTCAGCAGACGCTGGTCACGCGCCAAGCCCGAACGGATAGTCCGCAGCTCACGCTTTCATCCCACCTGGTCGAGAAGGGAGGCAATCAAGTCTTTCTTCAGGATCAGGGCAACCCGCTTGCGTGTCTTCCGCAATGGCATGCGCTGACGACGCGAGAGGCACCTGACGAAGCCTGGGCGGTTCTGGCGTGGCCAGAAGGGTTGTCTTACGCCTCGGCGCCAAGCACGAATACCGCCGTTCCTGTTCGCCTCCGCATTCGGCCGGTCGGCTCACCGACATGGACCAATCTTCCGGAGGTGCACTTCGTAAGCTCGAAAGTCGGGGTGACGCAGAAGACGGTCAAGCTGCGCTGGGGCATGCAGGGATCGTTTCTGCCGACGCCCGCTACCGAGGACGCGCCCTATGCGGCGTTCTACCAGGCTCTGGGACAAAACGAGATTGCGCCTTCAAGTTCGGACTGGGTAGCGCACTCGCACTTCTATGCGGGAAGCGGAGATACCTGGTACGCGAGCGGCAACGTCGCGACCAGCGGACTTCGGAACATCGCGCTTTACTCCGATCGCGTCGAATTCTTCCTCGATGAGGGGACTTTCCCGAAAGGACGATACGAGATCGAGGTGATGCGCGGGATGGTTTACTACCCATCCAACTTCGATGTGACGCTCTATGAGTACACGCAGGCCGTCATCGGTTACAATGTTGTCGATTTTTTCTGGTACCAGGACAACACCGTCCAGAAGTACATCATCTCCCAGTTTGGCGCACAGCATAAGACGACGGTGTCGCGCGTGTCGTCCATCTGGAACGAGACGCCGATCAAGAACGCCGATGTTGCGACGATCGCGGTTCGCGTGAAGAACCGCAGGCTTGAGCAAATCTCGGTGCTCGCGTCCGGCTACGTGAAGGACTGGAACGAAACGACGCAAGCCTGGGACGACCTGAAGGTCACGGGAAACCCTGCACCACATTATCGCGACGTGCTCGTAGGATCGCAGAACGCGAACCCGATGCCGTCCGGGCTCCTAGACGACGAAGGCCTCCTGTCATGGCGCGAGTGGTGCGAAGATGAGGGGCACGAGGTCAACGCGGTTTGTGAGGGCATGCTCGCGAATGACGTTCTGACGATGATCGCCTCCGCAGGTTATGCGCGGCCAAGAGCATCGGAGAAGTGGGGCGTCATCATCGACCGGGATGTTTCGGAAGAAGCGCCTGTTCAGGTGTTTACTCCTCGAAATCTCGGTTCATTTCGTTTCCAGAAAGCCTTCGCCGATCCGCCGCATGCGCTACGAGCAAAGTTTCGCAATCGCGATCTCGACTATGCCGACGATGAGATCCTCGTTCCGGCTCCCGGCCGCACGTTGGAAACGGCTACAAAGTTCGAGGAGATGGTTTACTCCGGGCTTGTGGATGGCGAGGCGGTGGAAGCCCGCGCGCTATTCGACCAGTCTCAGGTCATCGCTCGCTCGACGTTCTACTACGGCGAGGCCGATGCGGAAGCGATTGTCTGCACGCGAGGTTCACTTGTCGCGGTCCAGCACGACATCCTGAGCCGGCAGGCAGGCTTTGCGAGGATCAAGGAAGTTATTCGAGACGATGTCGATCCTGATCTCGTTCTCGGGCTAGTGCTGGATGCAAAGGTACCGGCAAAGAGCGGGGAGTTCTTCGCCAATCCGGAATTCTTCGCCGAACCGGAGTTCTTCTCCGATCAGCAGTTCGGCATTGCCGTACGTCTCCATGGTGGCGGGGTTGCCACGAAACCGGTCGTTGCCGGAGCCCAAGAAACCGACGAGATCGAATTCGCAACTCCTTACGATGATCCTGACGGCGAGATGATCCCCACGCAGTTGATCGCGACCGGACCACTCGGTTCGGAATTCCTGCGACTCAAAGTGCAGGACGTAACTCCCCGAAAAAATCTCACCTACGGCCTGACGATGGTCGATGAAGCACCGGAGCTGTTCGCAGCATGACCGCACCTGTACGCTTTCCTCCAAGTCCCGACGCCGGAACCGCTCCGCTCGCCGTTACCAAGGAAGAGATCGCGAATATCTATGGCGCGAACTTCAAGGAGCTGTTCGCGCGCGCGCCGCATCTGCTCTCGGATGTGACCGGTACCAACGTGCTCACGGCCTCCGCCGGCGCGCCGGCGCTCGTGGAAATCACCGATGGCATGTCTTTTTGGCTGGTGCCGGTCGCGGACAATACGGGCGGCGTCACGCTGGAAATCGACGGTCTTGCCGCGCTCGATGTGGTTGATGCCGACGGCGAAACGCTTACAGCGGGAAGTCTCGCAGCCGGCCGCCTCTACAAGCTCGCAAAGATCGGAAGCGACCTGCGCGTCTTTTCCGGCGGCGTTGGGGCGGGTGAGGGCGGCTCTTCGGCTCCTGGGATCATTCTCGAAGACCAGAAGGCGCAGAATACCGCAGGCGGCACCGCAACCGCCGGGTCGTGGCTGAAGCGGACGCTGAACACTTCGGTCAGGAACGAGATTCCGGGCTCGGTCATCAACACCACGGACTCGGAATTCACGTTGCCGCCCGGCGTCTACGTCATGAAGTACGTGGTACCGGCGTTCGGCACGTTTCAGCACCAAGGCCGCATCTTCAACATCACCGATGGCGCGGTTGTCCCCGGAAGCATCGGGGAATCGGCCTACGCTTACTATGCAAGTACGAGCGAGGGGCTGTGCGTTGTTTCGATCTCGGCGTCCAAGACGTTCCGGCTAGAGCATCGCGTCGCATCGACCTACGCGACCCAGGGTCTTGGTTATCCGGCAAACATCACGACCGAGAAGTATTCGTTCCTCCACATCTGGAAGGTGGGTGAGACGGCGTCCTCGGTGCAGGGCCAGCCGGGCGGACCGGTTACCCTGCAATTCGAGTTCTCGTCCACCACGACGGATTCCGATCCGGGCGATGGGAAACTGCGGCTCGATCAGGCGACGCAGAACACCGCGACGGTCATTCGTCTCGACAACAAGGATTCCTACCTCAACGACATCGCCGCAACGCTCGCAGCGCTTGGTGGAAGCTCCTCGCTCGACAAAGCGTTTCTCCGCCTTGTGAAAACCGACGACCGGACGAAGTGGCTGCTCTTTACGCTTCGGTCGATCGCTGCTCCCACGGGCTACAAGAATTTCACCGTCGCCATCGTTGCATCTAGCGCCGCATCGCCATTCGCTGATGGTGACTCGGTCCTCTTCGAGTTTGGCCAGACTGGTGATGTGGGTCTATTCGGCGGCGGCATTGCGATCACCTATGCGATCGACACCGCAAGCCAGGCGGACAGCGATCCGGGCGCGGGCGTGCTGCGGCTGAACCAGGCGACGCAGAACACGACCACACAGCTTTTCGCGGACCTCTTCGATCAGCACGCTGTCGATTGGACCTCGGTGCTCGACATCCTCGACGAGAGCGAGAGCGTGGTGAAGGGTTTTCTGCGGGTCACCGCGAGGAACGATCACTCGAAATGGTTGATGTTCAAGCTCACCGCTCGGACTACGGCGGCGGGCTACCGCAAATTCACCGTGAGCTGCGTAGGCTACTCTGCCTCGTCTCCATTCTCGAATGGCGACATCGTCGTCATGCAATTCGCGCGGAACGGAGATCTCGGGCAGCCGGGTGGGATCACGCTCCGCTACGCTTTCTCCACCACCACGACTGACAGCGATCCGGGCAACGGGACGCTTCGCCTCGACAACGCGACGCAAAATGCCGCAACTACGCTACGCGCGGATTTGCTCGATCTTCTAGGATCGGACTGGTCTTCGTATCTCGCGACGATTGCGGACTCGACGAACTCGGTAAAGGGCTTCGTGCTGCTTCAGGGGTTCAACAATCCCGCGAAGTTTCTCCTGTTCCGGATTTCCGCGTTAGCAAGCCCGAGCGGATACAAGAACATCACCGTGGTGCCGGTGGCATCCTCGGCCACGAATCCATTCTCGAACGGCGACACGATCACGGCGTCATTTACGCGATCGGGGGATCGGGGCGATGTCGCTGCGGCGATCGGCTTCGACTTCGATACCGCCACGACCGACAGCGATCCCGGCACGGGAAAATTCCGCGCGAACCACGCGACGTTCGCTTCAGTCACGAAGCTGTTCATTGACAATTCCGAGCGCGGCGGAAGTTCGGTCACGACCTGGCTGGATAGCTTCGACGATTCCACGAACACGGTGCGCGGCCGTCTGACCATCGTTTGCCTGAGCGACCCCACGAAGTTCGCAACCTTCCGGGTCACGGGATCGGTTGTGGACGGTACCGGCTACCGCAAGATCGATGTCACGCCGCTCTCGCACAATGGCTTCCCGTGGTCCGCAAGCCTAGGGTTTGCGTTCAGCTTTCAGGACGCGGGCGATAAAGGCGCGGACGGTGGTGGAGGCGGGACCGCAGCGGAAGACCTGCGCGCGATCCTTCTGAATTCCATCCAACTCGGGAAGCTCACGGGTGCTGGAGGATACCAGCGGCCGGGTCCGATGTTCGCCGATGGATTCGCGGATTCCGGCGGCATCGATGGAAACACGAACGGCGAAGTGGACACGACGAATAAGTGGTTGAAGCCGACATTGTCGGGCGGCGCCCTCTACACCAATCCTGGCGGTACGGGCAACAGAGGAACGGGTCAGCCATTCGTCATTACGCCAACGACCGATCTTCTGATCACCGATGGAACGATCGGCGAGCTTATCGATGGCACCACGACAACTGCGTCGGGCCTTTACTTTAATGACGCACAGGCTGTGAGCGGAAAATACATTCGCTTCGTTCTTCCGACTGCGAAAGTCATCAATGAAATCCGTATCAAGCAGCAGACCGGGGCTGGAGGTACGGCGGTCTTTAAGACGCAAGGATGGGACGGCTCCTCCTGGGTCGATTTGCCGGGTGGGAACTGGAATTGGGATCAGACGCAAGCGACCCTCACCATCAGCGTAAATGCCGCGAACAACACCGCGTATTCGGAATACAGATTCCTTGGCGTGTCCGGCAGCATCCGCTGGTACTACATCGACGAAGTCGAGTTCAAGATCGGCGACCCCGCCACGACCGGCAATATGACCGTGACCTCGGCCGCGATCACCGCCGACGCGACCGTGAACTCGATCATTCCGCTCCTGCTCGTGAAGATCGTGGATGCGATCACGCTGAACACGGACCTCACGCTTGAGGTCTCGGCGGATGGAGGATCGAACTGGTTCTCGGTGACGCTTATCGATCTTGGAACGGTGAAATCAGGTTACAAGGTGTACGGACCTTCGGCTCCGATCGACACCTCCACGCACGCGGGGACTTCACCGAAAATGCGCACCAAGACCCTCAACAATAAAATGGTTCACTTCCCCGGCGCAGCGATGAAATGGGCGGCCTGACATGACCGACGTTCAACCGACCGAAGACCCGCAAGCGCTCTACGAACAGGAAGATGCCGCGATCCAGGCGGGCTTCACAAAGGTCCACGAAGATTCGGTGAAATGGTTGCGCCGGTATGTCGTCTCAACGATCAACGGCCACCAGCCATCCTCGGAAATCGGTGACGCGCTGAAGTCGCTTGCGGAGGATTATCTCACGCTCGCGACCCGCAGGTCGGTTCTGAATGGTGAGGAAGAACCCGAGCGGCCTGCCTGGATGGACCCGGCCTAGTTATTTACAGCGGCATTCAAATCACCTAACTCCTAACCAACTTTGGAGTTTCATCGAACCGTGAAGCAGATCGCACGCAGGGAAGTTCTCAAGCTTATTGGAAGTGCGGCGTTCGTCGCTGGGGCGGGAGTGTCAGTTTCGGCGGCTGCGGAAGCGATCAGTTCACCATCGATAGGTCTCGGCTATCTTCGCATGACCGACAAGACCAACCCGGCGCGATTCAAGCTCTACCGGTTGATTGAGCCCAAGAACCACGAAGCGATGGCGACGATCTTCAGCCCCGAATTAGAGTTCATCTGCGGGTGCGGCGACAACTTCCGCGATGGCGACGAAATCCAGATCGACGTGCAATCTTTCAGCAACAAATCAATGGTTTTGCACTCGATCTAGCCGGGCAGATCAACAAGTCGCTTCACATCGTCGATCAAGTTTCGGATCGCGCCGGCGGCGTAATTATCATTTTGGGCTCGCAGTCCTTTTTCGACGCGGTCGGCGACTTCAAGATTTTTGAGAAGCGAAGGTGCGAGCGTTTCGGCTTCTTCTCGCGTCAGCTTTTGTCTCACGGGTTCACCTCGGTAGTGTTTTGCGCCTCCGGTGTGAACGCGCGTTTTTATCTCGCGTGAATCTTCAACGCAAGAAGTCCTAACCCCCTGAAAATTCGAACACAGGAGCGCCTCGCACACGCGGGGCGGGTATCTATGAAAGTTTCCGAGCAGGGCTTTGCTGAAATCCTGTCCCATGAAGCCATCGTGCCGATGCCATATCGGGATTCGGTGAACGTCTGGACTGTGGGGGTGGGTCATACGAAGGGAGCTGGTGCCCCGGACCCGGCGAAGCTGCCCCGTGGCGTCCCGATGCCGCTCTCGGAGTGCATTGAGATTTTCAGAAATGACCTTCCGAAATACGAAGCCGGGGTGAACAAGGCGCTCAAGGTGCCCGTTGAACAGCACGTCTTCGATGCAATGGTTTCGTTTCATTTCAACACCGGAGCCATCGCGCGCGCAGGGTTCGTTTCGCTGATCAATAAGGGCCAAGCTCCATCATCGGAGGCGGTCTGCAATGCGATGATGCAGTGGTCGAAGCCGCCGGAAATTGTAGAGCGTCGTCGCAAAGAGATGATGCTGATGAAGACGGGGCGTTATTCTAAGAATCCGAAGATTGGAGTGATCCAGGCGGATGCGGCCGGGAATGTTCGATGGAACACAAGAAAGAACATCAGCTACGCGGAAGCGATGGGCGAAAGTATTTCCGAGCCGGTTACTGCGGCCCGCATGATCCCGCAATCAGATCCCGTTTCGATGCCGGCAACCGTTGCGGACTCCGAGGTCGTTAAGCGCGTCCAAGACCTGTTAAAGAAACGCGGCTATCACTTCGTTGGCGTCTCGGACGGCATCATGGGCCCGAATACGGAGGCTGCGATCTACGCCTTCCGCAAAGCGAACAACCTTCCTCCGTTTGATGGAACGATTGACGAGAAGCTGATCGCTTCTCTCGTAGGCGGTGAGGATAAGCCGGTGTCTCCAGATCGCGCGGAAGCGACGGTGGAGCAGGCGGCCGCAAAGTCCGAGCCCGTAAAGGCTGTAACCGATCAGACCTGGTACTCGCGTCTCGGGGCTAAAATTCTCGCGATCCCCGCGATGATCTGGGCGATGGTTGAAGGCCTTCTGGAAAACATCGGAATTGGCAAAGAAAAACTCGCGCCGTTCGTGGAGTTCTTCGCCGCTGTCCCCCGATGGGCATACATCGCGGCCATCGCCGGTATCGCCGGTTGGATTTGGCTTTCCCAGAACAAAGCGGAGAAAGCTCAGCTCGAAGCCTTTAAGGACGGGAAGGTAAATTGACCGCGCTTCTTGGCTTCCTCGGCTCTCGCCTGGCTCAGTATCTCATCGGCGCCGTTGTGATCGCCGCGGTGATTGGCGGCATCTGGAAGTCCGGCTACAATTACCGGGACAAGCTCTGCAACGTCGCCGCGCTTCAAGCCGACATCGCCGCACTGAAGCGGGACCTCGATGCTTCCCGTTCTGCCGCAAACGACGCGCAGAAGAAAACCCAAGACTTGGAACAACAAACCGAAACGCAACGGAAGGTGATCCGTGATTACGAGGACTTCATCAAGCGCAATCCGAACCCTGCTTGTCTGCTCACTGACGATGACGTTAATCGGTTGCGGGACATTCGATCCGGTCGCAAGTAAGCAGGCGGTTGAGCTTCCGCCTCCGCCGCACTTCATGTCATCGATCCAGCCCACGGCCGATCTCGTGAAGAACCAGGATGCCCGGACAACGCTCGCTCAGTGCGAAGGCGATCTGAAAACGGCAAACCAGCGGCTTGATTTTTCGCGCGGCTGGTACAACGCACGTAGGAACGAGTACGCGAGGAAAAAATGAAAACCCGCACAGCCGAATGGCTTATCTCCTGGGTCTTGGTGTCGTGGGGCTCAGGAGTGTTTCTGAGCTATCAGCTCTACGGAGAAGGTGGCGGGATGACTCGGTTCCTCGCGACCATCGGTCCGGTCGACGTCATTGCAGCGCTGGTCGTGGGATTTGCGGCCGCCAGAATGATCGCGCTTCTGTACAACGGGCATTGGCGGCGTTCTCCGCTTTTGCGTATGGCAGCCGCTGTTATCGGCATGATGTTCTGGCAGGCTGTGTTGGTGCTGTTCGGGCTCGCGATGATCCGGGGCGACGCGATGTTCTTTCCGATGTTCCTCAGCGCGCCGGTGTTCCTCTTTTTTGAAGGATACTCGGCCTATCGGTGCGGAGAAGATGCCGCGAAGGCTCACTCGTTTCGCTTCGCCTGCCTGATCTGGGCGCGCGAGAAAATCATCTCTGCATTCGGTGCCAATAATCGGAGCGGCACCAATGTGGTCACCTGAAACCATCGCGCTTATCGCCGGCATCATCGGAACGGGCGGCATCAGCGGCGTGATCATCGCGCTCCTGGGGCACCGTAACCAGAGGTCGAAGCCAGCGGCAATTTCGCCTGAGACGCTCGCGATCGCCGCGCAAGGCCACGGGCATCAAATGGCGATAGACGAGCTGAATCTGCGTATCGACAAGCTCTGCCTCGTGATCGACATCAACACGACAACACTTCAGGAAAACACGAAGGCGCTGCGAGCTTCTCGCCGCCGATAGAAATTCGACACTTCCGTTTCGCGGTCGATAAATCGATCCGAATTCGGAAGTGCCGTCCGAAGCCCATCCTGGGCGAGGGCTTCTATAGCTCTCTGTTAGACGCCTCCCTCCTGTGAACTTGGCCCCGCCTCCGAAAGGAGCGCGGGGCTTTTTTCGTTTCAGCGGCGCGCTTTCTCGATTGCCGGTGCGAACATGTCCGCGATTTTGTCGTACCCGTTCTCGCGCAGGGCGACGACCGTTTGATGCAGCTCGACCACACCGAAATGTCTGACGCCGGCAGCGGAGCGCACCTGCACCAGCCCCTGAATTGCGAACACGTCCTTGATCGGCTCCGCGATGCCCGCGTCTTTCAGGATTTCATCTGCCGGTATGAACACCTTCAGGCTCTCCGGAACGTGTTCCCGGTTCACCTTGATGCCTTCGCGCATGGTGATCCGGCGATGCTTGTATTCCCGAACGGCGCCGTCGAAGGCCTTGGACGCGATTGCGTGGTTACAGGCGGCCGCGAGTACCCGGACGGGCTTCTTGCCGTCATCTGACCATTCCTCGACCCGGTAGAACAGGTCCGCACCATCGAGCGGGAATAGGGACGCCATGAACCGGCCTACAGTCTTGGGGAAACGGGGCTAGGATCGGGGAACTTGAATCCGCCGCTCTAGGACAGCGGGCGGCGTATATATAAGGACTCCTACCTCACGAGAACGGGTCGTGAACAGATTGCCAGAACGGGAGGCGCGGTCTATATCGGCTGCGGACTTGTCGCGTGATCCCGGTCAGAACGCGGGGCAAGGATTCCAGCGGCTTCGCGGAGTTTCAAATCCTGCCGCTCCGACCACCTTCACCTTAATAAAATCAACAGCTTACGTTTAGGCGTTCTGACCGCGTTTTGACGCGGCGTTCGGACTTCATTCTTGTTCGCGGTGCCTCGCGCGCGCAGCCGCGAGAATGGACTTCTTCCGAGTGCTTTTCCCCCGAATATAGCGAGCCGTCATCTGGGGGTTCGCATGCGTCAAGTGATCTTGGATCGCGGAGATTTCCGCGCCTGCTTCGTCGGCTTCGGTAGCTCCTCCAGCTCGGGCGTCCATATTCCAGACTGTATCCGGGATCTCCGCCTTGCGTGCGATCGCGCGGAATGTCTTCCGGAAGTTTGTGTACCGGAAGGGAAGACCAGTTTGAGATGTGACGATCGCGCCAACCCTTTCCGCGTGCGGCACGGCTTCGAGCAGCGGGAAAAGTAGAGGGTAATCCTCAAGATTAAACGTGGTGCCGGCGCGTGTCTTACTGGTACGCATGCGCAGCTTCCAGCCCGGAATATTGTCCCATCTGAAGGGGCCGAGCCACATCTGTCCGGTGTTGTCGTAGATCGCGCCTGGAGTTTTAAGGACTGCTGGCGCCCATTCGCCGATGACATCCTTCTGGCGCAACATGAGTTCGAACTGAGCGGCAACGGCAATTGCCATGTCGATACGATTGTCATTCAGCGCAGTTCGAATGAACGCTGCTGCTTGAAGATACGTCATCTCTTCAGTACGAGATTCCGGCTTCTCAAAGCGCACCTTCTCCAGCTTGGCAACGAAGCTTTCGCACTCCGAATAGCCAAGCGCGGCACCAAAGCGACAAATCATCCGGACCATTGAGACAGCATCGTGTGCGCGCTTGATCCTGCGGGGTTCTCCCGGGCTCGCCGGGTCAGACCAAATCCGATACCAGCGTTTCGCATCCACGATCGTACAGGCGGCGATATTGCGTTTTGGAATGTCGCGCTCGATGATCTTTAAGCTGTCGAAGTAGAAGTCGCGCGTGCTCTTCTTCACGCTGTTGAATGACGACTCGCGATGCTCCTGAAATATTCTCGACAGGCTTAGGAACCGGCGATCGTAAATCGTTCTAACCCCGCTTTCGTCCGCGTCAGGATGTATGTTCTTTCCGAGCCAGGCCATGAGCTTCGCGGTGTGGTAGGAGCAGGTTTCCGCGATCTCTTCCGCGTCTGCATCCGAGGGCAGCCTGACGGTTTTGTCGGGGTAGCCCTTTGGATTGCGAACGACATTTGTCGCAACCCAGTAAGGAATGCGCGTGCCGTCAGCGCGTGTGCGCCACGCTAAGCCGGGGCTTCGGGACTTCGTGGGCATGCTCGAACTCGGGGCCGTCTTCTGCTTGGGGTCCGGCATCGTTCAGCACTCCTTCGAACTGGTCCAGCCACGCCTTTGCCGCGGGCCAATAACGCCCGCGAAACAAGGGCTTGGCCTTGGGAAAACCCTGCGCCTCCAGTATCCGGATCGCCGCACGGAAGGCCTTTGCGCCTATATGCGGGGCAACGCGCTGGTGCAGCTCCTTGTCGTTGACGTAGAGCGACGGCGGGAGATCTGGTGCGAGCGGGGCGGTCAAAGGTTTAGCGCCTTGCGCACTTCAAACATCAGCACCGCGTCCGCCGGCCTCCGGCTGTAGTCAGTTTCCGACCACCACTTCTGCCGGAGCGGAAGTGGTAGCGAGAACCACTGCTCGCGGGAGAAGGGCCAGGAAAACCTCTCCCTATCTGCGGTCATTGGCCGCCTCCGGGAGCAGGAGGAAGGGGCATCCAGTGGGTTGGTTTGCAGATTGGTGACTCGTCTGACTTTGCAAGGAGATTAACGTAATGTTCCCAGCGAGCCGACCAGCGAGCAACGACAACTGCGTCATCAACAAAAGCAAGAACTCTTACTGCCTTCGGCGCGCTTTCAATCGGTTGCCACTCCCCGACAGGAGCGGGAAGGGCGAGTATTTCGTCAGCCTTATCGTTCGCCATGCTGATACGAGCGCGAATTGAGTAGTGCGGCTCTACGCCATCATCTATTGCCTGTTGCGCTTTGATTGCAGCCTCAGGATCAATAATCCTCGCAATCGCTTCACGATCTCGGGTCATGGGTTGCTCCCAACGGGCGGCGTGATGCGCTCGTAAATGTCCGCCGCGCATGGCTCTGCTATGGAGCCGCTATAGCCATCGTAGGTTGCCCCGATGCGACGGCCACGATCTAAAGCCGAATGCACATCTGCCGGGTCCGCAATGTCGATAGTGCCAACACAGCGCCAATCTGCGGGGCAATCATCTCCGATCCACGTATATTGTCGCTTGCTGCTCATGCCTTGCTCCCTGTCGTGGATTTGAGGGCCGGTAACGGCGGGCACTCGCAGAGCCAGTGAGTAGGCGGCGCATAACTTCCGTGTGTGATTGTGTCTCGCCCATCGCGAGCGCCCCAAATCTCTGCGGCCTCGCCTCGATGGTTTTCGCGCACAACAGAAGCAGCGGTAATTTCGCTCTCACCTTCGCGATAAGTGACAAGCATCTTTCCTTCGGGTGCAGTAGAGGCCGGTTTCCATGATACCTCCGCAGGCTTTGTGGAGGCGCAGGCCGCTAACGTCCAAGCGACTGCGAGAATAAAGATAGTCGCCTTCTGGATTGCTTCTTGGGTGTGGGTCATGGGCGAGCACCGATCCATCCG
>ERZ761594.18-NODE-18-length-126044-cov-42.511307_pt1 | contig 126044 bp, 132 predicted proteins | sample MGYA00511036_ERZ761594 | MGnify/ENA primary metagenome ERZ761594 (study PRJEB28899, sample SAMN03785561) | bioreactor sludge metagenome | biome: EBPR Sludge; feature: EBPR Bioreactor; material: 0.22µm filtered reactor supernatant | place: Saint Lucia: Queensland... | reverse complement strand
TCGGTTGGCTCCTTTGCCTCCCGGGGCGTTTGTGCTTTTGTACATTGCTTTTGATCGGGTTTTCCTAGAATACTTTTAGAGCGTGCATCAAAAAAAAATTCTTATCATTCGATTTAGTGCCCTGGGCGACGTCGTCCTTGCTCTGCGTTCATTGCGAGGCGTGGACTCTAGCGCATTAGAAATTCATTTCCTTACCAAAAAAAAATTCGGTGGCATCGTAGCAAAGTCGAACTGGGTCCAACGCGTGCACACCATTTCGGACCGGGCTTCGCTGTCAGAACTAAACCGCCAAATGCAAGGTTTGAAAAAAGAAAATTTCGACGCCGTCGTAGACCTGCATTCGGTAATGCGTTCGCGAGCGGCGTGCGCGCTTCTCGGTATTAAGACATTCCGGGCCCATAAACCGCGAATCATTGAGTGGGTGCTATTCCTTTTGAAACAATGGCCCTTTAAAAAAATCGGTCTGCGACCGCTTGATCGCGTCGCGCTTTTTGACCGCACACTTGATCGAACATTAAATTTTTTAAATCTCTCACGCGTAAGAAATAAAGAGGAATGTGATTTCGGCGGGCTCGAGGATATCAAAAAAAAACATGTCGCCATAGCCGCCGATTCCGCTTGGTCTCAGAAAGAATGGCCGATTGAAAGATTTGCAAATCTCGCGCTGCGGTTGGTGGAGCGCGGAGAGTCTGTAGTCTGGCTTGGTTTTAAAAAACTGCCAAGATCAATACCGGGGGTCTCTGATCTTTCTGGTACGACACGGCTTGAAGATCTCCCGAAAATACTCGCCGAATCCAAAATCCTTTTGTGCAATGACGCTGGACTAATGCATTTAGCCGAAAGTGTCGGTACACCAGTCGTAGCGGTATTTGGGCCGACCGTTCCTCAACTCGGATTTCAACCGCACCGTTTAGAAAGTCGGGTGTTGGAGAGCACGTTGTGGTGCAGGCCATGCTCTAAATCCGGTCGTTGGTGTTTTCGACCCCTCGAGCCTCAATTGTGCTTGAAACTCGTGTCCGAAGACCGCGTGTGGCAAGCACTGTCTGCTATATTGCGCGATACAAAGCAAAACTCTAACGAGGCGTCGCAATCGATATGAAGACTTGGATTTATTCATGGATTGTCTATCCGCTCGCTCTCGGAATAGGGATGATTTTCGGGATTTTTCGCTCAAAGGTGCGGCGTACTCTACGTTTGAGATCCTGGAAGAATCACTTGAGTCTTAGATTTCATGCCAACACACCGATCGAGTACTGGATCCACGTGGCCAGCGCCGGAGAGCTCGAATACGCAATGCCGATTTTAAATGAGCTCAATCTAATAGGAAAAAAAGTGCTCGTTACCTACTACTCGGTGTCCGCGCAGATACCCGTTGAAGCTCTGCCCGCACGCCTTCCTTGTGTTGCACTAACTGTACCTCTTCCACACGATGGCCTGGGTTTAATGGGTGAGTTCGTAAAACTTGTGCGTAAACAAGGAGTCCACACTCTCTTGTTGTTGAAATACGAAATGTGGCCGGGGTTGCTGTGGGAGTGTAACGCCCACGGAGTTCGCGTCATTCTTGCGGAAGCATTAAAACCTAGTTGGTTTCATCGAAAACTGATTCACAAACTATCTGCGCTACTCGCGGGTTACGAGACCGAGTTGGAGGGGGTTGATCACCCTCATCGTTTTGTCGTTGGAGATACAAGAGTCGAGCGAGTGAACGAACGTTTAGGGTCCGAGGAACCATTATTGGTTAAAAAATTGCGGGATATCCTTGGAACAAGGCGCGCAGTAGTTTGTGGCAGTATGTGGCCAGAAGACCATGAAGTGTTAACCAATGGCTTAAAAAAAATCGTAGAAACGAAAACCGTCGGGTCGTCTAATTCATTGCCAGATTTAATTTGGCTCCCTCACGAGCTTGATCGTAAATTCCCCCAGAAAGCAGAAAGTGATTTAAAGCAAATCGGATACGACACTTTATGGGTCGAGAAGGACGCCGATCTAACGCAAGTACGCTTGTCAGATCGCCCCGCAGCTTTTATCGTTTTTAAGAAAGGCGTTTTAGTAGAGCTTTATAAACTGGGTCGATGTGCGTTCGTTGGTGGTGGTTTTGTGTCGAACGTACACAATGTTTGGGAACCTGCTCTGGCTGGGTGTCGTGTTGCTTGTGGACCCGAAATCAGTCGTGCACCGGAAGCAAGCCAGTTATCTTCGGAGGGTTTGCTAAAAGTGTTGACCGATGCGTCGAGCATGAGTTTGTGGTTGAAACAAGCGGTTTGCACCAATGAGAGCGGCCGCCAGGATGAAGAAGTGCGAACCCGGGAAAGCTTGGCTCGGGTTGTCGAAACGCATCGCGGAGCTGCGCGTCGAATTGTGGACTATTGCGAGGGACAATGAAGGATCAGAAAGAAAACCTTAGAGTGAAGATTCGATTGAGAATGAGTTCGCACGATGCACACTATGCCGGAAATCTAGTCGACGGCGCGCGAATGCTCGGTTTGTTCGGCGACGTCGCAACGGAACTTCTCATTCGATTAGATGGTGATGAAGGTCTATTTAGAGCCTACGAGAGCGTCGAATTTCTGGCTCCCGTACAAGCTGGTGATTATATTGAAGCTGAAGGTTGGATTACTGAAGTTGGCAACACATCGAGGCGCATGGAGTTTGAAGCCCGAAAAGTGATCGCTCCGGTTCCAGCTGGTGACCCAGAGTACCGAGCCCCTTCGTCAGCCCGCGTATTATCTGAACCAGTCGTGGTTTGTAGAGCTAAAGGGACCTGTGTAACTCCCAAAACATTGCAGCGAAAAAAATAAGATGCAAATATCCGAACGCTACGACGTGATTTGTGTAGGCGGCACGTTTTCTTCCTATCTCGCAGCAGCTATTCTGAGCACCGCCGGTTGTCGCGTATTGGTGATCGACCCACAAGAGGGATGCGTGCCTCACGACGTAGACGGGCGAACGATTTTTGACCCCGATCTTACTCCGATTTGGGGACTCGAATTCGATTCGTCCTTATCGCGCACCCTTAGCAATCTTGGAATTCTTGGAACACCCGATGCGCTCCCTTACGTGAGTCTTGGAGGATTGTCTCAGGTCCTTAATCCGGCGCATCGAGTAAAACTGTCGTTTGACTCCAATAAATTGCTGCAGGAACTCAAACTCGAGATTCCCGACTCTCACGGAGTCCTGACCGAATTATTTGAAAAACTCGTTCAGGCCGCGCATGAAATTCCTCGCTATTCATCGTTGGTTCAAAATCCGGCGCAAATGGCTTCACAGGAATTAGCTAAAACATTAAAGTTTTGGGGCGTCTACGGTGCCGCTGCTCTAGGGAAAGACCAAGCCTTACATGACCTCCTGGGGAAAAAAAGCTCAATAGCGAATGCCTTCCTTAGTGGTCTAATTGCAACGCTTGGACCAGTGTCTTCAAAAAACGTCGGTACCGAACAGGTGTTAAGAACGTTGAGTGTCGCGATCCGAGGCCAAGCTTTTTGGCGAGGAGGAGTGGAGTCGCTTAAGGCTACACTTCGTCGAGTAGCAGTGCAAAACGGAACGCATCTCGTTCTTCGAGCACAAGTTGATGGACTGCTGTATGAAAAAGATCGAGTGCGTGGAGTGCAGTTGTCCTCTTACGACGGTGTAGTGTTCGCAGACTACACGATTTTGACGACTCATTTGCGCAAGACCTATCAGACCCTCCCGTCGGTAGTGGCCGACCCAACAGTCATGCGAAGTTTAAATCGCGTTGTACCGTCGCATTGGCGGTATACGATCGCTGTGTCGTTGAATCGAGACGTTATTCCCGTCGGTGCTACCGAACTAATGTCTTACATTGGTTCCTACAAGCTAGAGCTCGAAGAAGAAAATCTACTGAGGATCGTAGTGGTGCCCGAAGGCGTTTATGTCGACGCTGACACTCCCGACACTGTAACGGTGCACGTGACCGCATTGGTGCCTTATCGAGTATCAAGCCTTGATTACGGGTATCTAAGACGCCTCGGTGGCAAAATGCTCCACGCTTTAGCAGAGATCATTCCATTCTTTGAATACAATGTCGTTAGTATGTATCCGGATATTCGCAAAGACGATCGCGATTTACGAGCGCTCTATCCGTTTGACCGCCGCGAATGGGTGTCCGAAGATTTATTGTCGTATTACGTGCGAGGAGGTCAAGAGTGCCAAGCTTTTGCTGGCGTGTCGTGGGCCACACCACACGAGAATCTCTATTTTGCCGGACGTGCCGCGCTACCTAGTTTGGGAGTTTTCGGTGAGGCAGTGGTAACAGAAAAGATTGTAAAAGACCTTCTTTCACCAGTTCGCTGGAAAGCGCCCCCCGAACCAACAGTATTAAAGGAATCAAGCCTATGATCGAAAGATACACACTAAAAAAAATGGGTGAAATTTGGACTGACGAATCAAAGTTTCATCGTTGGCTATTCGTGGAATTAGCAAATCTTCACGCTCTCGAAAAAAGGGGAGCTGTTCCCGAAGGAGTAGCCGCTCGGACCGAAAAAAAAGCGAAGATTAAAGTTTCGCGAATTCAAGAACTCGATCTGGAATTAAAACACGATGTAATCGCGTTTACGACGAGCATTAGCGAGCAAATAGGCGATGACGGGCGTTTTTTTCACTACGGATTGACTAGTTCAGATGTCGTCGACACGGCTTTGTCGATGGCTCTTGTTCAAGCCACAGATTTAATTGTAGATCGAATCAAGACATTCGAAGACACTCTCGAAACGTGGGCGCTGAGACTAAAAAATCAGCCTTCGATAGGACGAACTCATGGCGTCCATGCCGAGCCGACGAGCTTTGGTTTGAAATTTCTTGGTTGGTTGGAAGAAATGCGAAGGTCCAGAGTGCGTTTGAAAGCAGCCCGCGAAAATATACGTTACGGAAAGTTGTCGGGCGCAGTCGGCAGTTACGGTGCGATTAGCCCAGAGATTGAGATTGATGCTCTGTCGTTACTTAAATTAAAAGTAGAACCAATCGCAACGCAAGTCGTTCCCCGGGATCGTCACGCGGAATTGTTTTGTGGGCTGGCGATATTAGGCGCCTCGATTGAGCGAGTTGCAGTGGAACTACGGCATCTCCAAAGAACAGAAGTGCACGAGATCGAGGAAGCTTTTTCAACGAAGCAAAAAGGCAGTTCGGCGATGCCCCATAAGAAAAATCCCATTTCTGCCGAGAACCTTACGGGTTGCGCACGTCTATTGCGCAGCTATGCATTGGCTGCCCTCGATAACGTAGCTCTGTGGCATGAACGTGATATCAGCCACTCTTCAGTAGAGCGTGTGATTTGTCCCGACGCATTTATTCTTGCCGATTACGCCATGGATCGATTGAATCGCTTGGTTTCTGGACTTAAAATTCTGAAGTCGAATATTGAAAAGAACTTAGATAAGACTCAGGGAATTTACTTTTCAGGGCACGTTCTTTTGAAACTCGTTGAAAAAGGCATGAGTCGCGAACAGGCCTACCGCATAGTCCAAAAAAGGGCGCACGTAGCCTGGGATAAAGGCACCTGGTACGGTGACGAACTGTGGAAAGAGTCGGCAATTCGCGCACGGTTTTCACGGAAGGAACTTAATCGTATAATGGACGTGAGGAACTATTTGCGTCATGTACCAAAGATCTACAAACGAGTGTTGGAACCATCGGAAAAAAAGAGGTCAAACAACCGTTGAATATGTAATGTTCATCGTGATGTTGGCGCTCGCGATCCTCTCACTTGGTAGTGCGCTGAAGACCCGTCTTACACAAGTCTTTCAAGGAAAAGTGCAGTCCTATATCGAGAATCAATTTTTTTCTCCCGGCGCATTGCACCGATTTCGTTTAAATATACCCCGTTAATTTTCGAATACTTCGCCCGCACGAAAGCAAACTATCGAGTGATTACTTCGTTATCGGAGTTCATTTTTTTGATTTTTTTTTTAGGGAGAAAAAGGGGTTCAGACGAATTGGATAAAAGGGGACTTAAGGGGGTATAGGGGGTAGTTAGATTATCCAATCCGTCTGTTGCCCTATGGTATTGCAAGTGCAATGCCGAGGACGCGTTATATGCCGCTGCATGTTCCAACGCAATGATTATTTTAGAAAAAAAACGGGGCGCGTTAAAATCCGAAAACTTCCTTTGAGAAGATTTAAGTCATCAGGCGCTCGTCAGGTGTCAAATCCTTAGACAGGGAATTCTTTCAGGGCTGTCTGAGTTTTAAACAATTCGTCGTAACTAAAGGATATTAAATGAAAAAAATTAGGTTCCCGCTCGGAATCGGGCTTTAGGTAGGGCCAAGTTGACCACTTTTATCGGACTTCGAAGTGTCTCTATGGATAGTTGACTTCGTGGCATGGGAATTGCTCTAGGGGCCCTTGGACGAAAAGAAGGAGTTCGAAATGAAACGTTTAGGCTTTGCGGCCATATTTATAGTTTTTTTAGGTGTGACCTTTTACGGGATCAAAGACGTAAGGGGCGAATTGGTTTTCGAGGACGAATTGGCAATGGAAGGTTCCACAAATGAGGTAGCTCCTGCTGCCCCCGTGGTTTCCGAACCAGTAGCGGCTCCGCGAATTGAAGAGCGCAGACAGATCACTCGATCGGAAGCGATGCGTCGGCACCGCTTGCGAGAAGAGTTAAAGAACGAAGATTTGCTTACCCAGAAATTGGAAGAATTGCGTTTGAAAGACGAGATGAAGCGTACGGACCAAATAATGGTTTCGGGCGTGGAGAAATCGAACGCGGCTGAGTCTTCGACGTTGGTTGAACAACGAGTTGGATCTGCGGCGACAGACCCAGCGTTGGCGAGTCCAGCAACTGGAACTACTCCAATAGCTGGTCCAGGAGCTTCGGCTTCAAGCGTAGACGGTACAATGGTAGCAGTAGATGCTCCGAAGTCGGAAGACGATGAAGCCTTGGAAGGTCGCGTAAGCATCATGCCTCGAGTTGGTCTTTCGAGCATCACGGGTTCGATGTATGACGTTGAGTCGAAGTTTGCCACCGGCATAACTATCGGCGTTGATGCAACCGACCATATCGGCTTTCAAGCCGGGTATACGTTTGCCAAGTACTCCATCGGTGCTGGCAACACGCTCATGTATCCGAATAGTTTTAATACTGGTTATTTGCAGAAGCTCAACATGAACGACAACGTGATTGACCTTGGTGTGAAGGGCAACCTTCTCGGTCGCAAGTCACGTGTTCGTCCTTTCGTGGGAGCTGGTCTCGCTTACCGCAAAGGGTATGTGAATTACGATGACCGTACTTTGGACTATATCAAACGAGTGAATCCCTATGGAGCGTCGGACGTCGAGATTTCCGGTTTTTCAGGTTATCTTGAGGCGGGCTTAGAGTTTCGAATTACCAAAGCAATTTCGCTTGTAGGGATGTTTCGATATTACAACATCTTCACGAGCAGCCAGACGAATCCTTTGAACCCATACGCGTTTATCGGTTCCAACGGCTATAACGGTGGATTGTATTACGGTGGTCTTGGTTACAATGGCTACGGCTACAACCAAGATTCGAAATCTTCTGCTGGCGACGCGTTAGCCAAAAACAACTTTTATCAGTTGTCGGCTGGCGTATCGATTAGCTTCTAAAGTTCGACTTCGTTTCATTCGATGCAAAGATGCGGCTGACAAGGGGCACCTTGTCGGCCGCATCTGTTTGTACTCTCGTTGCACTTTTAAAAGAACTGATCTAACCTCTCGCTTACCGACAATACGAGAGGAGCTCCCAATGTCTTCAACTGAGTTTTTCAACCAGGGACCTGAAGTTTGGATCGTTGATGGATTGCGTACGCCGTTTGCCAAATCAGGCACCGCGTTGAAAGATATGAAAGCAGTGACGCTCGGCGTCCATACGCTGCGGGATCTGCTCTATAAAATGTCGCTTGATCCCAAAACGGTTGACGAAGTGGTGATCGGTAATACAGGGAATCCCGAAGACGCCGCGAATATTTCGCGCATCATCGCACTAGAGTCTGGGATTCCACAAAATGTTCCGGCCTATACCGTGCATCGCAATTGTGCATCGGCGCTGGAATCGGTGACCCAAGGAGTAATCAAGATCAAATCGGGTTTGGCCGACATCGTCGTGGTGGGTGGTACCGAGAGTATGAGCAACATGCCTCTCATTTATTCTAAACCCATGACCAATCTTTTTGGCCAGCTCATGACTGCAAAAACGCCGGCCGCCAAATTAAATGCTCTTACTAAGTTTCGTCCAGGATTTCTAAAACCAATTATTGCAATCCAAGAGGGGCTTACGGACGCCGTTTGTGGACTCAATATGGGACAAACAGCCGAACTATTGGCAAAAGAAAACGGTATCACACGTGACGACCAAGATAGATTCGCAGTGCGAAGTCACGAAAAGGCCGTGGCAGCTACCGAGAGCGGACGTTTTAAAAAAGAAATCTCTCCGATTCCTCTTCCGCCAAAGTACGACAAATTTCTAGAAGAAGACGTCGGGCCGCGAAAAGGACAATCTCTTGAAGCTCTCGGGAAGTTAAAACCGTATTTCGACCGCGCCAACGGCACGGTAACGGTGGGTAACGCGTGTCCGATTACGGATGGGGCGTGCATGCTTATTCTGATGCGAGCCGACAAAGCTAAGGCTTTGGGATATCGGCCGCTCGGCAAGGTTCGCTCATTTGCGTGGGCTGGTCTTGAACCAGAACGAATGGGTTTGGGGCCTGCGTATTCATCGCCAAAAGCACTCGATGCGGCAGGCCTCCAAATGAAAGATATGGGTTTGGTAGAACTCAACGAAGCATTTGCTGCTCAGGTTATTGCGGTCCAAAAAATGTCAGCATCCAAAAAATTCGCTCAGGAAAAACTGGGTCGTAGCGAAGCCGTGGGCGAGATTCGCGACGAGATACTCAACGTGAACGGTGGTGCGATCGCCTTGGGGCACCCTGTCGGCACTACGGGCGCGCGGCTCGTGCTCACGCTGGCCAAAGAAATGCAAATCCGAGACGTGCAGTTTGGATTGGCGACTTTGTGCATCGGCGGTGGCCAAGGTGGCAGTTTAATCGTAGAAAAAGTTTAATCAAAAGGTGGGTTCGATGAACGGCGGTATTAGCATGGAAAAAACACAGCATTCTAAGTCGGCGAGCTCGGATACGGGCTCTACTTTTCGCGTAGTGGACTACAACACCACTTTTCCGGGCGTGTTTGGTTTGCATTTCGATTTACCCGGTCAAAAAGTAAACAAGCTAGACGATAAAGTCATGGGTGAGCTCGATGCACAAATTCAGAAGCTCGCCACTCGATCCGATATCAAAGCTCTGGTCATTTTTTCGGATAAAGAGGGAATTTTTATCGCGGGCGCCGACATTCAAATGATTCAAGGGGTGCACGACAAAGAAACGGGCACTAAACTGGCTGCAAGTGGGCAAACGGTGATCGCAAAACTTGAAAAGTTAAAATTTCCGGTTATTGCGGCCGTTAACGGAGCGTGCATGGGCGGGGGTACAGAACTCGCGTTGTGTTGCAAAATGATTGTGACCTCCGATTCCCCCTCTACTAAGATTGCACTCCCTGAAGTGAATTTAGGAATTTTGCCCGGCTTCGGCGGTACCGTGCGCTTGCCAGAACGCATTGGTTTACAAGCTGCGATGGACTACATCCTTTCGGGTAAAACAATGGATGGGCAAAAGGCTGTCAAGGTTGGACTAGCCGACGCCTGTGTTCCCGCTCAAGATTTTAAAAACCGTGTTTTGAAGATCGCGGCGGACGTTGCGGCCGGTAAGTTCCGCTCCCAAAAACGGGCAGTCACTGGTACTGCAAAACTACAAAAAACATTGCTCGAGATGAACCCAATTGGGCGAGCAGTGTTGTTTAGCCAAGCAAAAAAAATGATACTCTCGCGTACTCGAGGTAAGTATCCGGCGCCGCTGAAAATCCTAGAACTACTCAATAAACAGGCGGGAGCATCGCGGGACAAAAAACTTAAATTAGAATCAATTGCATTCGGCGAACTCGCAGTTACGGACGTCTCGAAACGATTGATAGAGCTGTTTTTTGCGACCGAAGGCATTAAAAAGCAAAGCGGTGTGCCAGGTTTTAAGCTGGATCCTAAAGACAAAGTTACACGCATGGGATTGCTCGGTGCGGGAGTCATGGGCGGCGGCATCGCACAGCTTATGGCCCATCGAAACATTCCAGTTCGTATGAAAGATATTAGTTATGCCGGGTTGTCGGCCGGAATGGCGGCGAGTTCGAAGATTTTCGCTGGCTTGGTGAAAAAACGAAAACTCACCAAGCGAGAGGCCGATATTCGACTAGGTCTGATTAGTCCGACGCTCGACTATTCTGGGTTCGGAGCTGTTGACCTTGTGATTGAAGCTGTTCTTGAAGATATGAACGTGAAAAAGAAAGTAATAAAAGACGTAGAGCCCTTGTTGGCCAAGAATACGATTTTTGCAACCAACACGTCTTCGTTATCCGTTACCGAAATGGCTACGGCATGCGAACGTCCGGAAAATTTTGTTGGGATGCATTTTTTCAACCCTGTTCATAAGATGCCGCTCGTAGAAGTGATCCGTGGAGATAAAACCTCTGATCGCGCCGCAGCAATGATATTTGAGCTTTCAAAAAAGCTGGGTAAAACTCCGATCGTTGTAAAAGATGGACCAGGCTTTTTGGTAAACCGCCTACTGATGCCCTATTTGAATGAAGCCAGTTATTTAATGGCCGAAGGGGCTCCGATCGTCGAACTCGACGAACACGTTCTAGATTTCGGAATGCCCATGGGCCCCGCAACATTGCTGGACGAAATCGGTATCGACGTCGCTGTGAAAGTAGCTAAGGTGTTGCACCAGCAATTAGGGGCTCGCGCACTGCCATGTGATTTAAACGACAAATTGGTCGCAGCTAAACTTTACGGTAAGAAAAATGGCACCGGATTCTACTTGTATGACTCTAAGGGAGTGCGTGGGGAATTGAATCCGAAGATCTATTCCACTTTGGGAGTGACGCCACGATCACCATCGCGGGCAGTCAAAGAAGAGTGGATTCCCCGCATGATTTATTTGATGATTAACGAAGCCGCTCTGTGCTTGCACGAAAAGATCGCGGCCACCCCAGAGGACGTGGACATCGGCATGATCATGGGCACAGGTTTTCCTCCGTTTCGCGGTGGCGTGTTGAGGTACGCTGATACGGTAGGCTTACCCGCGGTGGTTAACAAACTGCAGGAACTTAGTAAGAAAGTAGGCCCGCGTTTCACGCCTGTGCAACCTTTGGTTGAGTTAGCCAAGGCTGGAAAGTCCTTTTATTCGAAGTAAGCAGTCGTGTTAGGACGGACGTTTGGCCAAAAAGTAGGTCTGCGGTATTTAAGAGCTAAAAAAAGTTCTCGGTTTTTGTCACTCATTACTGCAATCAGCGTAGGTGGAGTGGCCGTCGGGGTTTATACGCTGATCGTTACGCTCTCTGTAATGGCAGGCTTCGAGTCTGAGCTGACGAAGAGACTGTTTGCTTCGGACACCCACATTCGCATTGAACCCGAAAGTGGCAGTACACTTGTTCGAGACCCGAACGTCATCGGTAAGATCGCGCAGCTCGACACTAAAATAACTGGCGTTTATCCGGTGTTTCAGACCGAAATCATTTTACGGGCAGGGAAAAAAGTTTCCGGAAGCGTATTGAAGGGAATCGGTCCCGATCAGTTGCGCTGGTTAAAATCAATGGTTTCGGAGTGGGCCGCCACGGAACTCATAGATCCCTCAGTCGATGGGCGCTTGTTCATTGGTTCGGAGCTGGCGTTCGACATTGGAGTGATTCCTGGAGATGTAATCACGACGGTATCTCCCGTACCAACTGACGGGCCACTTGGGGCCGTGCCGCGAGTAAAGAAATTCGTCGTCGAAGGCGTTTATAAGTCTGGGATTCCAGAGCAAGAACTCCATGTCGTGTTTGCTGAAATGAAACACGTGGAGTCGTTTTTACGAAAAGATGACGTATGGTCACAGATAGAGGTGCGAGTCGATTCACTTAAAAACGCACCAAACGTGGCTGCCAAACTGAAGGCCGAAAACCTAGTGGCGCATTCGCTAGTGCGACCGTGGCAGGAGATCAACGCCCACCTTTTTAGTTCACTCAAACTCGAACGAACGGCAATGTTCTGCATTTTAATATTTATCGTGATTGTCGCCAGCTTCAATATTACGAGCACGTTGACGATGATGGTGGTCGAAAAACGTCGGTCTCTTTCGATTCTACGTGCGATGGGAGCAACACCGCGACATATTCGCTCGATTTTTCAGAGCGAGGGGCTGGCCATTGGTCTAGTCGGAATTGCGATTGGCGGGCTGCTGGCATTTGGAACATGTTGGTTTTTAAGAAAATACCCGCTTTTAGAGCTGCCGGAGTACTTCTTCGACCGAACGGTTCCAGTGGTTTTACAACCCCTTGGAATTATGCTCGTATGTTTTTGTGCACTTATCATTGTGATGGTGGCAGCTCGAGTTCCCGCTCGGCGAGCGGGCCTGTTGACACCCATCGAGGGAATACGAAATCAGTAGGTGTGATGCAATGGGTTTTTCTAAGATGAGATTTCCGAAGATTGTCGTGTTATGCGGATTGTTTTGTTTGGCAACGGCGACATCGAGTTTGGCACAAGCTGAAGGCGACGAATCCATTGTTGTAGATATCGATTCGGAAGAGCAAGCCTGGCAGGGCATTCAAACGCGAGCTGGCAATTATCAGCAGCTCGACGGTGCAGTTGTGGTGCCCGCCGAGGACGTCACGGACGTGCTCGGAAATTCGATTCCGTTTATCGACGCGTTTTTGGGACCACTCGCTGACGAACTCGAATCAGTCGATATCGATCGTAAAGATAACGGCATAGAAATGAAATTGCATTTGCTGAGAGCGATTAAATTTCCGGTTGCCTCCAAGAACAAGAAAAAATCGAAAAAGGGCGAAATTGTTAGGGTTGAAGTCGACCGTGAAGTGGCCATGACCTTTAGGAATGAAGCTTTTCGAATTCGCTTCCATCATATTTCGGGTATTGGAGTAGTGATTCGCATGCCTCCAATATTACGAATCCCCGGGTTCTCGATGCAGCGCCTGGATCTGAGCGCGATCAACATTGATTTTAAAAAACAAAAACTAAGTTTTATGGTTGGGGCGGCCAATCGCATGGTGCGCCTTACCGCCTCGGTGGACCTGAAAGAGGGAAGGTTCGAAGGCATCAATATTTGGGAGACCCTCGCTCTTAACGGGCCTGCACTTATTGCGTTGCTGGGACTGCTTTAAGGGAATCTACTTTGGTTACTAATTCCTTTTTCACTTCAAACTGAACGTTTGGAAGATTCGTGTTGCGAACCCATAAACCGCCGCTAGCGTCGCTATAGACGTCGAGGGTTTCCTTTCGATTAGCTAATTCGAATTGAAGTCTGCAGATTGGTTTTTGCTTTTGAAGAATCTCGGGCCGTTGACTTCTACCTTCGAAACGGTTCAAGAAGCGCATCTCTACGATTTTTAAAAGTGACCGAGAGGCTTCGAAAGAGGGGCTCTTGCTCAATATGTCGATCCAGAGTTCTGTGTCTCCCTTTTGTTCCCGCTGTAGATGAACCTTGGCACAACGCGGCCCCGAGGTAGAGACCGCGAGTAAGTCATCGAAGTGAAAAGTTACGAAATTATGAGCCCGCCAAAGCGCTAAGGGGCGCTCTTTAAACCACTCAATCAACGGTGTTCGCACATTGGCCCATTGGTCACCAAGGCGGGCGATAGTTTCGGACCCGTTTTGAAAGAATTCCACGTTGCCACGATTGGTTTTAATAGTGGCAAACGAGGTTTTTTTTAGGAGCTCCGCAGGCGGGCTTTTGCGTAGGGTTGGCTTCAAGTTCTGAAGGAGGCTCAAGGTTTTATTCACCATATTGGAATGAAGGCGTTCGTCGAACACTCTGGCCTTATTCCAGTGAGTCAGGCGCCAGTCGGGTTTAAAGGCCTCCGGGTTTTGAATCGTTGCTCGGAGAGAGTCCTTGCCAAGACGAACCTCGATCCAGCTCCAGGCCGCCGGCGGGGCAGCGTAGCTGAGTGTTCCGCATAAGAGTGTAAAAAGACTGAAAATAAAGAATCGTGCTTGGTTCCCCATGATTGACAGAGTAAGTTTGGTTTCCTAGCTTTTTCAAGCACAGTTGAGGTAAAATATGTCGATTTTCGAACTCATTAAAACCGGTGGTTGGGTCATGGTGCCGCTGCTAATTTGCTCGGTCGTAGTTTGGGCGATCGTGGTCGAGCGCGCGTTGGCATTGCGGCGTTGGAGTGAACAGAATCGGGAGTTTTTATTGTCGTTTACCAATGCCTGGCTAAAGGGCGATCGGGAAGCGGCGCAAAAACTCTGCCAGACCCGCGACTTAGATATCGCGCAGGTCGCACGTGAGTTTTTATCAGATAAAGTACCGGCTAGAGACCTGGTCGCGCGGGCAGAGCGCAAGCGTTTGGAACGGGCTCAGGAACTGCGACGCTTTCTGTGGATTCTGGGCACCATTGGCTCAGCTTCGCCGTTTATCGGATTGTTCGGAACGGTCGTGGGTATTATCAAATCGTTTCAGGCGATGGCAGAAAGTGGAACCGGTGGTTTCGCAGTGGTGGCAGCAGGAATTTCTGAAGCCCTTGTTGCTACGGCAGCTGGAATATTTGTCGCTGTAATCGCATTATTTTTTTACAATATGTTTCAGGTACGGATTGGCAAACTTCAGTTTCAATTGAAACTCCTTACGGAAGAGCTCACTGAGAACGTTACTTCCCGTTCTGTTTAGAGATTACAATTATGGCATTCACCCCAAGCAGCAGCCAAGGTGGTTCGGATCTCGACGGAACCGGTTCAAGCGACGGTATTGTTGCTGAAATTAACATCACTCCGCTCACCGACGTGTTTCTTGTACTGCTGATTATTTTCATGGTGACGAGTAGCGTTCTCACGCAGATGGGTGTGAACGTGCAATTGCCACAGAGCAAACAAGCATCAGAAGCGGCGGAACCAGGTGGGGTCATAGTTACAGTTACAGGACAGGAGCAGATCATGGTCAACGGCGCATCGGTGGCCCGAACTCACATCGAAGATGCGCTGCGTTTGGCGCTCAGCCGTTCTAAAGATAAAACGATTGTACTCGAAGGCGATCGACGAGCGGTACTCGGAACTGTTGTCGAAATAATGGATGCTGGTAAAAAGGCTGGGGCCAGTAAGTTTGCCGTGGCGACGGCGCCCGAAGGCGGTCCCTCTAAGGCGCCCGAGCGATGATCGATATCCATTCGCCGGCGCGCAGTGATTGTTCGATCTTAAAGCCAAGCTCCTCGTAAGCGCGCTGAATATCGTCGGCCTGTTCGACCAGTAGGCCAGATAAAACCAAAAAACCTTTCGGTTTGAGCCAAGCGCGAAAGTTTGGCGCGAACTGCAAAAGAGTGTTTCTGAGGATGTTGGCAACGATTCCGTCGTATTGCGCGGGCGAGGCATCGGGGCTACTCGTGGTGGCGGTCACCGAGACACCGTTGAGGGCTGCATTGGCGTGGGTCGCATCGATGGCGAGCGGGTCAATGTCGATTGCGGTGACGTGCTCAATTCCTAATCGTTTAAGGGCGATTGCCAGAATTCCGGAACCACACCCGAAATCTAGTGCGTGCATTTTGGAAACTAGACCTCCGTCTAACACGCGACTAAGAAGAGTGAGGCAGGACTGAGTAGTTTCGTGAGAGCCAGTACCGAAAGCCATTCCTGGCTCGACGATCAATTCATTCAACGGTCGCCCGAGATTTAATTGAGACAATGGCGGGTGCCAAGGGGCTCGGATATACCAGTTTGGCGCAACTTCCATGGGCCTAACACTCTGGCGCCAGAGTTCCGAGTAATCGTGAACTGAAACTTCTTCTATGCAAAAGCGCGGATTATAGGCAGCTAAGATCGGCGTCACGGCTCGTTCCGCTCGTTCGGCATCACGGCGGTTTTCGAAATAGGCTTTAAACTCTCGTGGCGGCGAAAGAATTCCCGGCTCGAGAGCCAACTCAAATTCGTTACCCGCTAACATCGATTTGTCGTCGGGAGGAGCGGGGGTCGCACCCTCTTCAAGACCTTGAGAATGGAATTGATAGAGAAGACCGCTGACCAAGTCCCATGTGTCGTCGTCTAAGGTGCGTTCGAGTTTACAATCCAGTGAAATCATTCCGCGGTGTCCGGACTGCGCCGGGTTAAGCCTCTTCTTTTTTCTCGGCTACGAGCTTGAAGATTTTAAACTCCGCCGAACCAGCGGTGTACATGATTTTTCGCAAAATATCGAATTTTACGCTCTTATCGGCATGAATAATGACAACGCCCTGAAACTTCGGGGTAGAGCGCTCTCCAGTAGTAGGATCTACTACCACGGCTTTGCTCATCATGAGTTCGGCTTTTTGGCGCGACTTCACCATGGCGTCATAGAGAGGTAGAATTCTGCGACCGTAGTCCGCCAGGTGACGGGACTCGATTTCATAGGTTGGGGTGAACGTGAATCCAGCAGGGGCAGGGCTCGGAATTACGGGGAGATTTGCGAAATCCATTACTTTTTCGTTATCGAACATGATGCCGGTGGGCTCGACTACGAGATTAATACTATCGGCTGGAATTTCTTCAGCGGTGGAAGAAGGCAATTTAATGTTCGATGACGTGGCGAAAGCGACTGAGTTGGTGGCGTAACTTTTTAGCAAGAAAACAACCATGATGATCAACATGTCCATCATCGACGTTAATTGTAAGTCAAAGTCTCGTTTGATGCGGTGACGTCGACGGCGGTTTTTTATGGATGATCTCACGTAAGGCTCCTTCCTGGCTCGCGTTACGACATAATGTTGCCGAAAATAACCTCTGAAAAGAGTTTGGTTTCGGGTTCATCGATTCCCTGGTCGTTTTTCTTGTAGAGTACGGAGTCAGTTTTTTCGAACCGTCGAGCAGCGTCCATGAGTGCCACGAGCACTTCATAGGAAACCCCACCGTCGGGTTTAAAGATGATTTTTGTTTCCTTCGGATACCGTCTTTTTATTTCAACCAGAGTTTGGTGAAATCGTTCGTAATCGTAGCGTTTTTCACCGGTTTTTAGATCTGGCAAACTCGGAATAGTGTGGGTTTCACGGCTACCCGACCAATCCGTTATAAAAATAGTTTCAGGTCGAATGTGAACAGTGAGTTGTAATGGCTTTTCCTTCATTTTTTCGATTTGTTCTTCGGCCGGAGCGAGAACTGGCGCCGGCGTATCGATGACAACGATCGAAAGAAATGCACTCGAAAAAAGGAGGAACGCCACCAACGTAACTAAAGCATCAAGCATGGGGACGAGGTTGGGATTAACCTCCTGCGATCCAGATTTGCGGCGTGACGTCGGTCGCTTCAACATTTGCTATTACACCGGTTTTTCAGAGCTGTGACGGTACTTTCGGGCCGATAACAGGTCGAGCAGTTTAACCCCGAATTCGTCGATTTCTTCGAGAAGCGAAGTAGCTTTGGCAGCCAGTATACTGTGCATGACCATCGTCGTGATTGCTACCAGTAGACCGAACGCGGTACAGTTCATTGCTTCGGAAATACCTTTAGCAAGAATAGCTTGGCGTTGAGCGGCATCGGCAGCTTCGAGAGCTGCGAAACTGTGAATAAGACCCACGACCGTACCGAGAAGTCCGAGAAGCGTAGCGATGTTAGCAATAAGAGCCAAGTAGTTGAGTCTTCGCTCGAGTTTCGGAATGACTTCAAGGCTGGCTGCGTCGATCGCGTTTTGAATCTGAGTTTCGTCGCGACTGGCGCGCTGTAGACCGGCTTTTATCACTCGAGCCAAGGCGGTTCGGCTTGCTCCGTTGCAAACTCGAATGGCGCCGTCGAGATCGTTTGCGAGAACATGTTTTTGCACTTCGAACATGAACGAAGTGCCGTCTACGTTGTATTGGACATAGAGGCGCATCATGCGCTCGAAGACCATGGCGATAGCGACCGCGAAGGTGATCGCGATCGGATACATGAAAAAACCGCCCTTTTGAAAATTAAGTATTATTGACCCGATGAAGTTCGACGCTTCCATACTGTCTCCTCTGATGGTCCCGCAGCGTTAGCGATGCGAGCAGCCGTCCATGCTACTTATTATAAGGGTAACATGGTCCGGTTTTCCGTCAAGGATATCAAACTGGATCGGACGTTTGCCGGTCAAATCACGAAGTTATTTTTAAAAGACGCGAGGCGTTATTTTGGCTTACAGCGTCTTTTTAATAAGGTCGTCGATCGCGCCCTTAGGGTGCGCCCCTACGAGCTGATCAACTAATTGACCGTTTTTAAACATCAACAGCGTAGGAATGCCGCGAATGCGAAAACGTCCGGGCACTTCCGGGTTTTCGTCGACGTTTACTTTGGTGATTTTAACTTTGCCAGCGTACTGATCGGCCAGTTCATCGATCGTTGGAGACAATGCTCTGCATGGGCCACACCATTCGGCCCAAAAGTCGACCAACACTGGAACGTTTGACTTGATTACTTCGTTTTCGAAATTACCGTCGGTGACGGCGAGTACGTTTTTTGAAGCCATGCGAGTATCTCCTATGTTACGTTCGAACTACCTTTCTAAAATATGTGGATCAAAAAGGATATGGCAAACCTCTAACTGCCAGGAGCGCCCCCAAAAACGGAGAATCTCGCCATGGACCCAAAACAAGATTCAGCTAAATACCTAGAACATTTAGATAAAACGATACAGTCCAGTTTTAAGGCTAAACAACATTTTTATGAGAAAAATCGTGATCAGGTGATTGAGGCTGCCCGCTGGATGGGGGAGACGGTGAGAGCCGGGGGCAAAATGGTGATTTTTGGTAACGGCGGTAGTGCCGCCGATGCTCAGCACATGGCGGCCGAAATGGTGGGCCGAATGCTGGTTGAGCGCAAAAAACCATTGCCTGCGCTGGCGCTGACCACGGATACGAGCGCTCTTACGGCGATAGGAAACGATTATAGTTACGAAGACGTGTTTGAGCTCCAAGTACGGGCACTCGCACGTAAAGGGGATCTTGCTATAGCGATTTCTACTAGTGGAAATTCAAAAAACGTAGTCAAAGCCGTTCGTGCGGCTCGTGAAATGGGTGTTCGCGTCCTCTCGATGACGGGGGGAAGCGGTGGAATGCTTCGAGAGTTAAGTGATCTAAGTTTAAATGTTGAGCTAGGTCAAAACTCTTCGATGATTCAAGAAACCCACATTACTATTATTCATCTTTTAGTGGACCTGATGGACCGTTTTTTCCTCGACGAAAACTATGTTCGACTTAAATAAAATTCAAACTTATTCCCTTCGAGATCGTCCGAGTAAAGTCGAGGTCAAAGATTTCGCTCAAATACCATCGACCGATGCCGTATTAGCCATGAACAAATGGTTTGATACTCTCCCCGAGATCTTAGCTGCCAAGGATCTGCGGTTACTCGCCCGCGCGGTCGTCGAGTGTCGAAATAGAAAAAAACCAATCGTTTGGGGCATGGGGTCCCATGTTTTAAAAACTGGGCTCGCGCCATTGCTGATAGATTTAATGAACGAAGGATTCATCACTGGGCTTGCGTTCAATGGGTCGGCATTGATCCACGATTTCGAAACCGCTTTTGCCGGTAAAACTTCGGAAGATGTTGATTCTGCGATTGGTGACGGCGATTTCGGAATGGCCCGTGAAACTGGTGAAATTGTAAATCAAGAAATATCAAAGGGGGTTGCTTCTGGTTTAGGGCTGGGTGGCTCTATCGGTAAGCACATTGCTGAGTCCGATTATCCTTATAAAGATCTGTCTTTGTTTGCGCACGCTTACAAGTGCGGGCTTCCGGCGACCGTGCACGTCGCTATCGGTACGGACATTCTACACATGCATCCGAAATGTGATGGAGCGGCATTAGGGCTCGGAAGCCACCGAGATTTTTTACGTTTCGCTGAGTCCGTGAGTCTTATGGAAGGTGGCGCCTACATAAACTTTGGTTCCGCCGTGATTCTTCCTGAGGTGTTTTTAAAAGCGATTACACTTGCTCGGAATCTTGGGGCCACAGTAAACCAAATTGTTACGGCCAATTTCGATTTCATAAATCAATACAGAGGGCGCGTGAACGTGGTGCAGCGCCCAACCTCAAATGGAGGGAAGGGTTTTTCGTTTACCGGGCATCACGAACTCTTGTTGCCTCTTTTTGCTGCATTATTGAAAGCGACTGCCATGAATAAAGCAGGAAAAAAGGGGGAATAATCTAGTGTCGCTACCGGTTGTGAATAATAGTAAGGTCAGTATCACCTCCCGATGTGCGGCCCGGGCGATAGATTTATCTATCGTATTTGTCTTAGATGTGTTTCTTCCTCATCCGGCCGGCGTGTTTCTCGGGTTTATCTACACTTTGTTTCAGGATGCGATTTGGGATGGCCGTAGTGTAGGTAAGCGTTTACTGAAATTGCGGGTTCTCAATGCTCATACCAAGCAAGCCTGCACTATAAAAGAAAGTGCGTTAAGAAATTCTACAATCGGCGTAGCGCTCTTTTTCGCGATCGTGCCGTTTTGGGGTTGGATCATACTCGTTCTCCTTGGGATTCCGCTGGTAATCATGGAAATTTACCTCATGAAAAACAAGGAACACGGCCAACGCCTTGGCGATGTGATGGCCGAAACTCAAGTTTTTCAAGAATAACCATAAGTTCGTAGGGAGAAGTCATGGCCGCCATTATCGACGTGCGCAACGTTCGACGAACCTTTAAGTCTGTCAAAAAGAATGAAGGAATCGGTGGGCTAGTGCAGCTGCTACTGAAACCAGAATACAAAACCCACGAGGCTCTCAAGGGAGTCACCTTTTCAATTGAGCAAGGGTCCTTTGTCGGTTTGATTGGGGCCAACGGCGCCGGTAAAACTACGCTTTTAAAAATTCTAGCAGGGCTGATTCCGCCGTCTGAGGGAGAAGCCACGGTGTTGGGTTGTCTTCCGTTTGACCGAAGTTTTGAATTCCGAAAACAAATTTCATTGGTGATGGGGCAAAAAGCCCAACTCTGGTGGGATCTTCCGGCGCGAGATGCTTTTGATTTGTTACAGGCCATTTATGATATTCCAAAAGATATCTATCGAGCTCGCGTGAAGGCGCTATCGGAAATGCTCGATGTTGACCGCATGTTGCAAACTCAGATTCGTCGACTATCGCTCGGCGAGCGCATGAAAATGGAACTCATCGGTGCCATATTGCATTGGCCGAAAGTTATATTTTTGGACGAACCAACCATCGGACTCGATGTCGTGGCTGCAGCGAGTCTTAGAAATTTTTTAAAAGATTTTAATCGCAAGGAAGGCGCTACGATCTTGCTGACGAGTCACAATATGGACGACATTGAGCAATTGTGCCCGCGCGTTTTAATTCTTAAAGAAGGGGAGCTGGTATTCGACGGCAACCCACAGGGGCTCGTACAAAACGACGAACGGAACATGAAGGTAAGTTTTCGCGAACCGATGGGGGTTGAAGATTTGGCGCGCCTTACTGGCGTAGAGAGTAAAGATATTCATGCGCTCGAGGGCGACGAGCATGCGCCAAACACGTTCAAAATTGCGCTAAAGAAACAAAACATGGCGCTCACCTTAGGGCGGTTGTTCGAAAAGTGCGAAGTCTGCGATATCGGAGTGGAACGAGAGGGGCTTGAAGACGTGATTGGGCGCTTGTTTCAAAAAACAAAATGAAGCGAGAATCGTTTCTTGAACGGTTGAGTTATTCAATGCGATGGCGCTTGGCGACCTTGGGCAATGGGTTGCGAGACGCTGCTGCATATCGCATCGAATTTTTTATCGAGGTATTGGGTTCCGCCGTAGTACCGGCAGCCTTTCAACTTGTTCTCTGGTGGGCGTTATTCGACGGGAGCGGCTTAACTGAAGTGGGAGGTCGCACCAAACAGGAATTGATTCTGTATACGGTATTTAGCACTCTATTCACGCAGATTCGGGGAGGCAATCACGACTTTGAGATCCAAGAAATGATTCGGTCCGGTCAGTTGAGTCAGTATTTATTGCGACCGGTGAGTGTGATCGAATTTGTTTATTTGCGCGGAATCGTTCCGAAACTCATTACGGCGGCCGCCTGTTTTATTTTAGGTGTGATTCTAATTCCCTGTCTCGGAATTGGAAGTGTCCTAGATGGTGTTATGCAGATGAGTATGGCCATGTCGATGGCGTTACTTGGGAATGTCATTCACTACCAAATAGGGGCTGCTCTTTCTGCGACAGCCTTTTATTGGGAAGAAGCCTACAGCGTGCTCATGGTAAAAAACATGTTGGTTAGTTTGCTTTCCGGAGAATTGATTCCACTAACCCTTTTTCCAGAAAAATATGCTTGGGTCTGGAAAAGCACCCCATTTTATATTTATGTTTTCGGTCCCACGGAGTTGGCACTGGGGCGTTGGGGACCAAACGAGTTTGTGACCCACTTTGGACTGGGTTTAGTTTGGTTTGCGGGTTGTTATCTTTTAATCAAACTTGGCTGGGGTCTGGCAATGAAGCGATATTCGAGTTTGGGTGGGTGAGTCCATGAGTTTAGTTGCCAAGTATGCCGGTATTTACCTGGTTCAACTCAAAAACAATTGGGTGCGGGAAGTTGTTTATCGAACCAATTTTTTAACAATGCTTTTGGTCGACAGCATTTGGATTGTGATCGAGTTTGCGTTGTTTTCTATCATATACGCTAACGTGTCGGAGATCGCTGGTTGGACAAGGGAACAGGTGTTTTTCTTCTTAGGAGTGTTTTTCGCGAGTGATTCGCTTTTTAGTGTGTTGTTTACTCGTAATTTTTGGCAGTTTTCGGATTTGGTAAATAAAGCGGAGCTTGATATTTTATTAACCAAACCCGTGAATCCGCTGTTTCTCGCTTTGTCCCGTTGGATCAACATTGCCGGCGTATTAAATGTATTTCTCGGGCTGGCAATTATGGCGGTGTATGCACGGCCCGCCGGATTTCGCGGAGCAGAGCAAATGTGGTACTGGCTGGAAGTGCCACTTTGGCTGGCCTTAGGTGTGTTTGCGCAACTGTTGATTCGGTTCTTCTCATGTGTATGGGTGTTTTGGACGGAACGAGGGTGGGCGATTTCTCATCTGTATTATCAATTCTATCAATTCGCCACGCGGCCAGACTCGTTGTATCCCTGGTTTTTGCGTTATGGGATCATGACTATTCTGCCGTTCGCATTCATTGGAAGTGTGCCTGCACGCGCGTTGTTGTCAGGTCTTTCACTACAAGAGTACGGCCTTTTGGTCGGAGCTCTTGGTGGATTTTTGTGGATCAATATATTTCTGTGGCGACGCGGACTGCGCCGCTATCAAAGTGCCAGCAGTTAGTGCGGGACCGGTGAAAGGAAATCAAGTGATGTCGTCCAAGCGAGAGACTCTGTTTTTAGTCGACGCGAGCTCTTTTATTTTTCGGGCTTATTATGCGATACGACGGCTCACGACCAGTCAGGGTTTACCGACCAACGCTACATTCGGGTTCGTAACGATGCTCTTGAAGGTTTTGGAGAAGTATAAACCAGAGTACGTGACCTGTGTGTTTGATACGCCGGCTCCGAGTTTTCGAAAGGAAATGTATTCCGAGTACAAAGCCAATCGAGGAGCACCACCGGACGACCTGCTACCGCAGTTCGAACACATTCATAAAGCAGTTGAAGTACTGGGAATTCACAAAATTGCGGAACCAGGTTATGAGGCCGACGATATTATCGGAACGTTTGCACGTAAGTTCCGCGATTGCGACGTAGTGATTGTGAGCACCGATAAGGATCTCATGCAGTTGGTCGACGAGCGCGTGTCGATGCTCGATACGATGAAGGACATAAAGTACACGCCTAAGGAAGTCGAAGAAAAGTTAGGGGTCCGACCTGAACAGGTGCAAGACTATTTGGGTCTGATCGGCGACAGCTCGGACAACATTCCCGGAGTAGCGGGAATTGGTCCAAAGGGCGCTGTTGAGCTTTTACGGGAATACGGCTCATTAGAAGGAGTACTTCAAGGTGCGACCTCGATGAAGGCCGGAAAAAAACGAGACGCGCTTTTAGAGCACGAGGCGATTGCGCGCCTATCGAAGGAACTGGCCACCGTAAAGTGTGATCTTGATCTGGTGGCTGCCAATAGCATCGGAGCGGTTTCGCTCTCTAAACTGCGAGCTCCTGCGAAAGTTGGAGCTGAGTTTGTTCAATGGGCCAAAAGTCTTGAATTCAACGCGCTAGTGGCGAAGTACGGCGGGCTACTTAGTGAACAAGAAAAAAACTCTTCTGGAGAATCATTTTCTGGTGTGGTCTCGGTAGGGACAGCGGTTCCGAAAACGCAAATTGTTGGGAATCGGGCGGATTGGCAAAAATTAATAAAATCCTGTGAAGCTCAACCAACTATAGCGTTTGATACCGAAACGCGAGGAGATAGTGTTACAGAACTTGAAATCGTAGGATTAAGTTTGGCGTATTCTAAAGAGAGTGCCTTCTATGTTCCGCTGAGGCACGCTGACCATGCGTCAGACCTCGATGTTGCAACAGTGTTGTCGGAGTTTCAGCAGTTAGTGCGAGGGAAGCGGGTCGTCGCACAAAATCTGAAGTATGACTATAAAGTTCTATTGGCAGAGGGTGCCGGAGACCTATCTGAAAATACCACGGAAATGTTCGACACGATGCTCGCTCATTACGTACTCGAGCCAGAGCAAAAACACGGTCTGGATGCGCTTGCGTCTCGTTACCTGGCTACGACAATCGGAGATTTTAAGGAAACGCTGGGTGATCGCGAAAATTTTTCATTAGTTCCCGTAAAAGACGCCGCGCAATACGCGGGGCTCGACGCTTGGTCCTGTTTTTGTTTAGAAGATATTCTAAGACAGGATCTGACCAATCGTGGGCTCTTGGAACTGTTTAAAACCATTGAAATGCCGGTTGCCCCAGTGCTTGCCCATATGGAGTGGAATGGGGTGGCGGTTGACAAGGATATACTCAAAACACTTTCCAAAGAATATGGTAGCGAATTAGCTAAACTTGAAACGCAAATTTTTGAACTCGTCGGGAGCGAGTTTAATTTAAATTCCCCGAAACAACTCTCAGAAATACTTTTCACAAAACTTAAGCTGCCGGTAATTCAGAAAACGAAAACGGGGTTTTCAACGGACGTAACGGTTCTCGAGAAACTGGCTCCGCTGCATCCGGTGCCAAACCTATTGTTGCAGTACCGAGAGTATACAAAACTACTGAACACCTATATCGAAGTCTTGCCGAACTTGATTGAAAACGATGGCAGAGTACATGCCCACTTCAATCAGGCCGTTACAGCTACCGGGCGTCTTTCCAGTTCTGACCCTAATCTCCAGAATATCCCAATTAAGACGGACCGAGGAAGACGAATTCGTCAGGCGTTCGTGGCTCGTGAAGGGTGTGTGTTCGTTGGCGCGGACTACTCGCAGGTCGAACTGCGACTGGTTGCTCATTTAAGTGGAGACGAAGCCTTGATAAAGGCTTTTAGGGCGGGTGCCGATGTGCACCGAGCCACCGCAGCGGAAATATTTGGCGTGAAACCCGAGCAGGTGAGCGACGAGCAAAGAGCAGCAGCGAAGGCCATAAATTTTGGTTTGATTTACGGTAAAACTCCGTTCGGACTCAGTCAGGAGTTGGGAATTTCTCGGGCAAACGCTGCCCAATATATTGCGGCCTATTTTGAGCGCTATAGTGGAGTGAAAGAATTCATGGATCAATCGCTCGAGCGCGCGCGAAAACACGGAGAAGCGGTGACATTGTTCGGGCGAAAGCGTCGACTGCCCGACATTCAGAACAAAAACGGTGCGGTGCGCGCGAATGCCGAGCGAATGGCAATGAATACGCCGGTTCAGGGCACGGCGGCTGATCTCATTAAAATAGCCATGGCCAAGGTGCACGATAGAATCCGAAAAACTGCTGCACGACTCGTATTACAGGTTCACGATGAACTGGTGCTGGAAGTGCCGGAAAGCCAAGCGAGCGAAGTCGAAAGTATCGTGCGAGATGCAATGGAAAACTCCGTCAAGCTTGACGTGCCTTTGATCGCCAATATTGGGACCGGAAAAAATTGGTACAATCTATAACGGTGATGGATGTTGCTAAATTGCTCGCCAAGGAGCGGAGGGTTGCGCAGCCCCAGGGACAGCAGCTAGTTGAATGCACTCAAGTCGCATGTCGTCGATCTTGTTCTTTACCGTACCGCCAATGGTTTTAGGCTCCATTTTTCGTACAATGCTGAAGCCACCCAGATTCTTTAGATAAAGATCAATCATTTTGTCATGGTTCTCTAGTTTCGAAAGACTCACTACGTCTGTGCGTTCAAATATCCTGTAACCATAACGAAGCGCCGACTGAGCTCTGGCCGTAGCGAACGAGTCCCATTGGAAATTTTTTGCAAAAGGAATAGCTAAATTTTTCAAGGCTACGGCGTTCGAGGCCACTTCTTCGACCGTGGTTTTAATGTCTTCTAGCGAGAAGTCTGGGCGTTCCAGAACCGAACGCAGTATTTTTTTATCAGATATTGCGAGGTCTAGTTTGCCTTCAGCTAGAGACGAAAATAGTGCGTTGCAGACTTCTACTGCCGGTAAAAGTTCCTTTAGTTCGTTTTCAGGTGACATGAGGAGCGAATTCTTTAAGTCGTGAAAAAACTGGTAAAGACCTTGATACCAGGCGATCGGACTAAGCGTTTCGATTTGAGAGAGACTGGCTTGATGTTCCTTTTGGAAGTTTTCGGCCCAGGCGTGGCAATAGGGTCCAAGATTGTCGGTGGTTAACATGGTCGAAGAATTTTTCCTGGAATCGAGGGCAGGCGAATTGATTCGATTCGATCGAACGAAAAGTTCTGTTGGTCTGGATTCTTTAGTAATTTCTTTGCAGTCGAGCGCCCGTTGTACTGATTCATTAGTTCTCGTAGCGTCGGTTTAGAACCAAACAGCGGATTATGGGCGTTGGGCGAGCCCTGTGAAAGAGACGGCAATGCGGGCTTTGGTACAGGCCTCGCAGCGTTGGATTTACTTTTTACTGACAATCTTACCAGTTCATCCAGAAGTTGGGGGCTGACCTGTCGGCGCAACGTGTGTTCCGCATCGTCTAACAAACTCAAAGCAAGCCAGTCGCGAAGCGTCGTGTTCATTGTGCGATCTCCACTTGAACGTTCGAAAAATGCTGTGCGATTTCTGAGGGGGAAGTCTTGGGAAAACTGCGAACGCTTAGAGCCACTTTGGAGAGATTTAAATTTTTCATGGTGGCGTTTATTTTACCAAATAGCGTTTGGTTTTCTCGCGCACTGGCGTTTTCATGGGTTCCGACTAATAGAATATGTCTAGTGGTTCCTCTTACAATAACCGGAACATAGGTTACTTCGCCGGTCTTACCGGTGATGTGACCACGAATTAAAAAGCGCGACAGAAAACCTTTTAGGCGCCAATCGATTTCGCCGGCTGCGCCTTTAAGGGGGCGCTCGTGTTCCTGAATGCCACACACCAGCAGCGTGGGAGTGGTGGAAGCGCTCTCTGATACGAGAAGGTCTTCGAGTCGAATTCGAGTCTGGTTGTCACCGAGGTCCTGCATCGAGATCTATTTTACAGATTTCTTCTCGAGCTTGTCCAGGAGTCCGTTGACGAATGCGTGAGAATCTTCTGCCCCGTACTTTTTGGCAAGATCGACGGCCTCGTTGATAGCGACAGTTTTTGGAATGTCCGGATGAAATAATATCTCGAAGGCGCCCATCCGTAGCACGGTTAGGTCAACAAGCGGCATACGCTCAATACGCCAATTAGTGGAGTTGGCGTGGATCTCTTGATCGATAAGGGGAAGATTTTTCCCGGTACCCTCGACCAGCTCCCAGGCGAAATCGTCTTCGACTTTTTCGAAACTAGAACAGAAAAGTGAAAACTCGGCCCGACTAAACGGACAGTCAGATGTTTTGCCGCCAGGCGCAGGAAGTGGGAGTAGCCCGTAGAGAAATTGAAATGCAGTTTCTCGAGATGCTCGGCGTGAATTACTCATAATGTGCCTTCTTGTTGCGGCGATTCTTGTTTAAGTTCCGCAACGAACTCTTCAACGTCTTTAAACTCGCGATAAACACTGGCGAACCGAACGTATGCTACCTTGTCGAGATCGTGTAGGGCGGCCATCACGAGGTGCCCTAGCGTGCGTGCTGGGAGCTCGTGAACATTGAAACTGGCAATCTTCGATTCGATTTGTGTTACGATTTTTTCGATTTGCTCGGTAGTGATAGGTCTTTTTTGGCAGGCCTTTTGAATGCCTGAAAAAATTTTGTCTCGTGAAAACGGTTCACGCCGCCCGTCTTTTTTAACGATCGAGGGCATAACGTTTTCAACTTTTTCATAGGTGGTAAATCGTCCCTGGCAATGCAAACATTCGCGTCTGCGCCGCGTAATATCACCCGTTTGGTTGATTCGGGACTCGATCACCTTGTTCTCGACCGTCGAGCAGTAGGGACAACGCATAGACCATCCTATTGTGCAAAGAGCGGGAAGGATTTACAGAAATCCTTTACCTCTTCGCCAATTCGGTGGAGCCGCTCTTCGTTTTGTGAGGCCTTCAAAGCAGCGTCTATCCAGCCGACGATTTGGCGAATGTGCTGCTGCTTCATACCACGCGTCGTTACTGCAGGCACGCCAATTCGCACGCCGCTAGTGATGAAAGGTGACCGAGTTTCAAACGGAACGGTGTTTTTGTTGACGGTAATATGGGCTCTTCCGAGAGCAGCCTCTGCGTCCTTGCCGGTTAAGTCCTTATTAGTCAGGTCTATTAAAACGAGATGATTGTCGGTACCTCCCGAAACCAGCTCGTAACCGCGGGCAATAAGTTCTTCGGCCAGGGTTTTAGCGTTGCTGACGACCTGTTCACAATATCGTTTGAAATCCGGAGTGAGGGCCTCGCCGAAGGCGACCCCCTTGGCGGCAATCACGTGCATTAATGGTCCACCCTGTATGCCCGGAAAAATTTGGCTATTTACGCTTTTTAGGTCGTCCTCAGAACAAAGGATAAGTCCTCCACGCGGGCCCCGAAGGGTTTTATGGGTGGTGGAAGTCACAAAGTGCGCGTGCGGAATAGGACTTTGATGAAGACCGGTAGCGACCAACCCTGCAATGTGGGCCATATCGACGATTAACTTAGCTCCGATTTCATCAGCGATTTCCCGAAAAAGTTTAAAATCAAGTGCTCGCGCATAGGCACTCGCTCCAGCTACGATCGCAGCTGGCCGCTCCTTTTTTGCGATCGATCGCACTTCGTCGTAATTGATACGACCGGATTCCTTCTCAACTCCATAAAACACCGTTTGGAACAAACGGCCCGAAAAATTCACTGGGCTGCCGTGAGTGAGATGACCTCCGTGGGAAAGATTCATTCCAAGGATCTTATCGCCATGTTTGAGACACGAAAAATACACCGCCATATTGGCTTGGGAGCCGCTGTGGGGCTGAACGTTGGCCGCGCGTGCTTGGAAGAGCTGTTTTACTCGATCAATCGCGATCTGCTCTATTTGGTCCACGACTTCGCAACCGCCGTAATATCTTTTTCCAGGGTAACCTTCGGCATATTTATTCGTTAGAATGCTACCCTGCGCTTCTTGCACCATCGGCGATACATAGTTCTCCGAAGCGATTAGTTCGAGCCCGTCACGCTGCCGTTCACTCTCGAGTGCTATCAGTTTAGTGATTGCGGCGTCTTTTACGGTGGAATTGGTCATGTGTATTTACCCCATTTTTGCGATACGGTCCTGGTGGCGGCCACCTTCGAACGGTGTGGCAAGCCACTGACTCAAAATATCTAACGCGTATTCGTTCGCAGTGATGCGAGCGCCGAGGCAAAGAACATTGGCGTCGTTGTGTGCCCGCGAAAGACGGGCAGCGATCTCTGAGTGAGCCAAAACAGCGCGAATTCCGTTTTTGCGGTTGGCGGCCATCGACATTCCAACACCGGACCCACAAATCAATACGGCGGCAGATGCTTTACCACTCAAAACGAGTTGGCAGGCTTTTTCGGCGAAGTCCGGATAGTCGCAGCGGGCAACTGAGGAGCAGCCGGCATCGATCCAGGTTGCGCTCGTGAAATTGGTACGGAGCCATTCTTTTAATTCAAATCCTGCATGGTCTGAGGCGATCGCGAGAGTAGGCTGTTTCGTCGTCATTTTATTTGAACTCGCGGAGCACGAGGCTTGCGTTGGTTCCTCCGAAGCCAAAAGAATTCGTTAGAGCAGCGGAGATCTTTTTTTCTACCGCCTTATTAGGTGTGAAGTTAAGTTTTGTGGCTGCGCATTCGTCGTCGAGCGTATTGAGGTTGATCGTCGGAGGTACCAAACTATGCTGAATCGCTAGTGCGCAAACCGCGGCTTCAAATGAGCCCGTGGCGCCAAGTAAATGACCGGTCATGCTTTTGGTTGAACTAATATGGAGTGCATCGGCATCGGGGCCCCAGAGTTTAGCAATCGCTTGCGCTTCGGCAACGTCGCCCACCGTCGTCGAAGTGCCGTGGGTGTTAACGTAATTAACTTGAGAGGCCGAGATGTGAGCGTCCTTCAAGGCGCCACTCATCGAACGAATCGCTCCGCTGCCATCAGCGCACGGCGAAGTGATGTGGTTGGCATCGCCGGAGTAACCGTAACCCGCGAGCTCACAGTAAATCTTAGCGCCTCGTTTTTTTGCATGTTCGAGTTCTTCCAAGATTAGAACGGCCGCTCCCTCTGCAACAACGAAACCATCTCGATTTTTGTCGTACGGGCGCGAGGCCTCTTTGGGAGCGTCGTTTCTGGTAGATAACGCGCGCATGGAGGCAAAACCTACAATGCCGATTTCACAAACCACTGCTTCGGCGCCACCAGATACCATGATGTCCGCGTCGCCACGTTCGATGATCCTTTTGGCTTCGCCCAATGCATGTGCGGACGTCGCGCAGGCTGTTACGACGCATAGATTCGGACCTTGGATGTTGGTAAATATGCTCGTGTGACCCGATATCAAATTTGGAATGATCATCGGCACAAAGAAAGGAGTTATCGATTTTTTTTCTTTCGAAACTAGTTCTCTGTCCCACTCCTGAATTTCGGGGAGACCGCCCATGCCGGCCGAAACGTTCACTCCCACGCGCGTGGGATCAAACTTAGCAGCGTCTCCTTGTTCTCCAAACCGGCCGGAAAGACCAGCGTCTTTCAATGCGAGCATCGATGCCGCAACACCGTATTGCATGAAGAGACCCATTTTACGGGCCTCTTTCGAAGAGAAAAACGGATCCGGATTAAAACCACGAACTTCACCCGCGATTTGAACGGGAATCTTCGAACAGTCAAAACGCGTGATCCGGTCGATGCCACTCTGGCCACGCACAAGCGCAGACCAGTTCGCGTCGACCGTCATGCCCAATGGACTGAGCAGGCCAATGCCAGTGACGACCGTTCGACGACCGTTAATTTGGGTCCGATTCTCCACGATGAGTCGGTTGTTCTAGTTAGAAGCGCTGGATTTCGACGCGATGTACTTAATAACATCGCCAACCGTTTTCATTTTCTCGGCGTCTTCGTCTGGGATGTCGAGATCGAATTCCTCTTCCATCGTCATGACAAGTTCGACGATGTCGAGGCTATCGGCGCCAAGGTCGTCAATAAAGCTTGCCGTGAGGGTCACTTTTTCAGGTTCTACAGCTAATTGGTCACAGATGATATTTCTTACGCGATCTTCCACGTTTGGTTTCCTTTCGTATCAATTGGTTCCATTACATATACATTCCGCCGTTAACTGCCAAGACCTGACCAGTAATGTATCGAGAGTCAGGTCCGAGCAAGAACGCAACGGCGCCGGCAACGTCTTTGGGACTACCAAAAGCACCGAGTGGGATTTTCGGCAGAATAGCTTGTTTAGTGGCTTCCGGCAACGCCCCGGTCATGTCAGTTTCGATAAACCCCGGTGTTACGGCATTTACCCGAATGTTGCGGCTGGCTAACTCTAGGGCTAGGCTTTTTGCAACGCCCAACAAACCGGCCTTAGCGGCAGAATAAGCTGACTGCCCTGCATTTCCCGATTGTCCAACCACCGAGCTAATAAACACCACGCTCCCAGACCTGGCTTTAAGTAAGGGGCGCAAAAACGCCTGCGTCACGAAATAGGCTCCGCGTAAATTAGTGTTTAGAATTTCGTCGAATTGCTCTGGTCGAAAGCGAGCAAACAAACCGTCAATGGCGAGACCCGCATTGTTTACGATTCCTGTAAGATTTCCAAACCGTGAAAGAATGGTTTCTGCGGCCTGGTCGATCGAGCTAGTTTGCGAAATGTCCATGCCAAAGGCTTCAACCCGCGTGTTATGGCGCTCCGAGAGCGTTTTGGCAAACTGTTCTACTGCAAGGGCTGAGGACGACGAACGATAGGTCAGCGCGACCTCGTAACCGCCGGCCGCAAGAGTCTCGCAAATCGCTTTACCAATGCCACGTGAACCGCCCGTGATGAGCACTTGTGGTTTCACTTGTTTGTCCCTGTAAGAAAAGATTTTAAGTCCGCCACGGTACCAATATTGACGACTTCCACTTCTCGGTCAATTCGCTTTTGCAGGCCGGCCAACACTTTACCCGGACCTATCTCAAGGAGTCGTTCCACTCCCAGTTCACGGAGCGTTTTCATGGAACGAGCCCAGAGTACGGGCTTGGTGATTTGTTCAGATAAAAGTTTGGGCCAAACATCGGTGTGGGCATGCGGCTGGGCATTGATGTTGGCAAGAACTGGAAACTGCATGACTGAACGCGCCGCCTGAAAGGCGCTTTCTAGTAAAGGTTCCATGAGATCGCGAGCCGGCTGCATGAGGGCGCAGTGAAACGGGGCGCTCACTTGAAGCGGGATTGCTTTGGCTTTTTGAAATCGCGTGTCCGATTTGGTGAGATCAATTGCGGCTTGAACCGCACGAGAGTGACCCGCGATTACGACTTGCCCCGGAGCATTAAAATTTGCGGCTTCAACGGTTTCTCTACCGAAATCAATGCAGTCGCGAGTCGCAGTTTCGCATAACGCGATAGTGGTCTCGTCGTTGAGTCCGAGAATGGCAGCCATGGAGCCGGTCCCCGGAGGTGTGGCCGCTTGCATTGCGGCGCCTCGGGCCGCGGTCAAGCGAACTGCGGCTTCAGTAGTTAAAATACCAGAAGATAAGAGTGCTACGTATTCACCGAGACTGTGCCCGGCCGCAAAAGAAACCTCTAGCATGCTTTCACTTTTTAGTGCGGCCAACATTGCGGCTTCGGTCGCCACCAATGCGGGTTGCAACGAAGAAGTTTCAGTGAGTTTTTCAATTGGTCCTTCGAAACAAAGCTTTTTCAAATTCAATTTACACGCGTCAGAAGCTTCTTCGAAAACAAGCGCTGAGGCTTTGAAGTTTTCAAAAAAATCTTTACCCATTCCAATGAATTGAGCTCCTTGGCCTGGAAACACGAGTGCGGTTTTAAGGTTCGATTTCGATTCGTTCATAATCGTTTAATAGCGCAGAACTGAAGCCCCATATGTCAGACCAGCACCAAAAACTGTGAATAGCACTAAGTCGCCACGTCGAATACGCCCTTCCCGAACAGCCAGGTCAAATGCGCTTGGCACTGTTGCTGAGGAGGTGTTGCCGTAGTCTTCAATGTTTAAAATAACTTTTTGCATGGGCACTTGCATGCGCTTTGCTAAAGCCTCGATTATCCGGAGATTGGCTTGGTGAGGCACGATCCAGTCGACGTCAGAAATCGAGTAGCCACTTTTTTCAAGGGCTCGTTCGCTGCAGTCGGCCAACATTTTTACGGCGACTTTAAAAATTTCCCGCCCCTTCATTTGCATGAACTGGAGGTTTTCATCGACTGTAGCGTGAGAAACAGGAATCGAACTTCCACCGGCAGTAATATAAAATAAATCTTTCGACCACCCGTCGGCTTGTAGGTGAGTAGAACAAATTTGGCTAGATTCGTCGGTGGAGCGGCCCAATACAACCGCCCCGGCACCATCGCCGAATAGAATACAAGTGCCCCGATCCTTCCAGTTCACAAACGAAGAGAGTACTTCGCTTCCCACTAGCAGAATCTTTTTAGCCATTCCGGATTGAATCAAAGCATTTGAAAGTTCCAAACCGTATACAAATCCGGAACAGGCGGCCGACAAATCAAAAGCGGCCGCGTTTTTTGCTCCGATTCGCTCTTGAAGTGCGCAGGAAGCATTGGGAATTACGTGGTCAGGAGATACAGTTGCAACAATTATACGGTCGATTTCTTCAGGCGTAGTTTTAGCAACTTCGAGCGCGGCGAGAGCTGCTCTCGCCGCCATTCCGCTGTTTGTTTCGTCGCCCTTGAGGGATGCGATGCGCCGATTTCGAATACCGGTTCGTTCGTATATCCATTCGTCGGATGTGTCGACCGATGCCGCTAGTTCAGCGTTAGAAACGGAGCGCTGCGGAAAAGCGCTCCCGGTGCCGAGAATCTTGGTGTAGTAACGTTGCGCCAAAACGATTGTTTCGTTTACGCTGTTTCAGTGGACTGAGTTTTTGGCTGCGTAACTTGTCGACCGTCATAGAAACCACACACGCACACGCGATGTGGGCGGCGGGTGTCTAAGCAGTTCGGGCAAACTACATGGCCCTCGGGCTTGAGTGCATAAAACTGCCGGCGTTGTTTTTTGCGGCCAGGTGAAACTTTTTTCTTTGGAACTGCCATTTTTCTCTCCTATTTGGACCTATTCGGGAAACGGACCTATATCAAAAAAAAAACTAATCGACACGAATTTTCGTTTTAGCCAGCGCTTTGGCTAGCGGACCCTCTCGCAGCCGGTGGCATTGGCAGGGATCGGTATTTTGGTTTTGCCCGCAAGTGGGACAAACACCCTTGCAGGCGTCGCTACAGAGGGGCTGAAACGGAATCTTTAAGTAAAGGTGTTCTTTTAGGACGTCTGCGAGCTCCAGAGAGTCTTTTTCGAGATATTCGATATCAAGGTCATCTTCGGTGCCACCGGTGGGTTCGCTGTACGCCACGCCGATGGTACCCTTCTTCTTTTCGAGGAGATCTCGAGATCGGGAATAGATCCCTTGAAATTTGCCACTAATTTTTTGAAAAAAGGGAGTTGCGCAGCGAGAGCAGAGTAATTCCACGGCCACGTCGATCAGCGTGCCTTTTAAGAAGATCATTTCCTGAGACCGTCTGAGCTCGAAGTCCACGGTATATGGGGTTGGAGACAGGCTCGGCGTCACGGCGTCTTCGACCGAGGTTTCCCAAGTTTGGCAAACGGCCTCGGCCAACCAGGCCTCGGCCTGAGTGAACGTTAGGTGTTTGGGTTCTTCCGAAAGTTCGTGAAAGTAAATCTTCATTATTTAAGCCAAAAGGGCTTAAAAAACATATCCATACGTCAAAGTCAAGAATTCCATGCCGGCACGAACTGGCGTCGACTTAAAGGGGAGGCGCGCCACCGCTCAGCATAGTGGCGCAGGTTGGTGCTCCGGCCTCCGCGAGGGCCTGTTCTGCTCTTCGAAGCCAGTGGTCGATGCGGGCGATCGTGCGTTGGAGGTCGACGACTTGTTCAGCGGTCGCGGAACCGCGATGCACGGTCGACCGTACGAGAAGGCTTCGAGGAGTGTGCAGTTCGCGGCTCGCTCGCACGAATGCGCGGCTGGTTTCGCCGAAGATGGAACCCAAGTGACTGCGGTGAACTAAAATGCGCTCCGCCCGAATTCGAAAGTGAGCGAGCGCCATGCGCGCCACATTGGCTAGACCGTGTTTGTCGGTGAGTTCCCAGAAGGTGGGAAGGTCGGACGAAAGGATTCGTGTAACTGGCGGCAAAACAGCGATTGGGGCGGAAACGTCAGTATGGTGAGTGGAAAGTCGCAAGCGTTCGGAGTCAGCAATTTTTTGATCCAGTAGTGCGGCAAGTAGAAAAGAGGTGCGGGAATCTGTTTGCAACAGCTGGGCTAGGCCGAAGGCATAGAGGCGGCTCCCTCGGGCCAGTGTTTTCAACCCGCCAATTTCGAGCGAATTTTCGTGAGCCATGCGCTCTAGTTCTGCCAGGGAGACGGTTGGCACAACCCCCCGACGGGCGGTTTGTTCAGTTTTAAGGGCTTTGGGAGTTAGCTTTTCGATGACTGGACGCTCTTGTATGACTGCGATCCACTGGGGTAGCGAACCACCGGAAGGAACATGCCAAAGAACGGCTTTAAGCGAATCGAAGGTAAAGGGCACGACTCCAGCCTGCGAAGAGAAATAAGTAATCGCGCTTTGAACGCCTCCAAGTGCCGCAATTCTGTGTAATTCAAACGCGGTTTTGGGCAGATGATAAATCAGTGGATACACTGCGCCGTCGAGCGCGTGAACTAAAGACAGAACACCGGTTGCGAGGCCCCACTCAACTCCATGCGAATGCCCAACGTGAACTGGGAGACTTGGTTCGATGGCGGCTTCCCAGGTGCCCAAAAGGGCGCCGTGGTAAATCGCAAGTTTTGGCATGTAGTGATAGTAGGTTTCTTTCCATTTTGAAGGACGAAATATCCCAACCAAGCGACTTGCGAAGGACTTAAGAATTTTTCCAGCAGTTGAAAATAATTTCTTTGTTCTATGAAAGTGTTTGCCCGATTCGCCGGTCTTCGAGCGACCCGGTTCCAGATCTTGCAGCTCGTGGGCGATTTTTTCGACTTCGCTCACCAATTGTTCGTAGGAGCGAAGATCCGATTCCTGGACAATTTGCTCCAGACGCAAGGCCAAGTTCGAGTCTAATTGTTTGAGTTCTTCGCGATCATGAATTTCAGGCGCGGAACCGTGATCGTGTCCAATATGTGCGAGTGAAGGGGTCGTATTTAAAAACACCCCAGCGCCAAGAAGAGCAAAAATAAGAGACGGCCAAAATATTCTGAAAATAGCTCACCAAATCAAGAATTAGTTGGGCGAAGGATTAACGTTCCGCACAACGAACAAATCGGAGTGTTTCTGCCTCAAAGTTCGCAAAAAAGCGAGTTTTTACGCCCGCAAAGGCGGGAGGGGTGAATAGCGATAGCAGAGTTTTTTTGTCGATAGGAAGACTGAGGTCTTGCGTCAAGGCCCGGTAGAGTAGGGCCGGATGCTCCGGCAGGAGACGAGCCGACCCAGCTAACGTCGTCGTGGCGCGCCCGTGTTTGTTGGCCACGTAAGCAGCTCCACCGTGCTGCGTGACCCGCAATTCGCCCAAGGTCTGAAGAGAGGCTTTGGGGGCGTGGGCTACCGCGCAACAATCGCTCACGGCGTAATGTCGGTCTGAGCCGGCCTTGGCCAACTGGTAAACCTTCGCGGGGTGCACGTGTACGCCATCGGTGATGATTTCGGCCGTAACGTTCGGCCAACAGAGCGCCGCTTCGAGACCGGGATCGCGATGGTGAGTCCGCATCGCGTTGAAGAGGTGGGTGAGTCCCCGGGCCCCGGCGTTGATGGCAGCTAGTGACTGCGCTGTGTTCGCGCGGCTGTGCCCGAGTTGGACTCGAACGCCGGCCTTAACGAGGGTCTTTATGGCAGGGATAGCGCCTGTAATTTCGGGCGCGAGCGTGACGATGCGTATGTGCCCCGAACCACACGATAGTAGGCGCCGGAGGCGCGGCGCAGTGGGGGCTAATATCGCCGAGCGAGGATGAGCGCCGGCGTATTCGGGCTGAAGAAATGGCCCTTCTAAATGAAGCCCGATGGGGAGAGCTGCGTTTTTTGGCCAGATTCGTGGCTGACTTCGCAAGCTCGACAAAAGTTTAGCCCATTTTGCCACGGTCGCTTCTAGGGTAGACCACTCGCTGGTAAGAAGAGTGGGCGCGTAGTGGGCGATGCCGTGTTGGCATAACAACTCACTCACGCGTCGGAGTTCACTTAAAAATGTTTTTTCCGAAACCGCATTGATGGCCATGAAATCTAACCCAAAAGCGCCGTGAATATGAAGATCACAAAATGCGGGAAGCCACAGGGTTCCGGTGTTTCGGGGAATGGCCTTTTTTAGGGTTCGGGAACGGGCTATTTTTGGCATTGGGGCCCCTTGGGTTGGATCATACTTGACTTTATTGGCTTGACTTTGTTGCGCCGCAAACTTATTCCGTTCTCAATAGAGAAAAATTTACGGAGATTACTATCTTTATGCCAGCGAAAAGTGGCGCCTCGCGCCCTCTGAAAACAAAAGCCAAACCGAACATGGCCAAGGCCGCTAAAAGCAAACCCGTTGCAAAGACGGCCAGTGCTCCAAAAGGCAAGGTTCTCAAGACGTTGGGAAGCGCCGTTTCGAAGCTTGTTGGGCGAGGTAAGTCACACGCCCAACCCTCCAAAAAGGGAGCCGCTACAAAGAAAGCGCAGGAGACCCCTGCAAAGGCTGAGAAAGCCGCAAAGACTGCGAGCAAGGAAACTTCAGTTCCTGCAAAGCAAGCAGGTAAAGCGGCTTCAGTTGGGAAAGGCAAAGATTTTAAGAAATCCGTGGGCCAAGCGCGCACTGCGCTTGAGAAAGTGTCCGGCCCACACCGTGCAATTTCAGTGAGTAGCGCCATTTGTCGCGAAGTCGCCTGTGAGTTGATGTCAACTACAGGTGGTTATTGCCGCATGCACTACATTAAAAACTGGAAGAAAATTAAACGCAAAGAGCTCATTCTCAAAGAAAAGAAGCTCAATCACTACATCGAAGAATTGGTTTCGAAATATCCAGATAAGTATATTGAGGCGATTCGTGTAGACCTTGCCAGTGAAAAAGATTTTGCCAAAGTCATAGCCGATCTTGAAATTGACGAAGCTCTCGAAGATTTCGAAATCGAAACGCCCGAGAACACCGATGAGGGACTTCTCGATAATCTCAAGCGTTTTGACGATGACGGCGATGTTTTTTAACGAAGATATCGCGCGCTAAATTTTTAATTTAGCTTCTTCTTATTTCTTTTTTCTATGTCGAGTTCGAGTATCGCGTCGGCCTGGGCGTCAAGCTCTAGGTTGTCGCGGTTGATTCGAAGATAAGTTTTCTTATTTTTTTCTAGCTCAACGGCAGTCCACATCTGGCGGTACTCATTGTCGTAGTCGACCGGACGTTTTTCATCGAAAAAAGTTCCAAAAAAACTGGCGATCGCGTCGATGCACTGACCAGCGGCGGCCTGGACCTGATTCGCAGTGCCTTTCGGACCATTTGCGAGCGGAAAATCCACCGAGCCGTAACAAGTGGTCATACCAAGCTGGCCGGAGTGTTTCATTGAAACGGCCATGACTAGTTCGTCGGGAAATACTTCACCAAACGCTAAGAAAACTTCTCTAGCGGAAAGATGTTTCTTAAAATTTTTATTGAATAGCGCCTGAACCATTTCCAAGTATTCTTTAGGCAATGATGTGCCTTTAAAAATAGTGTCCTTACGACGATCCATGACTATAAAACCTCCTGCGGTAGTTTGGACGTATCGGGTGAAACTTCAAGTTTGACAGTGTAGGTGAGTTTCTTGCCACCACGGCGAATACCAATTGCCACTTTTTCACCCGGTTTAAATTTTGAAAGTATTTTCTGAATATCTCCGCGAGCCGCGATTTCCTTGTCGGCGAGGGTCACAATGATGTCACCGGGTTTTAAACCCACATCGGCGGCCGGACCTGAACGGACGAGATCAGTGATCGCCACTCCATGGTCTACCGGCAAATCATAATTGTATTGAATGGCCGGCGTAATATTGATGCCGAGTATTCCGAGCCAGGCGCGAATGATATAGCCGTATTTTTTAAGATCTTCGAGTTTGCTTCGCGCTTCGTCGATAGGGATGGCAAAACCCAGCAATTGGCCCTGGCCATTGATCGCGGTGTTGATTCCGATCACTTCTCCCTTGAAATTAAACAATGGGCCCCCGGAGTTCCCGAAATTAATACTAGCGTTGGTTTGCAAAAAATTATCGAGTACGCCAATACCGATTGAGCGATTTTTCTGACTGATAATGCCGTCGGTTACCGTGTGGCCAAGCCCAAAAGGGTTTCCGATCGCGAAAACGTATTCGGCAATTCGCACAGAATCACTATTGCCGAGTTTTACCGGTTTTAGGTTTTTATTGTTCTTGCCGCCCCGCAACTGAAGCAGCGCTAGATCCATGAGTTTGTCGCGACCGACGATTTTCGCGGGCACGCGGCGATTGTCGCGAAAAGTGATGACGACTTCGTCGGCCCCTTCGATGACGTGGTTGTTGGTGATGATGTAGCCGTCGCCATCAATGAGAAATCCGGAGCCGAGTGACGACTGCTTTGAGACATGTTCCTCGGGAATGCCGAACATTCCGAAAAACTCGGGCATACCGCGTAGCACCCACTGTTTAACGAATCGCGTCGAGGAAATATTAACAACACCATCGATCACGTTTTCGACGAGATCGGGCAATTGGTTGGCAAGGCCCGGAGGTGCACTATGAGCCGCCGTGGGCCAAGAAAACAGGAGCGAGTAAATAAGAAGGACATGGGCGGACAAACGAAGTTTAGTTTTCATAGGAAGACTGGTTATATCGAGAGTAGACTCTTTTTTCCAGCCTATGTATGTTGAGGGCAATAGACAAATGAGGAGGCCCCACATGCAACCGGTTTACATTCTTGCCGCGCGAAGAACCCCTTTCGGAACTTTTCTAGGGGGGCTGTCTTCGGTTTCTGCTCCCAAGCTCGGTGCGATCGCCATTGAAGCGGCGCTCTCCGATGCGGGTGTAAAAAAAGAACAGGTTGATCAGGTCCTCATGGGATGCGTTCTTGCGGCGGGGGTTGGACAAGCGCCGGCGCGACAAGCGGCAATTTTCGCGGGGTTAGCCAAATCAACTCCTTGTACGACGATTAATAAAGTGTGCGGCAGTGGCATGAAGGCCGTCATGTTAGGCGCTCAAAGCATTTTGACTGGCGAATCCGAAGTGGTCGTGGCGGGGGGCATGGAAAACATGTCTCAAGTACCTTTCTATGCGGAAAATGTTCGAAGTGGTTTTCGAATGGGCCATCAAAAATTGGTCGACGGCATGATCAAAGATGGTCTGTGGGATGTATACAACGATTTTCATATGGGTAGCGCCGCCGAGCTTTGTGTGAAGGAACATCAGTTTTCCCGAGAAGACCAAGATCGTTTCGCGATTCAAAGTTTTAAGCGGGCTGTAGAAGCTCAGAAAAGCGGGGCTTTTAAAGCCGAAATGGCTCCGGTGACCGTTGCTGGCAAAAAAGGCGATGCGACGCTCGTCGATACCGACGAAGGTCCTGGAAAGGCGCAGTTTGAAAAAATGCCTACACTTAAGCCGGCTTTTCAAAAGGATGGCACCATTACGGCGGCTAATGCGAGCACGATCAATGACGGTGCAGCGGCATTGGTGTTGGCCTCCGAAAGTTACGTGAAGCGCACCGGCGCCAAGTGGCTGGCCAAAATCACTGGCTTTGCCGGGCACGCTCAGGCCCCGGAGTGGTTTACGACCGCCCCGGTAGAGGCCACACGAAAGGCTCTGAAAGTGGCTGCCTGGGAGCTTGCTCAAGTGGATCTTTTCGAAGTTAACGAAGCCTTCGCGGTCGTGACCATGGCCAGTATCAAGGAACTCGGATTAGACGAAAGCCGAGTAAATGTGAATGGTGGAGCGATCAGTTTAGGGCATCCGATTGGAGCCAGCGGGGCGCGTATTATCGTCACGCTCGTGCATGCTCTTAAACAACGTGGGAAAAAACGCGGGTTGGCGAGTATTTGTATTGGTGGCGGTGAGGCTACCGCGATTTGTGTGGAAGGTGCGTGAGCTATGTTGTGTACCGTTGTAAAAGACGCGGATGAGGCTTGTCGCGATATACAGAATGGGCAAACTCTACTGGTCGGTGGGTTCGGTTTGTGTGGAATTCCCGAAAATGCGATTGCTGCATTGGTAAAAAAGGGCGTTACCGGACTTACCTGTGTGAGCAACAATTGTGGCGTCGATGATTTTGGACTTGGGCTTTTGCTTAAAAGTCGCCAGATAAAAAAAATGATCTCGAGTTACGTTGGGGAAAATAAGACGTTTGAACAGCAAATGTTGAACGGGCAGCTCGAGGTAGAACTAGTACCGCAGGGAACATTAGCCGAGCGCATTCGAGCAGGCGGCGCTGGAATACCTGCTTTTTTTACCCCCACGGGCGTGGGCACTGTGGTGGCCGAGGGCAAAGAAAAACGCAATATTGATGGTCGCGACTATATTTTAGAAAAAGCCATTCGTGGGGACTATGCGCTAGTAAAAGCCTGGAAGGGCGATCGCATGGGCAATTTGATATTTCGAAAAGCCGCACGCAATTTTAATCCGATGATGGCGACGGCTGGGAAAATTACGATCGTCGAAGTGGAAGAATTAGTAGATGTGGGAGCGTTAGACCCCGATCAAATTCATTTGCCCGGAATATACGTGCACCGTATTTTTCAGGGGCGAGCCTATGAAAAAAGAATAGAAAAGAAAACCGTAAGGGCAGGGTAAAAAAAATGGCATTAACTCGAGAACAGATCGCGCAACGAATAGCCCTCGAACTGCGAGACGGATTTTTCGTTAACCTTGGAATTGGAATACCTACATTGGTCGCAAATTACATTCCGAAAGGAATGAATGTGGTTTTACAGTCCGAAAACGGGCTTCTTGGGATCGGACCCTATCCAAGGGAAAATGAAGTAGATGCGGATCTCATCAACGCAGGAAAGGAAACAGTCACGACCCGCGCGGGATCCTCTTTTTTTTCGAGCGCTGAGAGTTTCGCGATGATTCGGGGTGGGCACGTAGACCTCACCGTACTGGGCGCCATGGAAGTTGACGAACACGGTAACATAGCGAACTGGATGATTCCCGGAAAGCTCGTTAAAGGTATGGGTGGGGCTATGGATCTGGTGGCAGGAGCCAAACGAGTCATCGTTGCAATGCAACACGTGGCGAAAGATGGGTCGAGCAAGGTGTTAAAAAACTGTAAACTACCACTCACGGGTGTAAAGTGTGTGAATCGTATTGTTTCAGAACTTGCGGAAATTGAAGTGACTCCGCGCGGATTGCAGCTCGTGGCCCGAGCACCCGGAGTTTCGGTTACCGAAGTTCGGCGCGCAACGGAGTGTGAACTGATTGTCGAGGGCGATGTTCCGGAAATGACGTTTGTTTAACGAACCAGTCGGATGCGCGCGACATCAGTGTGGATGATCGCGCAGCCTGAAGCCAACTGTGGAGTTACCACTCGCAGGAATATATAATTTGAAGTTACAAACCGACTTAAGGGTTGAAAAAAATCGCCTCCCTGTAGTTGAACGGAAGTGCCGGAGGCGCTTCCAATTTGAATCCAACTATCTGTCGATACCTCGTACAACCAGGCAGTTGCTCCCCCAGTTGTGAGGGTCTGACTCGCACTTCCGTTGCACCCGGTGCCAGAAGTGCCGCCGCGGCCCTTCCAATGAACCTCCATGCGACCAAAGGTCGATAAATCCAATCCTGTAGCGTCGAACCGAAATTGAATGTCCATGGTTTCGGTCGGCGCGGTGTCACATTCTGAAACATTGAGATTGCCGTCTTCGACGAGGTAATTGGTGTCAGATGGTCCAATGATTGGGCCCGAGGGTGGAGTCGGAAACGTTGGGGGAGCAGAGCTGTTAAAAGTGCAGACGGAACTCGTCGTATTGCGCTGACGAACATGAGTGGGAATCAGATTGACCTCTGGTTCCGAACAACTAACTGACGCATTGGCGCCGGAATAGGAAATGGGGATCGAAACGTCGCCACCTTCAGCTAATTTAATGCTTTTTGATCCAACAAAATAACCCGAGTAAACAGCGCCTGCGCTACCGCCGCACTCAGGAGTCGATGGATAAAAACCGTAGACATCAACTCTGCGAAGATCACCCGCCGGTACGTATATTGTCGCAGCGGTGCCTCGGAGAAAGTGGCGAGAAGTAATACCGGGACCAGTTCCATTAAAGTTGTCGCTCGAAACACACCCACCGATTGAAGCGCTGGGCGTAATTCCGTCGCCGGTAACATTGACGGCAAAGCAGTTAAAGTCGCTCGGTTGAGTGGGAGCGTTGATTTGAAAAGGATCGCCAAGCATCGCCAAAAGGCCCGGCGGCTCATTTTCGATTCGGATGTTAATCGCGGAGGCAGTATCTTCGATTGGTTCGAGCGAACAGGCTCCGAATAAGTTACCCGCTGCAACCGCGGTAAGTGCCGCGAGAATCGAAGCAGTTCGTGTTGATAAGTCCGGAAAGTAACTCATGACGATGAATGAATCGTATGTCCAGACTAAGGACATTGAAAATAGTTTTATTTTGCCTGCAGATTGAGCGCTTTAGTTGGTTTGGCCGGGTGCTTCCCAAACGATCTCTAACGAGTCGCTGCCTCGGGCTCGCGCGCTGCCGATGAGTTCGATAGCGTAACCCGATCGCACGTTAGCACAGAATGGCTGTTCACCAGTGCTGGTCTGAATCGAAGTAACCGTGCATTGGTTGCTGACTGGACCAACGTATCTCCAACCGTCGCTCACGCCATTGGATTTCGGAATTCCTACGCCGTTTTTGATAACGGCTTGAACGTCGCCTTCAACAAATGGATCTGCAAGCACGATGTAGGACAAAATGTAGGACTCGCGCACAACGTCGAGGTCGCTTTCGATATTGGCAAGAACTGTATTCATGGACGAGGTGTTGCACACGTCGCCGGATACCCCTTGAAAATAATTGCTCATCTGAAAAAGGCTTCCGCCCCAGTTTGCACTTCCACCGTAACAACCGGTGCTTCGATAAGTTGGGGAGGCGATAGGGTAAAATCGAATTAAGTCGTCTGATGCGCCGACATCTGTTTTAAGGCGCGTTATATTGTTAGCCCATGTCGATAAACGAACAGAGCTAACATCGCTCTGGGGATTGGTAGAGTCCACCAGTACTTCTTTAGCAACTCCGTTGGTGATCACGATGATCGCCAGTAAAGCGTCGTTTCGGAAAAAATTTGTTACATCGTTGTCGCGGGCTGTTCGGATAGTGTTGACCAAACTCGTGTAAGTCGGGTCGGTAACAAGCGCGGCTCCTACTTCGGCCGCAGATAACAAGGTAAAGGAATTCGGATTCGTCACCGCATATTGAGCAGGCACGATATCGGTGCTCGGATTGGCGCTGCCGTCCGGCAACTCGAGCTGATTGAACCGCGAATCCACTAAAACTCTATTAATGGGAGTCGGGTTTGAAATTAGAACGCGGGCTACGTGGTAGTCCCAATACTTGCTGGCTAGTGAATTGACGAAGGAGCTCAATTGGGCCTGAACGGCGCTGAAAGCGTTGGTCATAGACCCGGTGTTGTCGACCACGATAACGATGTCTACTTTGGCAGGGATTTGGCGAAAACCAATCGCCGATGCCGTCGAAGAGTATTGTTGTTTGACGAACTGTTCTTTGCCGCAGCCCGCTAGCGCGGACAGGGTCATAACGGCGACCAATACGGTTAACCGCGTTCGTTCAAAGTTCCGAAATTTTGTTTTCCACTTCCACATATTTCTACACTCGCTCACGGGATTACAGTGCAACCGGGGTGCCAAAATCGCAGTCCAATATTCAATGGGTTGGGCGGGGGCCGGTTTTTCGTGAGATAGGAGCCGGGTGGGCAGGTGTCTAAAACTTAGACAGAGCTGGTAGCGTGACTACTGGGAATGAACTGTGGTATCGAGCCTTCTGTCCACCGGACGCCGGGAAGGGTGAAAAACATGAAAAAAGCGATATTAGGCTGGGTATTCCTGATCATTGTTTCCACGATCGGGGCAAACCAGAGCCACTCCGATGAACTTTGCGCCGATGGCCGGGTGTTGCCGAACTGTGATGTGGATCGCGAGTTGCTCGAAAAGTGCGCGGCAGATTACACGGTATATTCGGTTCCGTTTAATGCCAAACTACGGGCGGGTGCCGGGTTTGGTAGCATTTCGTTAAATAACGCTCAGAAGAAAAGTAGTGCGACCGGCGATCTATCACTCATTTTTTTGGTAGATCTCACGCGCCTCAGTTTAGAGGGCGGTGCCGAAACGGGTGGTGGTTTTGATCTAGATAGCGGGTACGCTGGCGGAAAACTGTCGCTGTCCATGCGAAAAAATTTGAAGAAAAACGAATGTAGCAAATGGTGGGTGGGCGCTGACCCGATCGACGTCAGCGGGCGGTATTCGTCGCTCCCGGGCGTGGACTCTTATTTCAGCGGAAAAATTCCAGCCTATCTCGGGTATTTTTCTCAGGTCGGAAATAGCTGTCGCTTGCAGCTATACGCTCGGGTGGGCGCTGCGTGGTTCGACGACCGGGCGCCGGAGGGAAGTCATTTTATAAAACCGATGTCGGGAGCCAAGGGAACGTTTCGGTGCAAAAACGGAATCGATGTATACGCTACGTCGGCATCTATTTCGTATGATCATTTGTTTAATATCGGGGCCGAAGATACTCATTTAACCGAACTCGACCTTGCACATACGTTTACTTTGGATACGCGCATTTTTGGTCCTCTTCAATTGGGTGTGTTCGCCAACGGGCAGTATTCCGTTGAAGGAGATGCGTTTGACTCCGAGTCCAAGCGCGTGGCACGAATCATGGGCGGCATTCAGGTCATGGGCACTGGCAAAAAGAAAAAACGTCGATAACTAAGATATTGAGTTTAGTTCGTTATGTACTGTTCGATCGCTTCCTTGGCCTGATCTGAAATTTTCAAAAAGCGAAATGAAAAGCCACGACCGTCTTCGAGTACTCGTACAATTTCGCCTTCAGCCACGAAGCCTTTTACTTGGCCAGCGTCACCAGGGCTTACGTTCAGGCGAATGATCGAGCCAACGGGCCCAGGAACACGGTCGGTGAGCACTTGCATGCCGCCAATCGAAATATCGCGGCACACAGCGATGATTACATCTTGATTATTATGTAAAAATAAACGCGCCACCAACGGTCGCCGCGGACCGCCGCGTTTGTCGCTTAAGTCTTCCCCGGCCACTGTGCCCATGCGCACGCCCATTGTTTGGTCGTTTGAAGCGGGCACTTTTTTTAAACTAGATTTGGTTTTGGACTTCGATTTCGAACTAGCCTTGCTCGTAGGTTTTGGGGCAGGCGTCGAAGCTACGAACTCCGCGAATTCCGGGATCGAACTCAAACGCTTCCAATTAGGCCATCCGGCAGTCCAAGCATAGGCGTTGCGGCTAACTTTTTGAGTCTTTAAAACACGCAGTAATTCGTCCTCGGAAAAGGGGCCGTACTGCGTGTTGTTAGTGTACAAATAGTACGGTCGATTAACTCTTGTTTGAGTGAGTTCGACATCTTTAGTGATATCTCCGATTCGCGAACGAAGAGTTTTAATCGAACTACTGGCCGGCTTTTTGGGAACCAAGACCGCGAATTCTTTTTCTTCGGCCAGACGTTTCCAATCGCTGAGGCCCTTGCGCCAATAGTAGTGCAAGAGCCCGACTTCGCCCCTTTGAATTCGTTCGTAGACCTCTTGGGCGCTAAGGGGGCCCATGGCTTTGTTGCCCATGGCGATGAAGAATTTTTTTTCGGAATCGTCAAAGAGGAGCGGACTTGTATTTTCCATATAAGAAATTGTAGTTTGAGTCCGTGGCAACCTACAACTCTTTTGTGATGGAACGCCCCCGTAAGGGAGCGGAACCTTTGAAGATGTATGCGGAACAGTGGAACGGCGCAGCGACCGGAGCCGACGCTCCTGTGTTACTTTTCGTTCACGGATTCGGCGAGCATCTAGCACGATATCGCGGGATTTTTGAACGACTTAAGGGGCCCTTTGCGCAAGGTTATGCTTTCGATTTGCGGGGCCACGGTCGTTCACAAGGCACTCGTGGCCACATTGAGCATTTCGATGATCACGTCGATGATCTCGAAGCTATGGTGAGTCATATAATCGAAAAAACGTCGCGTCCCGTGGTCCTCTTGGGCCACAGTATGGGTGGGCTGATCACGTTGCGCTACCTGTTGCGTACCGGGCTTCAAACGCGGGTGAGAGCAGCTGCGGTTTCGAGCCCGTATTTAAAGTTAGCGTTTGAAGCCCCCTTGTTAAAACTCGTGGCGGCTTATGCGCTAAAACGGGCTTTGCCGTCACTGCATTTGCGGGCAGAACTCAACCCTTCTCATCTTTCACATGACCCTCATGTTGTTGAGGCTTACGTAAACGACCGTCTCGTACATGATCGACTCACGTCTCGAATGTTTTTTGAACTCCAGGGGGCTGCGGCCGATACGCGACATCAGATCCGTCCGATCGGGTGTCCGCTTTTATTTTTAGTTCCCGGAGAAGACCGTCTAATTGATGCTGCCGCGACCCGTAAATTTTATCAGAACCTAAAACACCGCGCCAAAGACTGGGCAGAGTTTCCCGGCATGTATCACGAAGTATTGAACGAAACTCGTCACGATGAAGTGGACCGAGTGTTTTTAACCTGGGTGGCACGGGCGTCCGAAGTCAAAAAACGCAAGCAAGGGGAAAGTTATCATGAACACGCAGATGAAACTTAATCTTTTGAAGCTTATCCGCACGCTATCCTATCGGGAAGGGCAGTTCACTTTAGCCTCCGGTAAAACGAGCACGTTTTATGTAGACTTAAAAAATGTGACTCTGCATCCCGATGGCGTGAGACTAATTGCGCAAATGGCTTGGTCCTTGTTGAATCCCCGAGATTTCGGTGGGGTAGGCGGGCCCACTCTGGGAGCGGACCCTCTGGCCACTGCGCTTAGTCTTGGGGCAAAGGAGCAAGGCGTAGTTCTGCCCGCATTTATTTTGCGCAAAGAGCCGAAAAAACACGGAACTTCGAAGTGGATTGAGGGGCGGGAGAATCTTAAAAGCGGCGCCCGCCTGTTGGTGGTGGAGGACGTCGTGACCACTGGTGGGTCGTCTTTAAGAAGTATCGAAAAAATTCGTGAAGAGGGTTTTACGGTCGACACCTGTTTGTGCGTGCTCGATCGTCTAGAAGGTGGAGCTCAGGCTCTTGCTGCGGCGGGGGTGAAATGTGTTGCGCTCGCCACCATTGAAGAACTTCTGGCCTCGCGTTAGACTTTGAGTATGAATATCTCGCAGCGATTGATAATCGTCCTTTGTTTCAGTTTATTGACGGCCTGTGCAAGCACACATCCATTAGATCGATTCGTCGATGAGCAAAAAACTCGTGTCAGCGAAAAAGCGGCCTATGTAGAGGCCGACTTCGATTTTTGGGCTTCGGCAATGTCGCCCAAAAACGATGATCTTACGCGACTGCGAGAAGCCTGGCAGGGCCATTCCGAAGCTTTTCCAGAAAGTACTGCCATAAAAACTCTGGAACGGGAGATGAGTCAACAGGCCAGTCGCGTCGTATTGGTTTCACTTTTTATGACCGATTACGACAAGGCCGATCTACGTGATAAGGCGGGGGGATGGACCGTGTCGCCGACTCCCGTTTTTATGACGGAACTCTCCGAGAGTGACGTGGTACTGCGAACTCTGATGCCGGTGCGCAACGCCTGGGCTCGATATTTTTTACTGCGCTACGACGAAGCGGGTGTGAATTCGGTGACTGTGGGCAATCGCACTTCAAAGGTCGGTTTGCCGATCCGTTGAAGCGACCCTGGAAAGATCACACGATCGTATCACGCTTAAAATAGGTGTCATCGAGGTAGGGTGTGTCGAGGTTGGCGTGTAACCCACGGCTTTCCTTGCGTGCAAGTGCGCAGCGAACAATAAGGTCGGCCACCGTGACGAGGTTTCGCAACTCAATGAGTTCGGGGTTCAAGAGATAACTCCAATAATATTCCTGCACTTCGTGAGAAATATAGTCGAGTCGAGTGCGAGCTTTTTCGAGCCGGCGATTCGTGCGTACGATGCCAACGTAATTCCACATAGTCGTGCGCAATTCGCGCCATGTGTGGGCGATGTTAATGCGCTCTTCCATGGGGACCGCTTTCCCCGAATCCCAATCGGGCAGCGCTTCGTAGATTTTCAAATCCAATTTGGGTTTCATGCGTCGCAACCGCTCTTCGGTGCGGAGTGCTGCGCGATGAGCGAAGACCGCGCCTTCTAAGAGGGAATTGCTGGCGAGACGATTGGCACCGTGTAGGCCAGTGCAAGCAGTCTCGCCGATCGCAAAAAGGTTTTCGATAGTGGACTCGCCGTGTTCGTCAGTGAGAACTCCGCCGCACATGTAGTGAGCCGCTGGGACCACCGGAATAGGTTCAGTTGTTAAATCGATACCGTATTCTCTGCATTTGGCATAAATGTTGGGAAAACGCTCTTTTAATGCAGCTGCGGTGTGACCAGAGCGTTTTGGCGTGATGTCGAGATAGACGCAATCGGCGCCTTGACGCTTAATTTCCGAATCGATCGCGCGAGCAACGATGTCGCGAGGAGCGCAGGACCCCATGGAGTGATACTTTTGCATGAAGGCCGCCCCGCTAGCATCGATCAATTCGCCTCCCTCGCCGCGGAGTGCCTCACTGATTAAGAAAGACTTAGCTCGTGGGTGATACATACAAGTCGGATGAAACTGCATGAACTCGAGGTTCGCTACTCGAGCCCCGGCTCGATAAGCCATGGCGATTCCGTCTCCAGTCGCGACGTCCGGGTTCGACGTATATAAATACACTTTGCCGGCTCCGCCCGTTGCGAGCACGGTGACCCGCGCCGAAAAAACGTGAATGGCGCCACTGGTGCTATTGAGCACGTAGGCCCCCTGACAACGCATGCCGTCAGATCGTCGAAGTTTTTGGGGGCGTACGTTGGTCAGCAAGTCTACTGCAGCGTGATTTTCAAAAAGTCGAATGTTTGGATGTTTACTGACCGCTGCCACCAAAGCGGTTTCGATCGCTTCTCCGGTGAAATCGCGAGAGTGGAATACACGTCGGTGTTCATGTCCGCCCTCGATCGTGAGATCGTATTCACCGCTAGTAGTGTCCTTGTCGAACGCGACTCCTAAATCCACTAGTTCTTGTACACGCGCGGGCCCCTCTTGCACGGTCAGTTCCACAATGTTTCGGTGACACAATCCAGCACCGGCAACTTCGGTGTCGTTAATATGACTGGCAAACGAATCACTCTTCGAAAAAACCGACGCAATTCCGCCTTGCGCGTAACGCGTCGCCCCTTCGTCCTGGCGATTTTTTGTGACGACGTGAACGGTACCAAACCGGGCCGCTTTGAGAGCGTAGCTAAGTCCCGCAATTCCGGAACCGATCACGAGAACGTCGCTGTCGAATTTCATCGTGGCGATTTAACACAAGACAGTAGCTCGGACGATTAAAATCGGGCAAACTAGAGTAGAATGCACCTGGGATCGAACGTCGATTTTACTGCCGGAATTACGAACCTCGCGGAGTCTGGCCCTTATTCCCCCCCTCGCCGCGTGGAGGCGAGGGTATCGGTTCCTCGTTTCGTCAAAAATACTGAGCGATTAGTGCAGTTAAGTCGTAAAAACCGGCCACACTTCTTGGGCTTGATCCCGATGGTTAAATGCGACGCCTATGGTCACGGCGCGGCACCTTTGGTTCAAGCATTAGCTGAAAAAAACCTGCGTTCGGTGATTGGTCTGGGCGTCGCGACTCTTGACGAGGCCTTAGCGATTCGAGACGCCGGCATATCTTTACCCGTTTTCGTGTTTTCAGATTGCACCCCTTTTTCCGAGGCGCTTTATCGCATTGCGCTCGAAAAGGATTTTATTCCAATTTTAAACTCTCTGGCCGACGTTCAAATTTTAGCCCGGGTTGCAAAAAAGGAACGAAACTCCAAGTTAAAGTTTCATCTTAAGTTTAATACTGGCATGCACCGTCTCGGAATTCCGGCAAACGACAGTCGCGAAGTGGCGCGAGTGTTATGGTCGGCCCGTTTGCGGCCCAACGGAGTTTGCACTCATCTCGCGCAGGCCTCGGATTTAGATTCCAAGATATCGCAAACCCAGTGGGCCCGCTTTAGATCTGTTTTGAATACGTTTGCGGACGTAGCTATGATTCATGCCGAAAGTAGCGACGCAATCTTTAGCGCGGCCAAGGGACCGTGGCGCACAGTGTGTAACGTCACGCGTCCCGGTATCGGATTGTATGGTTACAGCGCTTCAAGTAAAACTTCAGTTTCAGGGATTGAGCCAGTAATGACGGTGCGGGCTCGCGTTATTACCGCCGAGGTGCTCGGCAAGGGTGAGAGTATTGGTTATGGCGCGACTTTTAGAGCTACGAAAAAAATAGCCCGTAGCGTGCTGGCCATGGGTTATGGCGATGGGTTTCGCCGGATCTTGTCGAATCGAAGCGTAGTGATCGACGGTAAAATTCGCAGAGTATTAGGGCGGGTGAGTATGGACGTGACGTCGGTCGAGGGGAACTTTCGCCCGGGCACTTGGGTCACGCTTCTAGGCGGTAGTGCGAGGTCTGCTCATTACATGGCCGAGCAAGCTGAAACAAACGTTTATGAATTATTCACCGCGCTTTCGCCGCGTGTGCGTCGAACTTTGAGAGGTGTGAAGTGACGCTGGTACTATGGATCGAATCGATCGGTGCGGCAGTTCTCAGGTTCATCGAACAAACGGGTCATATTTCCAAGTTTTTTGCTGAAGCCGTGCGATGGTTGCCGCGATCACCATTTCGCTTCAAATTATTTTTAGAGCAATTTTTATTTGTAGCCAATAAATCGCTGTTCATAGTTTGTTTGACCGCGGTTTTCAGCGGTATGGTGTTCGCAATTCAAATTTATTTCGGCTTTCAAGTGATTAACGCTGACGCGTTGGTGGGACCGTCGGTAGCGATTGGATTTGTCCGAGAATTAGGGCCCGTTTTTACCGGGATAGTGGTTACTGGTCGTGCTGGTGCAGCCATGGCAGCGCAACTCGGGACAATGCGCGTGAGCGAACAGATTGACGCAATGGATGTAATGGGCGTGAACTCCATACACTACCTTGTTGTGCCGCGAATCGTGGCAAGTTTTATTGCCCTTCCGCTTCTTTGCACGCTCTTTATTTTTGTAGGCAACGTTGGAAGTTATTTTACGGGCGTATATTTGCTGAACATTGATCCAATTATTTATTTCTCTCACCTTCAAGAGTTCGTTGAACCACGAGACATGGCACAGGGACTTATTAAAGCGTCGGCGTTCGGGTTGATTTTTTCGACCATCGGGACCTTCAAGGGTTACTTTACGCAGGGGGGCGCGGAGGCTGTCGGAAGGTCGACCAACGAAGCCGTGGTGATCACCTTGGTGTTGATTCTCGTGAGCGACTACTTCTTAACACTCGTCATACGAGCCATGCTTTATCAGGGGGTTTGATCGTGGCGTCTGCTGAATCGGCCATTGTAATTCGCGATGTTCGAAAAAGTTTTTCGCGAGGCCGTTATCATGTTTTTCGCGGGCTCAACTTAAATGTGCCTAAAGGAAAGATTACATTCTTACTCGGACCCTCCGGGGTAGGAAAATCTGTCCTACTAAAACACATTTTAGGGCTCCTTAAGCCTGATTCAGGAGAGGTTTTGGTTGGCGGGCAGGCGATCCCGTATGAAAATAGTAGGAAGTTGGCAGAAATGAGAAAGCGGTTCGGAATGTTGTTCCAGAATTCCGCACTGTTTGACGACATGACGGTCGGGCAGAACGTGGAGTTTCCGTTGGTCGAACATCGGAAACAAATGACGCGCGAACAGAGGCGAAGCAAAGTGGTGGAAAAATTATTGGCCGTAGGACTAAAACCAGATCAGACGATCGATAAGTTCCCCAATGAACTTTCAGGCGGCATGCGTAAGCGTGTTGGTCTCGCGCGAGCAATTGTTCTGGAACCTGAGTTTATGCTCTATGATGAACCGACTACAGGACTGGATCCCGTCACGCGATCAATGGTCGATGATCTGATTATCGAAACGAATCAAAAGTTCAAACTTACTACGATTGTGATCAGCCACGACATTCCATCAGCATTGTATTCGGCCGATTACATCGCATTTCTCAACGACGGACAGATCGCATTTTTTGGAACGCCAGATGAGTTTCGGGGCTGTACGCACCCGGTCGCGCGAGGATTTCTAGAAAGTGAAGCTCGCCATCGTAAGGCCGTTTATACGCAGGGTGAAGGAAAGGGGGCCCCGACATGACGGGCGAACTGAAAGCCGGACTGTTTGTACTCGCAGCGATTGCGGCCTTGGTGTACATGACCACGCGACTCACCCAAAATGAGTATTCGTTTCGAGGGGTGAAAACCTATCACGCTTACGTGAGTGACGCGGCCGGTTTGCTGTCGAAAACCAAAGTGAAAATGTCTGGGCTCGACGTGGGCCAACTAGACACTGTCGAACTAATCGAACGAAAGGCTCGCGTAACATTTCAGATAGCGGCCGACATCAAGGTAAAAAAAGATGCTTCAGTCGCTGTGAAGTCGATCGGATTTTTGGGCGACAAGTATTTAGAGCTTTATCCAGGGTCCGAGAAGGCACCCGATGCTGAAGAAGGAGCCACCCTAGCTGAAAGCGCCACTGGTGGCGGACTTGAGCAACTGACAGCGAAAACGGCTGAGGTCATGGGTAATCTCAAAGAAATTACCGAAATGTTGCGGGAAGCCTTAAAGGGCGACAATGAGTTTGGTGATGGCAGCTCGCGGCTCGATCGCATTCTCGATAATATGGAGCAATTTTCCGCCGGACTTGCGTCCGTCGACCGCCTCGGGGATTTGGCCGATCGTTTGACCGAAGTTGCGGAAAACGTCCGCGAAGTTACTTCGAAGGTAAATCGTGGAGATGGCACTCTTGGGCGATTGATCAACGACCCTGAGACGATTGAAAAAATTAATTCCACGCTCTCGGGTGTGAACAAGTTCATCAATAAGGCGGATCGCATGTCGGTGCTCTTCGACGCACGCACTGGTGTGCTCGCAACCACGGGCGGCTCTTTCACCAAGGTCTCTTTGATGGTGCAGCCGACTTTTGATAAATACTACCTTTTAGGAATTAACACTCGGCCTCAAGGTAAAACCGTAGTGACCCGTACTGAAACTACGCAAAGTCCCGATGCCGCTGGCGCTGCCCCTTCGATTGTCGAGGAAAAAGAAACCGAAGAAGATGGCATCACGTTCGATGCTCAGTTTGCCAAACGCTGGGGCGATGCAACCTTTCGTGTTGGTCTATTTGAGAGCACAGGTGGCATAGCAGCTGATTATGCCTTTCTGGAGGACCGCGTGCGGCCCTATGCCGAAATATACCGTTTCAAGAAAGGTCAAGACCCTCAGCTCAACGTTGGCGTCACCGCAACGGCCTACAAACCATTTTATTTGTGGATGGGCGGCGACCATATTTTAAATTCGCGGGATCGTAATTTCTTCGTCGGCGGCGGCGTGAGGTTTTCGGACCAAGATATTAAGAGTCTGGTTATTGCGGGCGCGGGAGCAGCGAAGTGACAGACGAAAAACAATGGCTTGTTCGGAAACGTCGAGGTGGTCTTGAAAGCTCCATCAAGGTTTTGGGTCCGTTTTGGAGTGCCCAGATTCGTGAAATGGTGCTCAATAGTGCGCTGGAACTTGAAGACGAAGTCTGCGTTGAGAACGGGTATTGGATTGGTCTGCATGAGCGGGAAGAAATTAAGAGCATGCTCGGGGTAGACCCGGTGGCTCGCACTCCCAAAACTACGGATCAAGAGAACACTCAACCCGATATCGAAGCCACCGACGAAATTACCATGGCAGGTAATAGTCCCACTCACGTCCCGACCATTCGCGCCGACGATATACAAATTCGCGAGAGAGGTTTTCAACGCTTGACCGCACCCGTGGTGCCAAAAATGAAAGTGGTCAATCCTCAGTTTTTAGGGGTGGAAAAAAGCCGTTACTGGGGAATATTGCTGGTGTTATTTACTCTTACCGCCATCGTTGGAATACTTTGGCTGATTCGCGTTCTAGATATTTAAATGAAATTCCTCCCTGGGGCTTTCGGAACTGCGTTTGGATTATTGTCGCCGCCTTGGTCTAGTGACAGCGTTACTTGGTCAGAGGGGGCGGCGTCTTTTTACGTTCTTCGCGCCATTCACGAAGGAGAGTCGAGTCGCTGGTGTCTGGGCGTGCGACTGCTTTCACCGAGTTTACTGGCTCACGAGAAGACCTTTGCCCGATCAGTGCGAGAAAAGTGCAGAGTGTTTCGGAGAGTTAAAATCAATCCCTGGCCGGTGTTATCGGCTATCGACTTGGATTGGAAATCTTGGAACTCTTGGCTTCAGGAGAGCGTGGCGGGGGCGCCGCCTCTAGTTGACAATAATTACGTGGCACTATGGCGATTAAATCAGCTTGCCGACACCACTTTAAAATTTCCATCGAAGATCTTGGTGCTCGATGGGCACCATTCCCTGGAGGCTCAGCGAACGGTTTTGCCCGAGAAACCCATCACAAGTTGGGTGTTGCCGCGAAATCACCCGGAATTGCACGTTCGCCCAATTCACCGAGCGGGCTGGCTTAAGGCAACCATCGAAAAAGCGCTTCAAAAACAAGAAATCACGTTGATACAAGGTGTTGATAATAAAAAACTAGCGTTCGATCCGCACGTGACCGAGGTTATTCAGTCCCAAAAACGTTTTTACGTCCGGGTGCACAAGCAAGACGCCATTGACTGGGTGGGGGGCCTCGACAATGCTCGAACACAGCTTCGCACCAGTCCGGATATTGAGAGTCTGGTGAACATGTTAACCCAGAACGAGTGTGACACGGTTTTGCAGATGGCGCAGCTCGAGAAGAAAGCCATTTTTGATCGAGCGAGTCAGGGGTTGCTCTACCCGCAGAAGGCCACTTATTTTTTTCCTAAGGTACCGTTCGGGTGGTTAGTAGAACGCCTGGTGTAGCTACTCCGAGCTTCTCATCTTCTAACGCAATCGAAATCGTAGTTGTTTTATGCGGTCCTCACCGAGAGCTTTATTGAGCTTGGTGACGATCTGAGGCTCTAGGTACTTCAGTTGGTGAAGCCAGGCACTATTGTTAGACGACACAATAAGAGTTCCGTCGTCGGTGAAGCGTTCGGGCGTACAATGTTGCGCGATTCGAGCCCCCACAGTTTCGGGCCATTTTTCTAGAATCTGCAGTTCAACCTTGTGCCCTTTGTAGTAGGGGTTCGAATCCAGGATATTATTGAGAATCGCCTTTAAATTCTTCATTACCAGGGTTACCTTAGAAGAATAGATGGGTAACGACAAGAACTCCGGTGAACCAAATGAGTCAAAATACGGTGATGCGACATTTGTTTCGTTACCGCTGCTAAAAATTTCTACGGGAAAACCGCTGCCAGGAGCCATTTTCCTGTGTCTCGGCCATCGCATGGTGCGTTATCGATCCAAAGATGACCCTATCGAGCCCGCAGAGTACGATAAACTCGTCTTTAATCGGGTCCGTTATATTTTTTTCGACGAAGTCGATCGCATGGCTTTCGATCGTTGGGTGAAAAACACCGAGGCTGCCGATACGGCCCTCGAACCAGCAGTAGCGGCCAACGCCGAAGCGGCGCCGATTGCTCAAGCAGCCATGGACCAGCGCCGGGCGATCATGGATATATTTTCCAACCCCAAGGACGACAAACAGGTTGCCGCCGCGGTAGATGTTTCCAAACGGGTCGTCACGGAGTTCATGCGAAAACCCTTCGCGATTAACAATATTCAACAGCTTCAACGTTACGCCAAAGGCGCTGTGGATCATTCGGTGAACGTTTCCATGCTTTGTGTGTTTTTGGGACTTCGAATGGGTTATTCTCACCAAGTTATTCTGGAAAACTTGGCGCTCGGGGGGCTTTTTCACGATATCGGAAAGGTGCTGATCGAAACGCGCTCCGATGGTGGATTGACTGGTTCCGACGACCCTGAAATGCAGAAACACCCGGTTCTCGGGCGTGATTTTCTGGATGCTAACAAAGAGATCCCCAACGAAGTGAAGTTAATGGTGGCCCAACACCACGAGTTTTTAGATGGATCGGGCTACCCCAATAAATTAAAGGGCCTTGCCGTTTATGACCTTGCGCGACTGGTCGCGATTGCCAACACCTATGACAATCTTATTTCTGAATCCAAACTAAATACCATTGCTGAGCGCTGCTCGGAGGCCATCGAAAAACTCGAGCGCGACTTTGAATCTAAGCTCGATGCGAAAAAGCTGGAAAAAGCGGTTAAAATTTTGCGATATAGCTTTCTATGAGCGATGAAAATTACGAGCCAGCAACCCTTGATGCCAAGTGGCAGAAAAGATGGGCGGACCAAAAAGTTTTTGAAGTAGGTCCCGAGCCCAAAAAAAAGAAATACTACGTCTTAGAAATGTTCCCGTACCCATCAGGGACGATTCACATGGGACACGTGCGCAACTACTCCATCGGCGATGTAATTGCGCGCTACAAAAAAGCGCAGGGCTATGACGTTCTTCACCCCATGGGGTGGGATGCCTTTGGTTTACCGGCCGAGAACGCGGCCATCAAAAATAAGACTCATCCGGCAACTTGGACCTACAAAAACATTGAGTACATGAGAAAGCAGTTCGTGCAAATGGGTTGCCTTTTCGATTGGCGACGCGAACTGGCCACCTGCACGCCAGAGTACTATCGCTGGGAGCAGTTGTTTTTTATAAAAATGCTCGAAAAAGGATTGGCCTACCGCAAACTATCGACCGTTAATTGGTGCGAAAGCTGCAACACAGTGTTGGCCAACGAACAGGTTGAAGACGGCAAATGCTGGCGCTGTGAATCGGAAACAACCACTAAAGAACTCACTCAGTGGTTCTTTAAGGTGACCGAATACGCAGAGGAACTGTTGAGTGGCCTCGAAGACCTTAAAGGGTGGCCAGAACGTGTGGTTTCGCAGCAGCGGCATTGGATCGGAAAATCGTTCGGCGCGGAAGCTGAGTTTGTGGTGGCTGAAGGGCCAATGGCCGGTACAAAAATTGCCATTTTCACTACTCGGCCCGACACGATTTTTGGGGTTACGTTTGTAAGTTTAGCTCCCGAACACCCGCTCACTTTGCAGCTCGCCAAGGCCGGGGGCCGGGAAAAAGAAGTCGAAGCGTTTGTCGAAAAGGTACGCAAGATCGACAAAATTAAGCGAACCGACGCCAACTTCGTCAAAGAGGGAGTCCCTCTTGGGGTAAAAGTAAAAAACCCCATGAACGGCGAGGAAGTGCCGTTGTATACTGCTAACTTTGTACTAACGGATTACGGGACTGGCGCAGTGATGGCGGTACCAGCTCACGACGAGCGCGACCACGCGTTTGCGTTGAAGTACCAACTTCCAATTCGAGAGGTGATCGTACCCAAAATCTCCCAGCACGACCACTTCGCCGAGCAGTTGACCGGTGACGTTAATGAAAAAGCTTTTACCGAACTCGGTGTGCTGACGAATTCGGATCGTTTTTCGGGCGTGGAAAGTGAAAAGGCGCAGCGGGAAATTGCTGCGTATCTTTCCCAAAAGAAATTGGGCGGCCCCCGCACGCAGTATAAGTTGCGTGACTGGGGCGTTTCGCGGCAGCGTTATTGGGGCGCACCGATCCCTATAATTCACTGTAATTCCTGTGGGGCCGTACCTGTTCCCGAAAAAGATTTGCCTGTGACGCTTCCGGAAGACGTTGAGTTTACTGGTGAAGGGGCAAGCCCGTTAGCAAAGAGTGCCAAATTCCTAAAAGCGCCATGCCCGAAATGTGGAAAAGAAGGTGTGCGCGATACTGACACGATGGACACGTTTGTTGAATCAAGTTGGTATTACGTGCGATTTGCTTCACTCAAACGGGATGTTCCGTTTGATGCGGAAGAGGTCTCCAAGTGGTTACCGCTAGACCAGTACATTGGTGGAGTCGAACATGCGACCATGCACTGCTTGTATTTTCGGTTTTTTCACCGCGTGCTGCAGGACTTGGGATTTTTGCCGAAATCGGTAGGGCGTGAACCTGCGAAGAATCTCCTCAATCAAGGCATTGTTTACAAAGACGGCGCCAAGATGAGTAAAAGCAAGGGAAACGTTGTTGATCCCAATTCTTTGATCGCGAAATTTGGTGCCGACACGACCCGCATGTTTTCATTGTTCGCGGCTCCTCCAGAAAAAACTTTGGAATGGAGCGATCAGGGTGTCGAAGGGTCCTTTCGCTTTTTAGGTCGCGTATGGCGCTTGATCCAGCCGCTGGCTGCTGAGCTCAAGGGTGTGCCCGGGTACAGCGGCACGCATCGCGAGATCGTCACCCCGGAAATAAAAAAGCTTCGGGCCAAGGCTCATTTAACCATTAAAAAAGTAACGGAAGATATCGACCGAGATTTTCATTTTAACGCCGCAATCGCGTCGATCATGGAACTCGTCAACGAAGCTTACGGCGTACCTAAAGAGAAGTTGCATGATGTTTCGGCAAGAAGCGTATTGCGCGAAACTTGCGAGATTATTTTGCGACTTTTAAATCCGTTCGCGCCTCACACGACCGAGGAACTGTGGGAACGCATCGGCGGGGCAGGTTTGTTGGTAGATCAACCTTGGTTGAGCTTCGATCCCCATGCGGTAGAGGCGGAAACCTTGACCATCGTGGTGCAGGTGAACGGAAAACTTCGAGCTAATCTTTTCGTGGCCCCGGGCACCGATCAAAAGGAACTCGAACGGTTGGCTTCGAGCGATGCAAAAGTGCAGAACTTTATTGCGGGTAAAACGGTCGTGAAAACGATTGTCGTACCAGGTAAACTTGTAAATTTTGTAGTAAGGGACTAACGCGAATGCTGGGGTTGTTCCGAAGAATTCAGTTGTTCTGGGTATTGGTAGTGGTGCTCGGCTGCTTGCAAGCCGGCTGTGGTTACAATTGGCAGGGCACTTCGAATCTTTGGGCTAAAGAAAAAATCGAAAAAATTTATATTCGAACGCTCGATAACAAAACACTTACCGCCGGAGTGGAAACTTTTTTCACTAGCGCCATTATTAGGGAATTTTCCAAAGGTAGACGACTGACTATTACCACCTCAGAGGGTGACGCCGATGCGGTCCTTTGGGGCACCATTGAGTCTGTCGATAACACCGGTTCGCCCGGTGCCGACATCGAATTGGGTCAGGTGTCTACCGAATCGGGCGCAGGGCAACTTGACCGCGTTCCGATTTTTTCAGAGTATGTTGCCACCGCGTTTTTAAACATCAATCTTACGCGGCGACGCGATGGCGAAGTGGTGTGGAATGGCGGTTTCGGCCATCCGGGCTATCAGTACCCGGGGAGTGCACGTTTTGGACTTCCAGGAACAACCTCATCGCTGATCAATGATTCGCAATTTAAGCTTGCTCTCGAAGAGGTTGCCAAAACGATTGCGACCGACGTTCACGACACTTTGTTGGAGCGATTTTGAAACCATCGATCAAGACGAATGATCTTTCTCCGAAACAGATTCTTGCCAATGTTGAACAGGGCAAGGCGGAGCCGATTTATTATCTTTATGGCGACGAGCCTTTTAAGCTGCGTGAATTTACCGATAAATTTCAAGACGCTTTTTTAGGAGAGCAGGCTGATCGGTCCTTTTCGGTAGATCGGTTAGACGGGTCTGTCTGTTCAGTTAGTGAAATTATCGATACGGCAGCGACTACCGGGTTTTTGTTTTCCGCTAGCAACGAAAGTGCGGGGCGACGGCTGGTGTTCGTGCGTCAGGCGCAGTCACTTAAAAATACCGAGAAGTTACTGCCATGGTGTGAAGAACAAAGGTCCGTGGGCGGCGGATCCAGCGTGGTGTTGCTTCTTGGAGATTCGCTAGATGGACGAAAAAAACTTCACCAGTGGTTTCGGGCTCAGGGTCTGGCGGTTGAATTCAAAAAAGCTGCGGATCGCGAGCTTGTGCAGTGGGCGCAGTATCTGGCAAAAAAACGAGGCATTACGCTCTCTGGCGAGGCCGTCGAGTCGCTGGCTTTTTTGTGCGACGGTTCTTTGAACCGTCTGGATCAAGAGATTGAAAAGGCATGGCTGTACCGCGGTGGGAGTGCGGGAATAGAGCTTGCGGCGAGAGACGTTGCCGCAGTTGCGAGTCAGGATGTCTCCCATGAAATGGCCGATTTTGTGGCCGCTGTACTCGAAGGTAAAAGAGTGCGTGCGCTGCTGTCCTGCGGCAAAGTTGTACGGAGCGCGGAAGATGCGCTTGGGTTCGTGGGGTTTTGTGTGTGGGCAATCAAGAATCCCGAGAGGTTTCGAAGCACGGGTTCGTTATTAAGGCGGGGCCAGGTGCAAACAGCTTTATTGGGACTAGAGCGGTTGGACCGCAAATTAAAAAGCTCCGGGGCGGAACCCCAGAGCTTGTTAAATGAATTTATCCTGCAAGTAACAGAATAGATCGCTGCTGCTTAAGCGAAACGACCAGTAACGGCTGCAGCCAGGCGCGAAACTTTGCGACTAGCGCGGCTCTTTGGCCACACACCCTTGCTTACTGCCTTTTGCAAAGCTCTTTCGCCTTCGCGAAGCGCGATAATAGCAGCTTCTTTGGTGCTAGCAGCTTTAATGCCGTCGAGTGCTTTTTTTGCAGCCGATCTAGCAGTCGTGCGAAGCGCTTGGTTGCGGTCGCGGCGCTTAATATTCTGACGCGCGCGTTTGATTGCGGATTTTACGTTTGCCACAGAGTGAACTCCTCTAATAAGTTAAAAACGAACCTAGCGTTTATCTAAAATTACCTTTCTTTTCAACATGAAGTTGTAGGTAGGGTAGAACGTCTGATTTTGGGCCGGTCAGGGGGGCGTCGTGTCGATTACCAAGAAACTTCAAAAAGTTAGGCCGTCACTCACGCAGTGGATCCTGATCGCGTTAGTTGGCGGCTTCTTGGTTGGAGTGTTTGCTCCCTCTTTGGTGCCGTGGCTTAAGCCATTCCGAGGTCTATTTCTTAATGGGATCAAATGCATTGTAGCTCCTTTGATCTTCGCTACCGTCGTGACTGGGATCAGCTCGGCCGGGAGTTTTCGGCAGCTCGGCAGCATGGGTGTGCGGGCGTTTATCTATTTTGAAGTGGTCACCACGGCGGCTTTAGTGGTGGGCTTAGTGGCGGTGAATCTTTTCCGACCGGGCGACGGATTAACTCTGGGCCACACTTTGAACGACAAGGTGCAGGCGGCCGCTCAGACAAAGATGTCATTCGGAAGTTTCGTGGAGCACCTATTGCCCCATAATTTCGCCGACGCCGTCGTTCGAGGCGATGTACTGCAGATTGTGATATTTTCGACGCTCTTTGGATTTGCAACGCTTTCCCTGGGGAGTCGCGCAAAACCGGTGATCGATTTTTCCGAGGCTCTCAGTCACGTGATGTTTAAATTCACTGGCTACATCATGACACTTGCGCCCCTAGGGGTTGGTGCCGCCATGGCGGCAAGCGTAGCCGAACACGGATGGCAAGTGATCGTGCCTCTGTTAAAGCTCGTGGGAACTCTCTATATCGCTCTGATCGCCTTTTTGTTGCTAGTCATGCTTCCCATTGCGCTCGCGTTTAAGGTTCCGGTCATTGCGTTTATGAAAGAATTAAAAGGGTCTATTCTTCTGGCGTTTGCCACGACATCGAGCGAGTCGGCTTATCCGTCGGCCCTGGAGTCTCTCGAACGTTTGGGCGTGCCCCGGCGCATTGCCAGTTTCGTGCTCCCCATGGGGTATAGTTTTAATCTCGATGGCTCGACGCTCTATCTGGCCTTGGCCTCGGTGTTCGTGGCTCAGGCCGCCGGTGTGGAGCTCACACTCTGGCAGCAGTTGACGATCATGGCGACCCTCATGTTGACGACCAAGGGCGTTGCGGCCGTTCCTCGGGCTTCGCTCGTGGTGCTCTCAGGTACCCTGACCATGTTTGGTTTGCCCCTTGAAGGGATCGCCCTCATTTTAGCGGTCGACGAATTCATGGATATGGCTCGAACAGCCGTGAATTTACTTGGAAATTGCCTTGCCACCGCGGTGATTACTCGCTGGGAAGGGGAACCGCTGCGGCCCAAGTCCGTCTAGGCGAGTTGGTTTAGTTTTTCGTCGATTGGGCCGATAAGGAATCTGTCTTCAACACAAGGGGATTCTCAAATATGCCAAAAAAACGACCAGGACCGGCCACGGAATTTGAAGGTGTTTGGCCGGGAAAAATTCAAAAAGGAACACCCACTCCCGGAACCCACGCAAAACATGACCGCTCCGAACGCCTGGCGCATGATGGTCGCGTCGTTTCACCCCCGCGCCGCCACACCGTCGTTCTGCAAAACGAAGCTGCAGTCGTGACCATTCGCATTTATCCGGGTTTGCAGGGAGACGCTCCGGGAAGCGATCTAATCACTGTGGCACTCCTGAATAAAAGTAGTGGCCGCGAAATGGAATGGCGGTTCGACGAGATTTATCCGATTTGGGTTACGTTCAAAAAAGAAGAAGACGATGTTCGTACCGAAAAAGCTCGCATTCAAATCGAGCGCACCGGCGGCATCGCGAGTTTGTCGCGCCACTATGAGCACACTGTAAAATAGATAAATTAGGTCGGTTATATTGCGCATGAAGCCGCATCGTGTTAATTGACCCCTGGACTTTTAAGGGAGGTTCACGATGGGTAAGTGGCTCGTGCTTTTAGGGCTTGGAGTGTTTCTAGGCGCGCCTAGCGTTCAAGCGGGTGCAAATGATCGTATTGAGAGTTCGATTTCGCGCGGTCGCATGGCGCAGGGCTGGGAAGCTGGAAACCGCGACGGTCGTGCAGTGGGTCGCATTTTAGCAAATCCAAAAGCTAGCAAAGTCGATCGTTGGTCGGCGATGATTCGCATCGGAACGGTCAATCACTATCGCAGCCAATACATGAAATACGCGATTGGATTCGACGAAGGCTATCAGGCCGGATTGAGCGAAGCTCCGGTAGCACGCCAATCTCCACGTACGCCGACCAATGGGCTCACCGTAGAAATTCGCGGAAAATAAGAAGTCTTAGTCGACATTCGCCGCGTCGAGGTAAAACTGCGCACGAGTGTGTGACTCGTGAGAAGACGCCGTCTTGCGTGGACGCTCGAATAGTTGCGCGGTGAATCCATCGCGGGTGATTCGTTCACTTACCGGCCGCAACCAATGTGAATCGGTGAGAGGAATTTTTCCATCTCCTTCTGGAGAGTCGAGCACGTAATCAGGCATAGCCGGGCCCGAAAGTTGGCCACGAAGGGCGCGCGTGATGGCTTGGCCCTGGGGAATTGTCACGCGAAAATGAAACGTTCCAGGTGTCCAGTCCGGGTGATGCAAATAAAGCGCGCCAACGCCGTTTTCGTAAAGGGTCTGATACAACTTTGAAAGAGTTGAAGGCTCGTTGTTCACTCGCCGCATGAGCACTGTTTGATTGAAGAGTGATATGCCAGAGAGTCTAAGCAAACGAAGGCGTTCGAGCGCCAAGGGGCTCAGTTCGAGTGGGTGATTAAAATGAGTTACCAGTTGAATGGTTTTAGAACTGTTGTGGACGAACCGCTTAAGTACGTCGAGAAGTTCAGGTTGAATGCGATCGGGACTCGTTACGGGCGCACGGGAGTGAAGGCGAATCGTCCTAAGATGAGCAACTCCGTTGATTCGGTCCAATAAACGCTCCAGGGCGAGGTCGGTAAGCGAGAGCGGGTCGCCACCGGTTAGTACGAGTTCGGTGACCTCGGGGTGTTTGTTCAAATACTCGAATGCAGCGTCGAACGAACCCTCGTAAAGCGCAGACTCTTTTTCGTTGAGATGGGATTTTCGAAAGCAAAAACGGCAGGTCAACGCACAAAGTGTGGTGGTGTGGAGTAGCGCGCGATTCGGGTAGCGGTGAGTAAGTCGCGGGGCCGCCAGATTTTTAACATCTCCAATGCTGTCGGCCGTCCACGGCTCCAGGCGACCGTAGGCCGTGGCGCTGAGGTCTCGAAGCCAGTCGGGCAGGCTCGGGGCTTGTTCCGCGACGGAGGGCAACGCCTGGAGTTTAATGGGGCAGTTTTCGGATTTGGTAAACAACGACGCATAATAGTGAGGTACTCGAATTTGGTAACGGCGCTCAAGATTCTTGAGGGCGGTGAATTCAGAAGGCGTGACAAAGCCTGCCTGGGCTAGGTCTTCAACGCTCGAGTAGGAGTCTCTCCAGTCTTTCATGTGCCGACATGGGGTAACACAACTCTCTATCTGCGGACAAGAGAACGAACATTCAGTGCAGGGGTCACGGTTCGTAGTAGGTGTATTGTTTTTTTGCGTAGTTGCGAAGGGTCCATTGTTTGCCTTCGTGTTTGACCACGTAATTTGGCATGATCGGAATTTTACCGCCGCCACCGGGCGCATCGACGACAAAGTGCGGTACGCAAAGCCCCGACGTATGCCCACGCAGGGCTTCAATGATTTCGATGCCTTTTTCGATTGGCGTACGAAAATGAGAAATCCCTTGAGAAAGATCACACTGATAAATGTAGTACGGGCGAATGCGCATGAGCATGAGCCGATGCATGAGCTCCTTCATGATAGCCGGATCGTCGTTAACGCCCTTCAAAAGCACCGCTTGGTTTCCTAGGGTAAAACCGGCGTCAGCAAGTTTGGCCGCAGTATCGAACGCCTCGCGCGTGCATTCCTTCGGATGGTTGAAGTGAGTGTTAATGTGGATCGGGTGATATTTACGAAGCATATTGATGAATGCATCGGTAATCCGAAACGGAAGAGTCACTAAATTTCTTGATCCCAGCCGAATGATCTCGATGTGATCGCAAGCGCGTAGGCGAGAAATGATCCACTCCAAACGGTCGTCGCCCAGCGAAAGTGGATCGCCGCCCGAGATAATAACGTCGCGAATCGCCTTGTTGCCTTCAATGTACTTTAGCCCGTTTTCAAGCTGAGCTAGTTGAGCCGCACTTCCTGGATCGCTCACCTTGCGTTTCCGCGTGCAGTGTCGGCAATACACAGGGCAATTGTGAGTGGTATAAAACAAAACACGGTCAGGATAGCGGTGTGTGACGCCAGGTACTGGCATGTCGCGTTCTTCGGCCAGTGGGTCTTCTAGGTCGGTGGCTAAAATCGTAAGTTCGCTGGTTTTTGGGACCGATTGCTGGCGTACGGGGCAGTTGGGGTCGTCTTTGTCCATGAGCGTGGCGTAATAGGGCGTGATTCCCATGTGGAACATTTCATTACTTTTTTCGAAAGCCAGGCGTTCGTCCGGTGTGACGTTGATCGCTTTTTCCAGCTGTTCCATCGACTTAATTCGCTGTTGTTGTTGCCAGATCCAGGAATGCCAATCGGAATCTGGAACCGAGCTCCAGACGCCCTTGCCAGCCGGTTGGAACCTTTCGCGAACCTTATTGACCGTGATGATTTGAACTGCCATGTGAGACTTCCTCCATAAAAAACGCCGCTGTTTTAAGGGTTTAGGGGGTTTTTAAGAATCGCGCAAGTGGAACCCGTTGGAGAAAATGAAAAAAAATGCGGATAATGCAACATTTTTACTCAAGTTTGCTAAAATATTCCCGATAGGGCCCATTGAGTGTCTTTGGAAATTCCAAAGCTAAATTAAAGGGAAGTCATGCGTTTTTTCTTCGTCATCACCATTTTGTTTCTGGTCGCTAGTCTCGCGAAAGCGTGGTCGTTTTAACGGGACAGACGAAATCCATTAGGCATCTGGGTTGGGCGCCAGGCCTGGCGCCAATAGGTGTCGGTGCGAGTTAGCCACTTGCGAAAATCAACGAAGCGGCGAGTCTGCGCGTTGGTTGTAGACCTTGGTGTAAAACTCTTCGATTAAAATTTTCAGAATAGAAGCAATCGGAACGGCTACGATCATTCCAACTACGCCAAACACTTTCGAACCAATAATCACACAAACAACAACGACGACCGGGTGAAGGTCTACGATTCGAGCGACCAAAAAAGGAAAAATTAAAAACATATCCACGAGGTTGGCGATGAGTAAGATCATGCCAACAATAGCGAGCTGGTTTGGAACGGCAGGTTCTAGCAGTGCCAGCACAAGAGCGGGGATAGCGCCCAGCACAGGACCGAGATACGGGATTGGATTGGTGGCGCCCGCGAAAAGTCCGATCAAAATAGCGTAAGGCACTCCAAAAATTAAACAGCCGATCGTTACCATGGCAGTGACAGCGGCGGCTTCAATAATGCGCGCGGAAACGTAGCCACCCATTTTGTCGATAATACGGTAAGAGAGCGAATAGACAGTTTCGAAAAAACGGTTCGGAACCATACGTAGTAAAGATCGGCGAATTTCGTGACCATCTCGCAGTAGAACGAAGCTAAAAAACGGAACTAGAAACGACACCAGTAGAACCTGGGAAAAAATTCTAGAAAGTCCGGTCCAAAGACTCTTTGCACTCTGGGAAATCCACTCAGCGAAGTGTTGGGTAATTGAAAAGGACTTTAGTGAAGGAATTTTTTCGGCCAAGGCTTTTTCTTGCTCGTGAAGCCGGTCGTATAGAATGGAAGTGGTTTTGCCACTGCCAGCATTGAAAGAGCGAAATTCTTCGGTAGCCATCGGGATTCCCCAGGTCACGACCGCTGCGAGTGCAACACCGCTGAGTAAAAAAAATCCAATCACGGCGTTGGTGCGCGACACTCCACGACGTTCGAATCCGTCAATTACCGGAGAAAAAATAAAATACACCAAAATACTTAGAAGCGAACTTGGCATGAGATCCGGAGTTACGAAAAAAATAAAGCCCGTCAATCCGATGGTAAGAAAGAAAAAGGCCAACTTTGCACCATCGTTGGACTTAAAATTTTTCAAAAGTAGACGCATTAGCTACGCCGCCTTCTTTAAGTGCGAGATAAGCTCGGTCGTCTCGCTGAGGCGTCGACCCAAGACTCGCGAAAGTTGATACAAAATTTTAACTCCCGTTTGAGGGCGACGCTCCATGATGTCGAGCAAGTCGGGTTTAAAAAAACCAATGAGCGTGGTTGGTCCGAGAGCATAGGCCGAGGCGGTGCGTTTGTTGTCGTTGTCGATTAGAGCTAGTTCTCCAAAAAAAGTTCCGGCGTCGAGCGTGGTGACGACCACTTCGGATTCACCTTTGTCGGAAGCGCGAATTTTGATTTCTACTGCGCCCTTGGCGATCATGTACATGCCGAGGCCTTTTTCGTACTGTGAAAAAATCACTTCTCCGGGTTCGTATGTCCTTACGTGGACGACTTTAGAAACATAGTTCAGTTCGCGAGCAGAAAGCTTGGCGAATAAAAGATTGGACCGGAGAGTTGAGAGAACCGTGATCTCCGAATCGTTCTTCTGTGAAAATAAGTCTAACCAAAGAAATTTGTTCAACGACATACGCAATTAAAAGATCGGTTGAAAGAGCTCTGGATGTAAGGCTTAATGGAAGAAAAAGGCACGGAACTACGATGAAAATTCTGCTTATTGAAGACTCCCAGATGATGCAACGGCACATTCAACAGTTATTGGCCGAAATTGCTTACTCGATTCAACTGGCGGCAACTATTGCCGAAGCGACGCGAGCGTTCGAGCGGGAACTGCCGGACCTCGTGCTGGTCGACTATATTTTGAGCAATAAAGAGACTGGTCTCGGAGCTATCGAACTTTTAAAAAATATTGAAAAAACCAAAGGTGTGGAAACTCGACGCTGGGCATTACTTACCCACGCCGATGTGGCTGACGCTGATTTGGCACGGGCTAAAACGCTAGGCGTTCCGATCGTCGTAAAGCCCACCCGTGGTAAGGAAAGCGATTTTCTCGATTCTGTTCGTTCGCTAGCCGTAGGGATTAAATAATTCCGGGGATCAGCCGCGACGTGCGTTTTTGGTAAGAGCGGTAGCTATTGCCAAAAACTTTGATTAATCGGGCTTCTTCCAAAGATGATCCGACGATTGCATAAACCAACGTAACACCCACAAATAGCATTGAGTCGCGGCTTGGCCATGGAGTGACTCCAAGACAAAGCGTAAACGTATAGGTTGGGTGCCGCATCCAACGGTACGGCCCGTTGGTCGTGAGTTTCGCCGACACCTCGGAGTGAAGTCCAAAAAAAACGCCGAGATCCATGTGTTTGGCGGTCCAGATCAAACCAATTAGCCCAATCAATGAAATTAGTGTGCCGATGGCGTTGAGAGAATAATGATTCGAAAGAGGAGTCCAGGCCCCGTATGCGAGCCCGGCGGTTAGAATGGCAAATAGAATGTAAAACTTTCTATAGGTCTCGGAGCGCACGGGAGTGCGTTGTTTTAAAAAGTCGGAGGCCAGAAGCGAGTGTAAAGCGTAGTAAGTCGCGAGAATGGCAGTGTTGATGGCGGCGTTCTTGAGGAACAACATGATTCGAAGAATGAGCGACGAGTTAAAAGACGTCAATTGAAATGCCCGCCCGCTGCCCTGGTTCGATGATTCGACCATGGCAGCGGGCGAGATTACAGACTAAACGGCGGAGAATTTACCGACGATGATCTCTTGTTTGACCGCGGTGATTTCCCGATGATCGAGCGGGATTTCGCCCACCTTGCCGAGCGCCACGATCATTTTGGCGAGGAGCTTGAACGCGATCTCTCGGTTGCACACGATCTCTCGGTTGCACACGATCTCTCGGCTGCACACGATCTCTCGGTTGCGCACGATCTCTCGGTTGCACACGATCTCTCGGTTGCACACGATCTCTCGGCTGCATGCGATCTCTCGGTTGCACACGATCTCTCGGTTGCACACGATCTCGGGCCGGTTGTTGCGTGTGTGATGGCGGGTCTACTCGCCGGTCTTGGTGCTGGTCCCTGCGTTGATCTCGGCGATGGTCTTGCCGTTGATCTCGGCGATGGTCTTGCCGTTGATCTTGGCGATGGTCTTGGCGCTGATCACGGCGTTGATCTCGCCGATTGTCGCGCGCAGGTTCTCGATGGTCTCGCACTCGGGCTCTTACGCGATCTCTCCACTCGTCTCTTTCACGGCGATCGGAGGTACGAATTACCACTCGGTCCCGAGGTCGCACCACGTGGGTCGTGTTACGAGTCCCACGAACAGTGCGAACTTCAACGTTTAAGTCGATGTCGACCACTTGAACTCCTCGGTGTTCAAAAAAATCGCGTGTCGTACGGTGGCGATGCCCATGTAGATGGACTCCGTACCAGCCATTTTTGTAAGAGTTTTTACACTCTTTTCGAATGCGGCGGTGATCCTGTACTCGGTGGCGATGAAGGTCTGCACTAAAGAAGTACTGATATTCGATAAACGTCCAGTGCGACCAGTAGGTGTCGTGAATCGCAGCTTGGTAGCCGAGTTCAAATCCGTCCTGAAAGCCGGCTCGGTACCCCTGTTCAAAACGCGACAGATAACGATTCTCGAATGCTGGGTTGTACGCAGAAATTCCTATGAGGCCGTTGGAATAAAAGAACGATCCGCCGAAGGGGCGATAGACGTAGTCTGGATCCGGTACCCAGCCCCACCCGAGATTAGCGAAGTGTTCCCAGTGACCGTAGTGGTCGGTGATCTCGCCCCAGGGATCGAGCGAGTACCATACCGAACCATAGGATTCATGGTGATAAAAATAACCGCGCTGAAATGGAGCCCAGCCCATCGGAGTGTCGTAAGGAAACCAAACCCGAAGGCCGCCGACGACCGCCCAAGTTCCCATGCCGCGCAGAAAATCGTCATAAGAAAAGTCACTGCCGTTGTAGTCGTAGTAGTCGTCATACGACGGTTCGACATATTCCGTTTCATAAACTACGTCGTGTTCCGCACGTGCGTTCGAAATAGTCATCGCGATTCCGACAGAAAACATCGCGAGCAAATAGATACCAAAAAACCGGACGCGGTGGGCGCCCGGCGTGCAATGATGGTGTGGGTTCATTCGTTTCTCCTTCACAAGAACGGGTAAGAACGGGTTTTTAAAATGCAGTTTTTGCCTATCGCACGAATCGTTCCAGATCTTTATAGTCAGATGTTCTGGTGTAACACGTTGTTTTTAAACAAGATGAGATTTGTGTCAGATTGAATCACTCAGTTACATTTTGCTTTTTTGGGGTCGAAGTGACCCTGCATTTGTGAAAAAATAACGGCATGCCAAATAAGACACTCTCGAGATTTACGACTTCGATTTGCACCGCGATCGGTGTTGGTTTTTTGTTTACGGCGTGTGCCCACAAACCTAATCCTTGGCGCACGGTGCGGGAACCACTGAAACAAAAAGCCCAGGTTTATGGAACCGTGAATGCGGGTTGTTTGGTTGGGGCCGAGAGTTTAATAGAAATGCCAACGCTTGAAGGCGAAAACGCACAAGGTTCAAATCTTCCGAAATTCGAAGTGATGCGGCCGTCGCGAAATCGTTTTTTCGCGCACCCCTCGCTCGTGGCTTACGTCACGGCTCTATCGGAGAAGGTGTATCGGAAAACCAAAAAATATTTATTGATCGGTGATCTTGCGCAACCTCGTGGTGGTCCAATGGGCGATCGCGGGGCACCGACGGCGCATTCTAGCCACCAAACGGGTCTCGACGTCGACGTATGGTTTGAATCTTCGAAGTACCGACTTGCGCTTGAAGAGCGGGAAAATCGTCGCGCCAGGGATTTAGTTAACGAAGACCACGAGAGCATGAGTTCTTATTGGAATCTCAAATATCAATCGATGGTACTTAAAACCGCAGCCAATTTCGAAACGGTGGATCGTATTTTTGTGAACCCAGCGATTAAACGAGAGCTGTGTATTCATTCCCGCAAAAGCGGAGTTCGCGCAGATCGGGAAAACGCCTGGCTCGCAAAGGTGCGCCCGTGGTGGGGCCACAAAGATCATTTTCACGTGCGCTTGAAGTGTCCGCTCGGAAACGCTGAATGCGTACCGGTCGGTGACCCCATTCCGGCTGGGGATGGTTGCGACGAAACACTCAACTGGTGGTTTTCCGACGAAGCCAAACAATTGATCGCGGAGCGGGCGGCTACGCCACCGGAGTTCAAGATGCCTGAGTTGCCGGCGGCGTGCGAGCAGGTGTTACCACTTCTCACGCATCATTGATTTGTAATAAGAGTTCTTTTGTTTTCCGCTTTTTTCAACGCTGGCAAGTTTGCGGGAAGCTCGTTTTTCTCGCCAGTCGGAAGATTTTTTGAATTTAGCCACTCGCGGATTAACCTCTGAGGTGCGATCAATTGAGGTCGTAAATCCAATGGCAAGGGCTGGAAGGCTTACGATCGACAATATAGCGAACGACAGGAATAGCTCCTGCATGGGCCGTTTTTTGGGACTGCGGCGTTTGGTTGAACGCCCTCGCTTGTGTGGCATGGTAGGGACCTCCTAAAAAAATGATTCAAGGTCTTTTTCTCCTTTATTTTATCGTTCATGACCGCTATGTTCCTTCTTTTTGTTTGAAAAAATACGCAATAATATTAGGTGTTTGGCTGAATTATTGATAAAGCTTAACAAACACGATCAGCAATGGGCCGGGGTGGCGGAACTGGTAGACGCACAGGACTTAAAATCCTGGGTTAGGCAACTGACGTACGAGTTCGATTCTCGTCCTCGGCACCATAAAAGTTTGAAGAAAAGCTTTAATCAGATGGGAAATAAGGCTCTTACCTGAGGGGGAAATAGGGCAATGTGGGGACCTGGTCGATTCCAGCTAGCAGTTAGATATTTCTTCCTGGTGGCCTTGGCCTGCGCCATAGGGGGGCCGGGATCATGGGCCTCCGCTGCTGAAGTTGTTTTTCGAGTCGACCAGAAGAACAAGGGTTTTTCGACCGCAGTTGTAAAACGAGTAAATAATAAGAAAATAGCGCTTTTGCCTCAAATGGGCCTTAGGGGGCGAAAGAAAGACACCATCGAGGTAGAACTCGATGCGAGCACTCGTTTTTGGGACTCTCACCGGACTTCAAAAAAAGTAACCCTTAGACCAGGTAAGACGGAATGGCTGTGGCTCTACGTTCCGATTCCTGCGGAAGGGAGTCTAGGAATTCATCCTGCTCCCGAGTTTCGAATCGACGGAATTCGTCCTGCGCTTTTCAACCTTGATCTTCGCCCGATCGATGCTCTGAGAAACGAGTACATAGCTTCGGCGGTGGAACTCGGCGATACGCGGGTGATTCAGGCGGTTTACGGAAAAGCTCTAGCAGGTAAAACAGGCACCGTTCGCCAGGTGTTAAGAGAAAGCGATTTTCAAGAATACACCGGTGATCAGCCTTGGGTTGATCATTTCGTCTCGAGCGTTGAGCGACTCCGTAACTCGGGGTGCGACGTATACGATGGCACCGGGGATTACGCTTATCCAGTGTACCTCGATGTGAACCAGCGTTTAGAAAAAGCGACCTATCGGGTACTTAACCAGGTGGCAGATCGATTCGTGGCCCTTGCAAAACAACATCAAAAAAGTATCACTGCCGACGAAATTCTAGCGGAACTTCGTGTGACGAGCGGGTATCGAAATCCTAGTCGCAATCGGTGCATTGGGGGATCCGAACTTTCGAGACATCAAATGGGGCTCGCCCTGGATCTTTCGTTTCAAGGGGGGGCAAGGGAGGCCGCCTCGCTGGCGCGACTTATTGGAGTTTCAGCCGGGAAGTTGTGGCACGAGTACGCTCACACCGCCGGTCGCGCTCTTGCCGAGGGTAAGGCACCTAAAATCGCTTGCCGCAATTCATTGTTTCGAAGCAAAGTTAAGCGCCCCGAAAGTCGGTTCTCGGAAAACAAAGTAGACTGCGGGTGTGAAAATGGTGCGGAGTTTGTACACTGTGAAGACGACGTTGATGTGGTCGATCACGTGCACGTGAGTTTTTGATATGAGAAAGCTGTGTTGGGCAGTTTTAGTTCTGGTGTGTGTGTTTAGTCGTAATAGTGAGGCGTCTCTGGCTGTTCATCTTAAAACCATCGAGGTTATTGAAAAACAAATTGAGCAGCTTTATGCACCCTATAAATTTTCTGCTACCGAACCTCTTTCAATTGAAGATCTCGATCTTATTTTCACGGATGACGACAAAAAGCAGCTATTTAGCAAACGAGTGACCGAGTTGCGGCAAGCTCTTAAAAATGCAAAAGGGACCCGATGCGAAAAAGTTTTGTCGGATTCGTTTCTTCGACTAGCACTTTCCCAGATCGACCTATACAATCTTGTGGAGCTGAGTTCGTTGAGGAGTGATGCGCGGTCCTCTGTCGAAGAAGCAGTGGGTTGCGATCCGAACAACGTGCGAGCTCGCCGATTACTACAGAAATTGCGTTAAAACGAAAATCTACATCGAGAGAGGTGTGTTCATGCAGGCTGTGATAACTCTAGTGGGTCGCAACTTTTTAGCGCTTATTTTTTTGTCGTCCGGTGTTTCAAAAATCGCGAAATATTCCGACACCGTGGCTTATATGCAGCAGAAGGGTATGCCTGCTGCTCCGTTTTTTCTGTTTGCCGCCGTATTAATTGAGTTGTCGGCTGCCCTGGCGCTGATCACGGGCTATCGCGCCCGTACGGGAGCTCTGTTGCTAGTGCTGTTTCTGGTGCCAACGACCTATATTTTTCACTATAAATCAGCTTTTGATGCGCAAATGAACGTGATCGATCAAATTCAGATGATCAGCTTGCTAAAAAACATTGCGATTATTGGGGGCCTGTTAGGGGTATACGCCAACGGTCCCGGTCCATGGGCATTGGGGAAGAAAAGCTAAACTTTAATTATTCTTATTATCGCGGAGCTTTGCAGCGATCCGGGTTTTCAAGCGAGCACCAATATTCGCCAATTTTCGCAGCAGTGTCGATGCCAAGATCGTTACTGTAGGCCTTCGTTTTTCTCTTTTTCTTAGATTTCCCCGTAGGTTTGCTCGCTAGTTTTCCGTGGAACTTTCGCAGACCATCGAGGAATTTTTTGGAGCGAGTCCGAATGTTGGAATCAAAGCCACGAAGAGGTTCGATCTTGTAGGTTGGGCGCGCAATGGCGTTCGGCGACTTGTACTGGGATTCGCGAAATAGTTCGGCGTCTGGATCTCTTTTAGATAAATTTAGTTTGATGTCAGGCTCTACACCGTCGAGTTGAGTGGTTGCGCCACTTGGCCGGTGGTTGTACGCGTCAGTGATCTGAGCCTTACCGTTGAGGCCAAACTCTTTGCCGAGATCGAATCCGGTGTGGCTAGTTCCCTGGCCAAAGGTCGATTCGCCTACGACCACCGCGCCGTAGTCTTGTAGAGCAGCCGCAAGAAGCTCGGCTGCCGAACGGGTGGCCCAGTTTACGAGAACAATCAACGGACCGTCCCAGGTGCGGCTCACGCGATAGGGAAACTCTTCTTCATGGATCACCTGACCGCTGGCATCACTAAAGCGCGCAAAAACCCCTCCATTTAAAACGAAGTGGTTTGCTACTTCGGCAGCTCCTTCTACGGAACCTCCCGGATTGTCGCGCAGGTCTAAAATCAAAGCCGATACGACACTGGAAGCATCTTGGTAACTTTTTACCGCTTCGGCGAGAGCTCGTTTGTCTTCGAATCTATTGAAGCGGCGTAATCGAATGTAGCCGACGACGCCCGTGTCCGTGGGAATAAGTTTAGAACTTACGGCTGACTCCACGAAAAACTCAATCGCCAAGTTGTAGGTGCGCACCACGCCGTCTTGTTTTTCAATCACGAGCTCGAGCGACTCGTTCGAAGGAGCGAGTTCGTCTTTGAGGGCGGCGAAATCTTTGGGCGATAATTGCGTGGTGTCGCGCTGGTTGATCGAAAGTATCAATCCGTTTTCGGGTATGCCGGCGCGGTGGGCCGCCGACCCCGCAATCACTTCGATGATGCGCGGAGGCATGTGTTGAAGGTCAATGCGTAGGCCGAGCATGGCGGGAACTTCGATATCTTCCTCGCGGGCCTCTACGCGGGAATGGTGGTCGAGAGAACGTAAATAGATGTCCAAAATCGATAGAACTAGAGTTTCTTCCGAAAAACTTTTGAAGCGACTGTTTCTGAAATCCATGCGCGCCGTTTTGCAGATCTCAGCAAGTTCGTCGGGTGATTTTGGAGTAGAGGGCACGATTGGGAGTCCTGACTGTGTATAAAGTCGGTTCAGGGCGCCTGCAAACCGGGTAAAACGTTCGGCGTTCGTGGTTCGCGTCAGATGGCGCGTGTGCGCGAAAACCAGCGCGTCGTCGAGTAGATCACACGAGGTTTCGATCTTGCGCGGACTTGTCTCGGGGCATCCCGCAGTAGCGAGCGTCACCGCAAAAATTAGAAAAATGTACCGAAACCCACCCATAAGTGGGGGTGATAACACACCGCGCTATTAATGCAAGGCAAGGAACTTTATTCTACGCTGGCTGCTTCGGCTGCTAGGTCACGGCGAACGTGCTCATCGCCACCAAAAGTGCCCGAGACGCCCAATAGTACGTCGATACTGACGGGGTCTTTGGTACCTAAAACATCGATCACGGGACCGCCTCCGATAAAGCCGCCCACGGACCAAGTGTTTCGGTTATGAAGGTCGATTCCGAGTGAAGCGCCGATTCGAGCCAACAATTGAATGTGAGCTTCTTCGTCGGCGCTCAGGCTACCTTTGGCGAGTCCGAGATCGGCGAAACCTTTGAGATAGGCCTGCAATGAGTCGCTCGTGCGTATAGGAACCACGAGTGAGGCTCTGAGATCCACGCCTTGGCCGTTGACGCCGCCGCCCAGCAGTACCCGGTTCTTTCGAGAAATTAGACGATTCTCGAAGTCGGTGCCAACGTCGAGTCGAATGGAAGATGCACTCGTGCGCAGTGGGTTTAGTTCGAGTGAAACGCCGTAGTCATTGACGTGAGGGCGAACTGGTTCAGGAGCTTCCTCTGTTTCACCGAAAAACACAGGTTCGAACCCTTCCTCGGCAAAAGAACTCATCGATAATAAAAGGGTGAATAGAAAAAGGGTTACCTGAATTACGCGCCATTGAGTGGCGATGCGAAAAAACGTTGTCATACTCTTCTCCTCGAGACCTATGTTCCTGCAAATCACAAGCCAGGAGAATTCGGGGGGAGGCGTTGGAAATATTGGATTTTACTCACAAAAACTGTCTAATCTTTTGACAGTTGTGTGGGGCATCGGTCGTTTTTCTTTTTGGGCCGATGAGCTCAAATTTTAAAGAGAATTGCGAAAATACCGAATAATCAAGGAGGGGAGGGGTGAGTGTGATGTCGAACTTGTTTTTGTTACTTGCGTTCATCGGGTCGGCGGCGTGGGCCCAAGAAGTTCCAAAAGCCCGAATAGATGAAGCAATGAAAGAACTTGTGCAGATGGCGTCCGATCCCAGGTTGGTTGAATTGGTGGTTTCGTACAATACCAATCCGCCTTCGGAATACGTATCTATGACCAATGAAGCGTGGTCGAAGTTGTCGAGTCGCGATCCATTGGTAAAAAAGCTTACCCAGAACGAAGCAGCGAAACTGATTCGCAGTCAGATTAAATCTTATGTTTCCGAGGCTTTTCTCTCAGATCGAAAGGGCGGAAAAGTGGCGTTGCTAAGTAAAACGTCGAGATGGAGCCACAGTGGTAGTCCCAAGCATGAAACGCCCATGTCGGGCAAAAATTGGTATGGCAAACCGGAACTAGATAAGTCTTCGGGGGTTAATCAGGTTCAGATTTCTGCCCCTGTTCTGTATCGAGGCAAACCCGTCGGATCGCTGGTGCTCGGCCTATCAATTGTTAAACTTTTAGGAAATGAATAGTGTTTCAAAACCGCGCCCATCTGAAATTCGTAGCGCCGAAATATCCGCTGGTGCCGACTCTCGTTATTCGCGCGGTGCTGCTTGGGGCTCTTATTGGTACGGTGATTCTTATTACCATGAACAATAGATACTTCCAGGTTGGCATGAACGAGGTGGATCAATTAGCTGATATTCACCTGAATATCGTTAAAAACTGGGATACCATCGCGAGCGCTGCAAAGCTCGGAAGTACTATTGGCCACGTGGCATTCGAAAATCGTTACATCGAGGCAGAAGCTCAAATCCATGAAAATTTAAAAACCCTAGGGAGTCTTAGCAAAGAGGCACACACGCCTCTTAAAGCCGAATTGGCCACGGTTACGAAAATAGTCGCGGATCTGCAAAATCAAATTTCGAAACTTGATTACCAAGCCTTCGATCTTACTCGTACCAACGGTGGGGAGGCTGCTAGAAAAATTCTTTTCGGCGTAAATTATGAAAAGCTGCAAAATGAAATGTTAACTGCTCAAAATCGCTTAGAGAAAGTAGTGAATTCCTACCAACGTCATACGATGAAGGACATAGCGACCCGTTACAATCGACAAATGGTCTTGCTAGTTTTAGCGTTATTCGCGGAAGTAGTGTCGACCGTGATTATTTTACTGTTGAATAAAAAGTGGGGATTAAAAGTACAGCAAATCAATAAGAGTTTGGAAGATGTCGTTCAGCAGCGAACAAAAGATTTAGTTGACGCACAAGCGATCGCAAAAATTGGGAGCTGGTCTTTGGAGCCAGATACACGCGGTCTTAGTTGGTCGAGTGAGCTTTATTCTATATTTGAGATTGCAAATCCCCAGCCCAAAGACAGTTTGTTTCAACAATACCGTTCTCGAATACATCCAGAAGATGTACTATTGCTCGAACAACTTTTAGAAAACGCGGCCAAAAATAGCGAAGATTTTACCTTCGAGCACCGTATTTGTTTTGGCGACGACCAAATAAAATACGTTAGAACCATAGGAAAGGTAGTTAAGAGTGTTAATGGTCGGCCGTCGCTGATCAATGGAACCTGTCAGGACATTACCGAAGAGGTAAAAAATAAAAACGCACTTGATCTCGAAAAAAATAAAAGCCTGCGGTCATCGAAGTTGGCATCGCTTGGTGAAATGTCCGCTGGCATTGCTCACGAAATTAATAACCCGTTAGCAATTATTGCAGGTGCATCGAACGCGCTACCAAAGTTTTTAAACGACCCCGAAAAAATTAAAGAAAAACTCGTCACGATCGATAGAGCAGTGCGCCGAATTGCAAAAATCGTAAAGAGCTTGCAAAAGTTTGCGCGTAGTTCCGAGAGACAAAGTTATAAACAGTACTCTCTTAATAACATAATAAAAGAGGCGTTGATACTCACGGAGTCCAAATCAAAACGACATTCTACTCCCGTTACCGTAGATTGTCGGACTGAGGGTCAGATTCTTTGTGATGAAATCGAAATTGAACAAATACTAATTAATTTAATTAATAACGGCATTGACGCAGTAGGTGCACTGACTGAAAAATGGGTGCGAATCACCTTGTTTGAACAGAATAATTACGTCATTCTTCAAGTCAGAGATTCCGGTTCAGGTTTGCCACGCGAAGTAAAAAAGAATTTGTTCCAACCATTTTTTACCACCAAACAAGTCGGCAAAGGGACAGGACTTGGACTTTCTATCGTAAAGGGGATCCTTGACGAGCACCAGGCTTCGATCGATATTCTAGAAAATGATGCCAATACTTGTTTCGAAATTCGCTTTAACAAAGCTGAGGTAGTTCAAAATGCAGCTTAAGATATATTATTTAGACGACGAATCAGATCTTTGTGAAATATTTAAAGATAACTTTGAATCAGATTCAGTGGTGATCCAGACCTTTACCGACCCAGAATTGGCATTCTTGGCGACAAAGAATAGTCCGCCGCATTTGATATTTTTGGACTTTCGACTTCCTGGTACCACAGGCGATCAGATTGCATCGCGCATCGGTCCATCTGTACCGAAGGTGTTAGTCACTGGGGAATTAGATATAAAACCCGAGTCCTCGTTTGTGAAAATTTTTAGTAAGCCATTTGAATTTTCAGAAATGGCAGAGTTTCTAAAAGATTTTGCTGCGCAAGCTAACGCGCGCGAAAAAAAATAGTACTAGAAAAGTGTACGCCAACGCTGAATCGTTGATCGCCATGTGGTATAGATGAATCTATGTCGTCGGCAACGAAGTCTAGTAAGACTGCACGCAGTTCAAAATTTGCTCAGACCTGGTTACTTGAACCGATTGAATGCGACCCGACTTTCGAGACTCGACGAATGTTCGGTGGGCTTGCCGTGTATTTGGGTGGCCGAATGGTGCTTGTGCTGATGGAAAGCGACCCGTCAGATTTGGAGTATCGCGGCAAGAAATTTGATTTTCCGATTTGGTCGGGACTACTCATTCCTACCGACCGAACACATCACGATTCGCTTCTTAGAGATTTTAGCGACCTGCGAGTGCATCCAGTATTAGGCAAGTGGCTGTATTTGGTGATGCAAGACGATTACGAAAAAACTGCGCAAGAAATTGTAGACGCAATCGGAAAAGGTGACTCGCGCTTTGGGATCGAACCCGGGACGCGTGCTCGCAAAAGAAAAAAAGTTATTCGCGTAAAGTCCGTACGAAAACGGCTAGTTTAGCTTTTCTACAACAAATACCGAGTTCATGACATAGGGTCCAATGCGCCGATCTTCACGCACGAGCACCCGTAGGTCTTTTCGGGCTACTATTAGTTCTTCGGGCAGAGTTACGTGGTATCCGAGAATTGATTCGACCGCTGGGGACAAGATTTGATCCACTGATTTGCGCCAGCCGCTTTTGTGAAGAAAGTGACTCGTTACAGCGATTTTGCCGCCAGGTCGACAGACGCGGACCATTTCAGAGAATGCTTTTTCTGGTTCAGGAACTACCGATAGTAGTGAAAGAGATACGACCGCATCAAAGGAGTTTGATTCGAGCGGGCGTAGATTCTGTGCATTCATTACATAGAAACGCGCTCGGGACATTTGCAGTTCCTTAGCCCGAATGCGAGCCTGTTCAATAAGTGTTGCCGAGAAGTCGATACCCGTAATTTGAATGCCAGCCGGGAAGAATTCAAGTGAGCTGCCATTGCCCACTCCGACTTCGAGAAGTTTGGTTTCATTGGTTAACTTAAGTTCATCGAAGGCGCGCTTGCGCGTTGGAGCAACAATCAAACTCATGTACTGTTGGTAGTGATACACGTTGAAAGTTTGAGTTAGTTCGCGGAGTTTTCGGCGAAATGTATAAATTGGCATTTTTGCTACCTTCTAGCTGCGGTTCCGAATAGTTTCGGCCAACCAGTTTCGGAACTCTGCGGCAGCCATAGTTTTTTGTTCCTGAATGCCGTACCGACGAAGAGTCACAGTCGAATTGGCTTGTTCTCGTTCACCGATTACTAGGATGTTTGGAATTTTTCGAGTAACTGCGTTGCGGAGCCGCTTATTGAGGGTGTCGTTAGTAGCATCCAACTCAACCCGAACGTAGTCACTGCGTAGTTCATCAACCAGTTTTTGGCTGTACTCGGTAAACACATCTGACACCGGAACAATCATTACCTGAACCGGCGAAAGCCAAGTAGGAAAAGCTCCGCCGTAGTGTTCGATTAAAAATGCAACAAACCGCTCGTGAGTGCCGAGGGGAGCGCGGTGGATAATGTAAGGGCGATGCAATCCATTATCGGCGCCTTTGTAAGCGAGATCGAGTCTTTCCGGCATTGCAAAGTCGAGCTGACAGGTACTGGCTGTCTCCTCGCGCCCCGTAACGGTGCGAAACTGAATATCGATTTTCGGTCCGTAAAACGCAGCTTCACCCAGACCCTCGTAGTAATCGAGGCCCGCTTCGTCCATGGCTTCCATCACCATTTTTTGGGAGTGGGCCCAGGCCGCCGGATTATTAACAAACTTTTCTTTACCTTTGGGGTCTTCCGGGTCCCAGGTGGAGAGTCGCATCCAGTAATTGGAAATGCCGAGAATTTTATAAACCTCGCGGTGCATGTCCATGACTGCGCGAAACTCTGATTTCACTTGGTCCGCAGTACAATACACGTGGGCATCGTTCATGCACATGCCGCGCACTCGCAGTATGCCCGAGAGCGCTCCCGACTCTTCGAAACGATACACCTGGCCATATTCAGCTAGCCGAAGAGGAAGGTCTCGGTAACTCCGCGGACGGGCCGCGAAGATCTTGTGGTGGTGTGGGCAGTTCATGGGTTTTAACGCGTACATTTCTTTGGTCACGCTGGGTTGTTCGCTACCTTCTTCGACGGTTTCCCGTAGTTCCATGAACGGGTACATGTGTGGGGCGTAATAGGGAAGGTGCCCAGTTTTGTAGTACAAGCTGGTTTTGGCTAAGTGAGGGGTAGCGACTCGGTGGTAACCGGCTTTGAATTCCAGTTCATTCATGAGCTTCTGAAGTTCATCGCGAATTACGGTTCCATTGGGCATCCAAAGCGGAAGACCCTTCCCAACTTCGTCGTCGATCACGAATAAATCGAGTTCTTGTCCAAGTTTGCGATGGTCCCGCGTCTGGGCGAGTTCGTATTCTTTTAGGTGTTTATCCAAATCTTCTTTGGATTCAAACGCCCAGGCATAAATACGGGTCATCTGTTGATTCTTGGCATCGCCCCGCCAGTATGCTCCCGAGACACTGCGAATTTTGAATGCATCCTGGGGTATCTCGTTGGAATTTTCCACGTGGGGGCCTTCGCACATGTCGAGAAATCGCCCAGTACGGTAGAAACTAAGCGTTTTTAAATTCTGTTTCGCGATAAGTTCCTTTGCGTATTCTTTTTTGTAAGGCTCTCCCATGTCGTCAATGCGTTTGAGCGCGTCTGCTTCGGGTAGATCTTCACGCACGTAGGCGTGAGCCTCGCGAATCATCTTTCGCATGCGTTTTTCGAGTTCCGTGAAGTCCGCCTCCGTAATGGGCTGCGGCAGGATAAAATCGTAGTAAAATCCATCTTCAATCGGGGGGCCAAAGCCCAGCTTGGTGCCGGGGCGCATGTCCATCACTGCTCGGGCCAGTAAGTGAGCCAAGCTGTGGCGAATACGGTAAAGTTTAGTGCTTTCGTAAGCCGGTTTTTGAATGAGCATAGGGCATTTTTTTTATCGGTCTTTGCGCCCGAAGTCAGCAAAGTTTTAAGGAATGTGAAAAAAAATCTTGCAGTACTTCGCGACGTTAGCTAATTGATGGCTTCTCATTTGGCAAATAAGCGGGTGTAGCTCAGTTGGCTAGAGCGTCACGTTGCCAACGTGAAGGTCGACGGTTCGAGCCCGTTCACCCGCTCCAAAAAAAACAAGAAAAACAGAAGAAGCAAAAGCGAACCTTAAACTCGGTAATGAGAATAAGGGCTCGAACGCGAGCGAACGGCCGCGATGGATCGCGAAGCGATCTAGCGCGGCTAATCGGGCAGGATGCCCGATTTAGAGAGCGAGGTGAGCCTACGCAGCGAGGAGCCGGAGGCGACGAGCGTAGTGGGTCGAGCCCGTTCACCCGCTCCAAAAAAAACAAGAAAAACAGAAGAAGCAAAAGCGAACCTTAAACTCGGTAATGAGAATAAGGGCTCGAACGCGAGCGAACGGCCGCGATGGATCGCGAAGCGATCTAGCGCGGCTAATCGGGCAGGATGCCCGATTTAGAGAGCGAGGTGAGCCTACGCAGCGAGGAGCCGGAGGCGACGAGCGTAGTGGGTCGAGCCCGTTCACCCGCTCCAAAAAAAACAAGAAAAACAGAAGAAGCAAAAGCGAACCTTAAACTCGGTAATGAGAATAAGGGCTCGAACGCGAGCGAACGGCCGCGATGGATCGCGAAGCGATCTAGCGCGGCTAATCGGGCAGGATGCCCGATTTAGAGAGCGAGGTGAGCCTACGCAGCGAGGAGCCGGAGGCGACGAGCGTAGTAGGTCGAGCCCGTTCACCCGCTCCAAACTCCCTTCCATTAGAAAACAGTGGCTAAATTGACTTAGGTGATCGGCTATATTAAGTAACCGGCCATGAAAAAATTCATGGCGCTGTTGGTGGTGTTGGCTGTTACGTATTCGGGTCTCCTGCGGGGCGAGGATCTGCCAGGGGTGGGAATTGTTGTTGTGGTCGACGAGTCCGGTAGTATGGACGGAAGCAAACTGGAGCGCGCAAAAGACGCGGTAGAGAAAACGATCGCTTTGATAAAAAAGACCAAAAAAGACCAACCCGACAAAAACATCTATTTCTGGGTGGTGCCCTTTTCGACCAACGCTCGCGACTCGGTTTACACTTTTAGAAACAAAGAAGTAAAAGCTTTCAATCGAAACTCCATTGAAATCGCCGGTGGCACCGCTATTGGTCGAGGGCTAGAGAAAGCCCGAGCCATTTTGGACAAAGAATCTCAGCTATACGCACGCCATATTATCTTGCTAACTGATGGCGAAAACACCGACGGTCCTTCGCCCGTGAGTATATTGGAGGGGTTTCAAGAGCGGAAAATTCCGATCTTCACCACTGTTATTCCCTACGAAATGGCCGGCGGCGCGCTTTCTGATTTTAAAAAATACGCCAACGTAATTGCAGCAACCGAAAGTTCGATCGAATCCAAACTAACTGCCATCACCGAAGCGGCCTTAGCTGAGTCGGGTGGGGCTGGCGAGTCCGTGAAGCTGTACGATCCGTGTGAACTCACTTTTGAAGTGAATATGCCAACCGACATTCCTTCGGACTCCATTCTGCGCGCGTTTAACGTAGAAAAACTGCTGTCGCCGAAAATAAAAAGCGGCGAAGACGCACTTTCCCGTTTTGTTGAAAAGCATAAGATTGTTTCATTTGCCGACTACAAAAGAAACATGTCCGACAGGGACGTAACGGACTTACTCTACCGCAGTTGTTCTAAGGAAAAAGCGGGAGAGCCTACGACCGCTTGCCTTAAACAGGTGTGTAACGACCTTTATTATGCGCCCTAGTGAACGCTGTGTCGAGGGCAGGTGAGTTGAAAATTTACCCATTCATTAAAAAAACTGCGCTCTTTCTGTTTGTTAGCCTAGGGGGTGCAGGGTCTATTTGGGCCACGCCGTATCGCGAACTTGCTGAGAGTGAAAAAATCGAGACAACTCGGATTTTAATTTTTGAAATTGGCGAACTAGAAAAAACACAGCGCGAACTCGATACTCAGATATCTAAACTCGACATCACCATAAACGAGACTTCACCGAGCCTGGAATATTTGCGCGGCGAAATCCGAAAAGCCGAAAACTTAATGAAGAACTTCGACATTCAAGAGGTTTATGCTCGCTCGAGGCGAATTATCGCGGATTCGCAAGAAAAAATTAAGAAGCTCAATGAACTTTTCGAACAAGCTTCTAAAGAAAAAAATACATTCGTATTAGAAAAAAAGCGAGTTGCACTTCAAATTAGCGATAAACAGAAACAACTGGAAGCGGTCCTTGCAACAGTCCGGTTGAATCCCTATTTAGAGCGAGCGTCGAAAATGCTCACGGAAAGATTTGATGCTCTAGGGTATTCGTGGAATCACTTTGTAAAAGAAAATAAAAGTCGCGATGGCAGTTGGACCGTCGGTAGTTTTTTGCGAGTTCACGAAAAAATAATGGCGGAGATTTCCGAAGAAGCTCGGCGCCTTGTTGTAGAAGTCCAACTCTTGTTGCGCATTCAAGTTTTGGACTCTCCCGATGAGGCCGAAAAACTGATTCCGAGGGAGTTTCGAAGATCGATAAAAGATGCCCGCCAAGATTTGTTTTTAAACTATCTACAGGCTCAATTGTTGGCGGCTTCGTTTGCCTTAGAGAAGCCTCACTTTACTCGTCGGATGCGATTTTTAAACGCAACCTCATGGTTGCAACCAGCGGCGGTAGCGGGGGGCCTTCTGGTGGTCGGTGCTAATCCGGTTCTATTGGTGGCCGCCGGTGCGACCGCGCTTCAGACAGGCACACAGTGGATCATTTCTGAGTACCTTTCCGATGCAAAACATAGTGCCAGGAATGACGGAAGTGATCGTATCGACGCGGCTCTCGAGAAACGAAAAATCGCCCCCTGGTTAAATCGCGCCTTAAATGCGGTGGTCGCACCGCATTTAACGTTAACCGCGCTTTTGCTGGAGCCGCACTCCGATAAAAACCTACTGAACACATCGGAGCGGTTTTTAAGACGCAATTACTTCACTAAGCGGCTGCGAAAACAACTAGACGCATCTCCCCATGAGGCGGCGGTGCGGTTACTTGAAGTTGCTGGGGCGGGCGACACTGCTCGAAAATTATTGACGGGTGCGGACCCTGATGAGGACCCAGAAGCCCAAACCCCAAATAATGTCGAAACTGTGAATTGTCGCAACTTACTGCTCGAGCTGCATCAGCAGATTCAAAGTAGTATTCCTTTGCGAATACCCTTTGATACCCGCAAACTTCCAGTGTTACCAACCCCCAAGAAACTCCCCTCGGGACAAGACGAATAGAAATGGAAACAGGGCTTAAGTTCGCCCTTTGCGTCTGGCCGCTGGACTCCTTTGCGAAATTCCTCTAATACTTTTGCCACCATGTTTGATCATCTTACTGAACGTTTAGCTGGCACCTTTAAAAAACTCCGAGGCGGGTCCGTACTTTCGGCTGCACACGTAGACGATGCAATAAAAGAAATTCGAAGATCGCTGCTCGAAGCCGACGTGCACTTTAAAGTCGTGCGCGATGTTTGTGCCCGAATTTCGGAGCGGGCGGTCGGTCAAAAAGTGTGGGACTCGCTCAATCCCGGTCAACAAGTGGTTCAAATCTTTCACGACGAGCTTGTCGAGTTGCTCGGCGGTAAAAATCAGCAGCTTCCAGATTTTGCCGGAAAACCTCCGGTCGTAGTGCTTCTTGTTGGATTGCAAGGCTCAGGCAAAACGACATTTGCTGCAAAGTTAGCGCTTTATTTAAAGAAAAAATTAAAAAAATCAGTGGGCCTGGTGCCGGCGGACTGCCAGCGACCAGCCGCGAAAACTCAGTTGCAAATACTGGGGCAGCGCATCGATACACCGGTATTTGATTCTGCTCTTGAAAAAGGGGCCGTCGCGGTTGCACGCGAGGGGCTTGCTTGGGCGGCGGCGCAATTCCAAGACGTGGTGATCATCGACACCGCCGGTAGGCAACAGGTCGACGATGAACTCATGCAGGAAATTCAAGCTCTAAACCACGCGGTGGTACCGGGGTTCCGTTTTCTGGTGGTGGACGCAATGATAGGCTCCCAGGGGCTTGAAGTGGCTCGTACTTTTCACGAGCGGGTGCCTCTCACCGGTCTTGTCGTCAGTAAGCTTGACGGCGACGCCCGCGGTGGTGTGGCACTTTCGGCTCGCGAGGTCACCGGGGTACCAATTGTATTTGCCGGTGTAGGTGAGAAAATTGAAGATCTCGAAGCGTTTCACCCCGACCGCATGGCCAGTCGTATTCTTGGGATGGGCGACGTCATGGCGCTGGTGGAAAAGGCGCGCGAATCAATATCCGAAGAAGAAGCCGCCGAATCAGCCGGCAAAATGATGAGCGGACAGTTTTCGCTCGAGGACTTTCGCGATCAAATGAAACGGTTGCGATCGATGGGGCCACTAGAGGGAATTTTAAAACTCATGCCCGGCATGGGGCAAGCGATGGCTCAGATGAAGAACGTTGATGCCGACAAAGAGATGAAGAAGGTTGAGGCCATGATTAGCTCGATGACCCGCCAAGAGCGTAAAAACCCGGATCTTTTAAACGGCCGCCGGCGCCTGCGAATTGCCGAAGGGTCCGGTACCAGTGTTGCGGATATCAATCGCTTTATTAAGCAGTTCGCCGAAATGCAGAAAATGATGAAACAAATGTCTAAAATGGGCCTGGCCAAGGGTTTAATGAAGGGCGGCCTTAAAGGTCTGCTTAACCGTTGACTAGACTCAGATTTTTGGGCATAAGAAGATCCTTTAAAGATTCCTCCAAGGAGATGATTTCATGGCCGTAGTTATTCGTTTGTCCCGCGCTGGTACCAAAAAGAAGCCGTTTTATCACATCGTAGCGGCCGACAAGATTAAGTCTCGCGACGGTAAATATTTAGAGCGCTTGGGCTGCTTTAATCCGCGCCGTAAGGGTCACAAAGACCACCTCGTCGTAGACCGCGATCAGATTCAAGCCTGGGTAACCAAGGGCGCAGTAATGTCTGAAACCGTTGGACAACTGCTCGAGAATAACTCAAAATAATCCTTAACCAGATCCAGTTGAAGTGCTCAACAAAAGCTGGATACTGCGTCGGTTCCGCACGCGTTTTCGCTGGACCGGGTTGAGGAGCCGAACTCATGGCCAGTGAACTCAAAGAGTTGGTCGAGTTTTTAGCAAAAACTTTGGTCGATAAGCCTAACGAAGTCGAAGTTCGAGAAATTGAAGGCGAGCAGACTACTGTGCTCGAACTCAAGGTTGCGAAGGACGACATCGGAAAAATTATCGGCAAACAAGGAAGAACGGCTCGGGCTGTGCGCACGATTCTGAGTGCCGCGAGTACTAAACTAAGAAAACGTTCGGTTCTTGAAATTTTGGAGTAAACCCTTCCCCTCTTAAAGAAGTTTGTAGTGCAAATCTCAGTTTTAACGTTGTTCCCGGAGTTTTTCGACTCACCCATGAAGACCTCGATCCTAGGTCGAGCGTTTGAAAACGGCACATTGTCGTTGAATGTACATTCTCTACGATCCCACGGTGAAGGCCCTTATCGTTCGGCCGACGATCGCCCCTTTGGCGGCGGCAGCGGCATGGTTTTACTGCCTACGGTGATCGAACGTGCGCTTGGTCCCCAGGGGCTTGGTTTAGACCTTGAGGCTCTTGAGAACGACGTGGCGCTTTATCGAAAGCGCGGCAACGCGATTGCGACGAACAACCAGCCCCAAGAAAAACCATTTGTCGTGGCGCTCTCGCCTCAGGGGCGACGCTTCGATGCACCAATGGCTCAAGAGCTCGCGTCGAAAAAAAACCTAGTGTTTCTTTGCGGTCATTATGAAGGGTTCGACGAACGCACATTAGACGCGTTCGCTCATCTCGAAGTGTCGATCGGGGATTATGTGCTGACTGGGGGGGAGCCCGCTGCTCTTGTGATGATCGACGCGATAAGCCGGTTCGTACCAGGTGTCGTTGGCAAACAAGAAAGCGTTATCGGTGATACTTTCGGCGGTTCGTCTGCGTCCGACGAAAGTACAGAAATAGTGCCAGGGGGGTTAAAACACGCCCAATACACACGCCCAAACGTATGGCGGGGGCGCGAAGTTCCTGAGGTGCTGCTCTCGGGACATCATCAAAAAATCCGACAGTGGCGCCTTATCGACAGCGAACGGCGAACAATTGAACGCCGACCGGACTTGCTGGAACAAGCGGTGGAGTACCCGGCTTACGTCGCACTATTGCACTCACCTATGTTGAACAAGGCGGGCGAAGAAGTGTGTACTGCGGTGACCAATCTCGATCTCCACGATATTGCGCGAAGCTGTCGTACCTATGGAATCGAAAAGTATTTTGTTGTGAACCCCGAGCCTGAACAAGAAACCTTGGTGGGGCGTATTCTCGGACACTGGCATGGGGAAATTTCGAAGGTTTATCACCCAGCGCGAGCCGAAGCCCTGTCGGGGGTGGAGTTTAAACGTGAATTTTCTGAAGTGGTGCGTTCAATCTCCGAGGGCCATGGGGGAGTAAAACCGTTTGTCGTAATGCCCGATGCGCGAGATCTGAGAAGCAAATACCCCGCGGCGATACCCGGCGGCTGGAGTGAAAAACCATGGACTTACGAAGAGTTACGATCACGACTTCGTGAACACCGCTTAGATGATGACCATCAAGGGTTGCGTCCGTTGCTGATCGTATTTGGTACGGGTTGGGGGATTGCGCCCTCGTTTTTCGAACAGGTAGATCAGCCGCTCGCGCCGCTACGAAGCGGCCGAAAGTATAATCATCTGTCGGTACGGGCGGCGGCGGCCATTGTTTTAGATCGGGTCTTTGGTAGAAAAAGAAATTAGAATTTGCGTATTTGGGCGTTTTTAGGTTAAAAGCGACCTCTAAATTTTATTACTGAACTAGTAGTTACGGGAGCCACCATGTCACAAGCCACCAAAACACAACGCACAGACAAACTCGCGTTGGTAGAAAAGAAAACTATTCGTACGGATATCACTCCATTCAACCCAGGCGATACGGTGACCGTGCACGTTAAAATTAAAGAAGGCGACAAAGAGCGTATTCAGCTTTTCGAAGGTGTTGTGATCGCGTTCAACCACTTCGGTGCTCGTAAGTCTTTCACCGTCCGAAAAATTTCCCACGGCGTGGGTGTTGAGCGCGTGTTTCCGCTTCACTCACCAGCTGTGACGAAAGTCGAAGTGGTCGAGCGTGGTTTGGTACGCCGAGCGAAGATTTACTACGTTCGTGGACGCGCAGGTAAAGCAGCTCGTATCAAAACTGAAGCTTCTGCACACAGATCCTAATTAGACTCTCATTTGACTGCGCGAAATCAGCCTGACTTTTCGACGGAGTTTTCGTACGCCGATGCCCTGTCGATCGGGGTCGACGAAGTCGGCCGTGGTTGCATTGCTGGGCCCGTAGTAGCGGCCGCGGCAGTGTTTCCTAAGGCAATATTAAGCGAAGCCGCCCACCGTTCGGATCTGTTTGCGACCAAAGCAAAAAAACCAAATCTCAAAACAATTCAAGCAACCTTGTTGCCGAGCTCGGAGGAAGCAGACCCTAATGTAAATCTCTGGGGCCGACCCTGGTGGAGTTGGTTAGACGACTCGAAAAAACTTTCTCCCGAAATGCGAGCAGTGTTGGCGCAATTCGTGGAGCGCTTTTGTCGAGTCGGAATCGGCCTTGCAGACGAGAGCGAGATTGATCGTCTAAATATTCTTCGTGCCTCGATGGTGGCCATGCGTCGGGCGGTAGAACGAGTGGTGCGACAACTTGATCAAACGGATGAAAACGTGTGTTTACTGGTCGATGGGCACATGGACCCGACGAACAGTCGATTTGGCCAAGAGGACCTTGAATGGAGAGCTCAGCTGAAAACTACCAGAGTGCAAACGCTCGTAAAGGGAGACTCTCGATCGCTCAGTATAGCTGCTGCCAGTGTGGTCGCGAAAGTTTACCGCGATCACTGGATGGTTCGATTAGATTCGACGTACCCCGGTTACGGCTTTGCAAATCACAAGGGGTATCTCGCTCCAGCGCACATCGACGCTCTTAAAACTTTAGGCCCTTGTACGATTCACCGGAAAACATTCGCACCCGTGTCGGAATGGTTCGCTCAGTCGAAACGGCACGCCGATTGCTTAACAACCGTGAATGAAACCACTTCTTTGGTCTCCGTCTCAAGTCAAAGGCTTCCAAGCTGAAGAGACAGTCTGCGAGTTTTTGCGCTCTCAAGGGGTGGAAATTCTCACCCGTAACTTTCGTAAACGATTCGGTGAAATAGACATAGTTGCAAAAGAGGGTGCGACGATTTGTTTCGTCGAAGTGCGCTCAAGCAAACGCAAGTCTGGGTATGTTCGTTACAGCGTCGGTTTTCAAAAACAGTTTCGGCTTCGCAACGTGATTGCAGCGTACTTGCGGTCGGCAAAAAAACCAATGTCGGGCCTCTCGGGCAGTTCCGTTCGCTTCGATGTGGCTTGGGTTTGTGGTTTGGAGGTCGAATATTGGAAAAATGTAGAGCTCGCGGTACAATCCAAGACGTGATTCGAAAAACTAGTTTTGTTTTCGCTCTAACCCTATTGTTAACCGTGCTGTTTGCAGCGCAGCCCAGCCATGCGCTGGACCGACGTTTAAAACTTATGTTTAAGACGGCTGGCTACGGCGCGGCGGCTGGGGCCCTCATCGGAGGGGCGGTAACTGCGTTAGGCGTGGGCGATATTCGCAACGTATTCATGGGGGCTTCGAGCGGAATGTACGCTGGCATATTGCTCGCCGCCTACATAGTGGCCACGCCTCCTAATCGCGATGCGGAGCGGCGACAAAACCCTTATTCTCCGAGGCGGCGCGTGGGGCCAAACGATTGGGAAAATGAAGGTTGGGAGGAAGAGGATTTTAACAAAACCCTTGATCCCTATGTACCGGAACGTTCCTCGCTCGATCAGGGGCCAGACAGCTCGGGAGAGCATCCAAACGATCGTCCTGTGGCCGGCTCCGTGGGAAGAGCAGGTGGAGTGCAGTTGTCGCGGGCCGAATCGACGGCGCTGCACCAGTCGGGGGTTTCGATTTGGATGCCGCTTGTAACGCTGGGCTTTTAGTTGTCGAGTAGTGGGCTAGCCAAGGTGTCCCAGAACTGAAAACTTCCGGAATCATCATACACTGCCATCATGCGGCGAAACTCGCTACTGACGTTGGAGTAGACAGGTTTAATCGTGGCACGGCGATTGTAGTCTTTTAGCGACTCGATGAATTGGGTAATTCCGCTGGAGCCTACGAACTGAAGCGCGCCGAGGTCGAAAACCACGGGGCCCGAGGTGGCCGTGCGGGAGAATCCCAGTAACCACTGCCGAAAAGTGTCGCTTGACTCGAAGTCGAGTTTCCCTTCGATTGAGATTACCGTTTTTCCACCAGTGTTTCGAACTTGAGTTTTCATTGCCATGGCGAGCCCCCTTGGCCTAATGATAGTAAACGATGAAAAAAAAATTAAGCGAGCAAGAAAACGTAGGCACGCTTTACCTAGTCGGTACACCGATCGGGAACCTCGAAGATATGACCTATCGCGGGGTGAGGGTGCTCTCGGAAGTAGACAAAATCTATTGCGAAGATACGCGACGAACGAGCCAACTACTTCGCCATTATAAGATCGAGGCCAAAGCAGGGTTGGAGAGTTTTCACGATCATTCTTCGCCCAAAATTCTTAGAAAAATTGAGGCACTCTTTCTAGAAAATCAAAGTGTCGCTTACGTGACCGACGCAGGGTTGCCCGGAGTGAGCGACCCCGGGTTTGTGCTCGTGCGTGCTGCGTTGCGAGTAGGAGCTCCGGTAACCGTGGTGCCCGGTCCGAGTGCCGCGAGTTTAGTGTTTGCCGCGAGCAATTTGCCGTCGCCCAAGTACTTGTTTCACGGCTTTTTCCCGCGTTCACACGGTGAAGTGGAACGAACACTTGAACTTTTACGCCAGTTACCGGTTGTTCACATTTTCTACGAAGCGCCGGGCCGGATCATGGCTTTACTTGAAGTACTAAAGCGCAATGTGCCGCAAGCCCAGGTCGTGCTGGGTCGTGAACTTACGAAAATGCATGAAGAGTGGATTCGTGGAGAGTGTGCCGAAGTTTATGAAACTCTCGTCGAACGCCAGGAGGCCGAAGGCAAAATTCGTGGTGAATTCGCCGTGGCGGTACATGTTCAAGCATTGCATAAGCTGCTACGAGAGGAAAAAAACGCCGCGAATTCAACAGAGTCCGAGCCACTTGTTCAGCTAGAACTCACAGAAGCCCAGAAAAAAGAGATATCTGAAAAACTGCGCTCAGGGCAGTCCTCCAAGGACGTCGCTAAAGAGCTGGCAAAAAAATTCCGCCTTCCCAAACGAATGATTTACGAATTTATCATCCGTCACTTGACTTGAGCCCCGTGTCCCTTAAGCTAGAAAGTGTGGTTGTGGAGCTCTAGAATCCATGGATGGGTTCGAAACGGGTGAAAAGGATTTTCGCAAAAAGTTCCGCAGAGGCCAGATTCGGGGGCCCAAGGATGGGATCCTGAATCTGGCTTCAGTATTTTAAGCAGAAAAAAACGAAACACTATGAAAGCACGGACGCTCTCTAGGAAAAACGCCGCGGCTGCGGCGGCAGCAATCAAAAAGAGTTCTGGTCTTAGTGAGACGCCATCTCACGACTGGAATCTAAATCCCTCTAATTTAGAAGATGCGATTGAAACAATTCGTACTTTAGAGCGCGAAATCGCGCGAACGATCGCTATTACCCAAAAGCAAGTCGAGCAACTAGAAGGGCTCGCCAATTTCAGCGCGATTTTGAATTCTACCCTCGATACCGACACGATTCGTTTTAAATCAATGGAGGCAGTTTGCAATTTACTCAATTGTGAAACTGGCTCGCTGTTGTTGGTGGATCCCAGCACTAAAGAGCTATATTGGGAAACCGCATTGGGCGAAGGCGGGGAACGTCTCAAACATTCAATGCGTCTGGCGATCGATGATACGAGTATTGCGGGGCACGTGGCGGCTACCTGTAAAACGCTCGTCGTTAACGACGTAAAACTTAATCCATATCACCTTAAAAAAGCTGATTCCACGGCGGGGTTCGAAACTAAAAACATGGTATGTTCCCCGGTGGTCTCCAAGGGGGAGTTGATAGGTGTACTTCAGGCGATCAATCGAATTGACGGCAATTTTACCAACGAAGACGCCGCTTTCCTGGAAGCCCTGTCGTTTCAGGTCGCAATCGCAGTGGAAAACGCTAATTTATATAGTCGGTTAAAAAACACTTTCATTCAAACGGCCGCGGCGATGGCAGAGGCAATCGAGGCCAAAGATCGGTATACTGGGGGGCACACCAAACGAGTGGTGCAGTACTCGCTAGCGATCGGGCAATACGTAAAGCTTTCGCCGATCGAGCGTGAACATTTAAAATTAGCCGCGATTTTACACGACATTGGCAAAATCGGAATCGATGACAAAATTCTAAAAAAACAATACGCCCTGAATGATGAAGAATACGATGTGATGAAAAAACACCCGGCAATTGGCTACGAAATATTGAGCCAGGTTTCGGGGTTGAAAGAAATTGTTGACGGAGCGCGCTATCATCACGAGCGACCCGACGGCAAAGGCTATCCCTATGGCCTAAAAGGGAGCGAAATACCAAAAGTTGCGAGTATTATAAGTGTCGCTGACACCTACGATGCGATGGTGAGTACCCGTCCCTACCGAAAAGGGCTGGACCCCAAAGTCGCCTTCGAGGAAATTGTAAAATACCGAGGCACCCAGTTCGATGCTGAAGTGGTCGACGCCTTTAGAACCGCTTTTGAGAGCGGGACCCTCAAGAAAAAAATACAGGAATAACAAAGGTTTTTAGCCCATCCGGAGTTTGACGACCCCCCCAGTTCGAGGGTACGCTCGACTCATTATTTTACCGGAGAGGCACGAATTACGTGAGTCATTGGTTTAGCCAAGGTAAGTCCCCAAAAATTAAAGAAAAGCCGTCGGAAAAAGTCGTGCGAGTCCCAGACGGGTTCTGGGTCAAGTGCTCGAGTTGCGGCGAAATTCTTCAGGCAGACGCGCTCAAGGAAAATCTCGGCGTATGTCCAGAGTGTTCCTTTCATTTTCGCATGGGAGCTTGGGACCGGATCGCGCTCTTGTGTGGAGATGAGTTTGAGGAATTCGATAGTAAACTGGTCTCGATCGATCCGTTGGATTTTACCGATAGTCGGTCTTACGCCGAGCGTTTAGAAAGCGCACAGAAATCAACCCAACTCTCCGACGCGATTATTGCCGGCAAAGGGAGCATTCACGACGTTGACACCATTCTTGGTGTATTTGAATTTCGCTTCATGGGCGGGAGTATGGGGGCGGTTGTTGGCGAAAAAGTCTCGCGATGTTTCGAACGAGCTCTCGATGAAAAGCTGCCCTGTGTTTTAATTACCGCGAGCGGTGGGGCGCGAATGCAAGAAGGGATTCTATCCTTAATGCAAATGGCAAAAACTTCAGCTCTGGCAGGTAAGATGAAAAAAGAAGGTTTAGCCTATCTTTCGGTGTTGACCGATCCTACCACTGGTGGCGTGGCGGCTAGCTTTGCCATGTTGGGCGACGTAATTCTCGCCGAACCGGGGGCGTTGATCGGGTTCGCCGGGCCACGGGTTATAGAATCCACCATGCGTCAAAGTCTGCCACCTGGATTTCAGCGCGCGGAATTTTTGGTCAAGCACGGATTTTTAGATGCAGTCGTCAGTAGAAAAGATTTAAGTCAAACCATCGCAAGACTTCTCGGATTTCTTCATCGGCGAACATGGGTAAAAGGCTCTTAGCTCTAGCATGGCCTTTAATGGCCCTCGGTTGGGTTTTAACCGCGAGCGCGCTTCACGCCCAAGATGCCGGTTCACGTACTCGTCTTTCGTTTTCCGGGAAAACACTACATTTAAGCTGTCAAAAAAGTATACGTGATCTCAACACGAGTCGACTCGAGTGTTACGGGAACGTTTATTTAAGACGGCCAGGCGAGTTGTTAACGGCCGATTATGCGTGGATCGATCTCGACACTGAACAAATGCACGCCGAAGGAAACGTAGTTTATTTTACTCCGACCAACGTGATCTACGGCGCCGCGATGGACTTTAATTTTCTCAATGAAACGGGCGTCATTCGCGACGGTCGAATTGAGAGTGAAAAGTACCAACTCCTCGGTGATGTAATCGAAAGGCGCGGTGAGGGGAGCTTTCGCGCTCAAGACGGAGAATACACGACCTGTCGCGACTGCCCGGCGAGTTGGAAGTTGGCAGGTCGCACCGTGGACTTAGAAGTAGAACAGTACGCCCATTTGAAAGACGTTTATATTCGGATCAACGATGCACCAACGATGTATTTGCCCTACGCAATCATCCCCGTAAAACGCCAACGTCAAACTGGGTTTTTGTTTCCGAAAATGCAACTTGTATCGCCCAATGGGTTTACCTACATTCAACCGTTTTTCTGGGCGATTTCCCGCAGTCAAGATGCGACCATATCGGGTGGTCTCTATACTCGAAAAGGGTACAAAGCTGAGGGACAGTATCGGTTCATGTTTACTCCGCGGACCTACGGTGAGTTAAATTCTTTTTATCTCTACGACCGTACTTTTACCCGCCCCTACAACAATCGTTGGGCATTTCAGTACAAACACAACGTGCGACTTCCTTTTAAGATCGATCAGAAGCTTCATTTGCTCGACACTTCCGATCGCGATTACCCACGCTTGATCGGAGATATTCCCGGTCGGGGCGAACCAGCGCTCGTGTCCGAGGGAGTGTTGTCGCGGTCGGGGCGCGACCTGAGCGTGCATGTAAAAGCCAAGCGGATTAAAAATTTATTAACTACCAGTATTAACAATTGGGATAAAAATACAGTCCAACTGGTCCCGGGATTTTCGATTGCGACCACCGACCATCGCGTATCATCGAGTGTTCCACTGCACTGGGGTCTTAAGTTCCAATTCGACCGTTTCTGGCGACAGGGCCCGAGTTTCGATGCGATCTATGATTATCCAGTTAAGACGGCGACTCCATCGAATAATTTTTTTCTTCCAGGCCAAACTCCGCTACGCCAAGCCCAACGCTATAACCTGATTCCGGAGCTGTATTACACCACCAAACTCGCCGATGTGATTGAAGTTATTCCCCTGGCGCAATACCGAACGTTTCATTACCGCTTCGACGAAAACGTCGTAGGTCCAACGTCCCGGGGATATTTGTTGTTACAAAACGAAGTCGCCACAGTTATTGAGCGTGTTTATTCCGGCAAAATGAAACACAAGATAAGGCCTTCACTGATTTACTCCCGTATTCCGATTGTGCAACAAAACGTGGATCACCCTTTTAATAAACAGATTCGCACGGCGGGCTATCAGTTCGACGAGTTGGATATCGTGCCGATCACCAGTGATACTCAACAATACTTCGTGCCACTCGGAAACTCGATCGAATATAAAGTGAATAACCGCTTTATCTTAAAATCGGACGATCCTACGCCCACCTACCGCAAAATTGTCGAAGTAACCTCGGGGCAAACGTTTAATTTTATTGAGTTACAAAAAGACAGCAAAGACGAACGACCGTTTTCCCGTTTCTATACTCTGCTTTCGGTAGACATGTTGCGGCTCAGCGGTACAGGGTCATTTTACTACTATCCCTACGTAAAGCGTTCTTCGTTGTCGGTTGGTGCAAAATATACTTTTGGAAAGTATCTCCGGCGAGTGATGCTTTTTGAACGAAGTCTTGGGCTGCGTTATCGTACCGAGCGAGTGATTTCGAACGACCACGGAATCGGTGGGGATTTGAATTGGTCGTTTAACGACTATATCGGGGTACTGTTTAGCACCGATTACGACTTCCCAGTTCAAAAAGAAGGGGTTTCACGAACCGGACGAATTAGGAAAATTTCCGGAGGCGTCACTTATCAAAGTCCTTCGCAATGTTACAAAATGGTTTTAATGGCGGGCTGGGTGTCAGACCAACGAGAGATTAGCGTGAATTTTACGGTACCGATTAATTTAACAGGAGACGGATTCACGGATATCGGTGATTCAGATTCTTTGCAAAACGCAGGTGGAGCAAAATAATATATGAAACGAAAACAACCTTACATTGCCGCGATCGAGGAGTTGATTCGTACGTTGAGTCGAAAAAATGAATTGGCTGTAAAAAAGGTAGTCGGGCGACTTGCTCGGTCCATTGATAATGGCGGCTTATTGTATGTGTTTGGAAGTGGTCATTCTGCGATTTTGGTCGAAGAAGTTTTTCATCGCGCGGGGGGACTAGTGCCAGTGTACCCAATTTTGACCACCGTGTTGACTCCTCACACAACGCCAAAAATATCTGGTCCCCTTGAACGTTTGAGTGGCATTGCAGCCATTTTATTCAAAAAAGCTGCTCCTACTTCGAAAGACATTCTCTTTATTGCGAGCAATTCCGGGGTGAACGCCGCGGCTATTGAAATGGCACTCGAGGCGAAGAAAAATAAAGTCTGGACCGTGGCGTTTACCAGTGTTGAACACTCCAAAGCGGCCGCGACTCGCCACTCAAGTGGCAAACGATTAAAAGACATAGTCGACGTGGTTTTGGATAATTGTGCACCCGTGGGCGATGCGACGGTCGATTTTGGTGAAACAAAAGTGGGCGCGGTTAGTACAATTGCCAACAGCATACTTTATCACTGGATATTGACCGACATGTGCGCGCGTTGGAAACGGGCTGGGAAGAAGTTGCCGGTCTATCGAAGTGCGAACTTACCTGGCGGTGATGAGTACAACGAGCGTCAAGAAAAGAAAGTGCGCAAACGGATTCCGCTTTTGTGAGTTTGTGTGCTTTAAGGTAAAATAAAATTATGAAAATTCTTCTATCGAACGACGACAGTGTTCACGCCTGGGGCCTCGAGGTGTTGCAGGCGCATCTTAAAAAAATTGCGGATGTTGTAGTAGTGGCTCCCCTTGAGGAAAAAAGTACTACTGGTCACAGTTTGACAATTCACAAGCCGCTTCGTTTGCATCATCTAAAAAGTGGATTTTGGGGAGTTAGTGGCAGCCCCGCTGATTGTGTTTACGTTGGTATTCGAGAAGTGATGAAAACCATGCCAGATTTAGTTATTAGTGGAATAAATCGCGGCGCAAACCTCGGACAAGATGTTTATTACAGCGGCACTGTGTCGGCGGCGCGCGAGGCCTGTATACTTGGCTTACCAGCTTTTGCCATTTCGCTCGATTTTCAACATAAAAAGACTACCAAAAAACGATTTGAAGATTCTGATTTGCATTTTGAATCGGCCGCTCGTGCGATGGTTCAATTCATTAAAAAGTACGGTTTCAAATCGATGCCGAAACATACACTGTTGAACGTGAACGTACCGAATTTGCCTTGGAGTCGAATTAAAGGGTTTCGTGCGACGCGTCAGGGTTTTCGCTATTATAGTGGCACCGTTTTAAAACGGGTAGATCATCGAGGACGGCCCTATTTCTGGATCGGTGGCCAGTACAAGGGGTTCATGAATGAAGAAGGGACTGATTGCCACGCAACAGCCCAAGAACACGTTTCGGTGACACCCGTGCGGCTAGACTGCACGGATCATCGTCATTTGGCTGAATTGAGCGGAGTTTTGAAATAGAAGAGGGACGCTGAATGGACCAGCAACGATCATTACAAATGAAGTTGGGTTTGTTTGTGCTCTGTCTTTTGACTGCGGCAGGGTGCGCTGGAATCGACGTGAAACAACGGTCGGAACGCGGACTATTACAGCGCGACGGCAGTGATTCAACTCTGACTGAAGGAACGGTGTTCGAATTTGCAACCAATAGTCGGTCGGGAGAATTTATTTGGCCGCTCAAGCAGGGGCAAATCACCTCACTTTATGGTTCGCGGCGGCGAGATTTTCACGAGGGAATCGACATTCGGGCCAATCGCGGAACTCCGATTCACGCCGCCAAAGATGGACGCGTAATTTACGCCGCACGAAAGATTCGGGGTTACGGCAACATGATTGTGTTGCGCCATCGCGACGGTACTTCGACCGTGTACGCGCACAATAAAATTAACCTGGTGCGTCGTGGTCAATTGGTTCAGCAGGGGCAACAGATTGCCGAAGTCGGTGCCACCGGAAAGGCCACGGGCCCTCATTTGCATTTTGAAATTCGCAAAGGTGAAATGGCCCAAGATCCCTTGCTTTATTTGCCCCAAGTTCGAGTGGCGAGCAGTGGTCAGAACGCGCGCCGTGGGCCAGCCGTTTCATCAATCGAGTAGTTAAACTCGTCGCCTATTCAAGACGTGGCGTGTTTTCTTCTTGTCATCTATCAAAGGCAATCTAAACTTAAACTAAGGAGCCGTGAACCATGTTTGACGCCAAAACCAGAATCTTAGTGATTGATGACATGATGACGATGCGCAAAGTTGTCGCCAAGTGTCTTCGTGAAATGGGCTTTAGTGATATTTTGGAGGCGAAAGATGGCGCCGATGGCTGGGAAAAGATTACCAACGCAGCGCCTCCGGTCGGGCTCGTTATTTCGGACTGGAACATGCCCAATTGCATGGGCATCGATCTTTTGAAGCGGGTGCGAGCAGATTCACGTTTTAAGCTTACACCTTTCATTATGGTCACGGCCGAGTCAGAGCAGAGTCAGGTGAAAGAGGCCTTGTTGGCCGGCGTGACTGGCTACATTGTGAAGCCGTTTACCACCGAACTTCTTAAAGCAAATTTGGAGAAGGCGTACGCGAAGGCGCTTGGCAAGTAGGGTGTAATGTCGAATCCCAGTCCTCTTATTTTAGCGTTTGGATTGGAAGACATTGCTAAACAATATGTAGCGCAAAATGCTCCAGGCGCCAAAATCCAAGATGCAACTGCTAAAGACCTCGATGCGCTCATGGAGAATCCGCCGAACCCTCCGCCTGTAATAATTTTTCTTGGCATCAATGAAAAAGAATTGCCACCAGTTGAGGCGGCCCAATTTTTTCGCGCGCAGTTTCATGAGACTTCCATTTTTTTTCTGAGTGTAAACCCGACAGATCAAAACCGTGATGCTTTGATAAAAAATGGAGTCAATGACGTTTTCGTACTCACGGTCGATAAGGATATACTTAAAAACTCGCTGCAAAAGGGGCTGTCCAAGGCAGGTTCCATTCGCGCCTATAGGACAGTAAAACTGGTAGACTTCGACCCGGAAACTAAATTGGATTTCGAGCTCAGTCTTTACCTGCCGATGAATAACAAACACATCAAATTTAACAATGCCGGCGAATCGTTAGGCCAGGAACGAATCGAAAAGTTCAATAAAAAGAAGATCAATTCCTTGTACATTGATCAGGCCGATACGCAAAAATTTTACGATTATACCGCTGAGTACCTACGAAAGATTGGAAACGACTCCGCCCTCAGCGCAACTGAGCGCCAAGATAAACTTCAGGCTTCGGTTCGAAGTTTACTTAGCGGGGTGCTGAGCGATTCCGGCAAAGAAGGTACTTTCGAAACTGGTAAGACCTTTATCGCGGACTGTGACAAAATCGTTAAGACTTACATCATGGGAGCGAAAACCGGGAGTGTATACAAACAAATTCTTAGCACGCTAGATGAGTCCAACGGCGCTTACACCCACACCGGCAAGGTTTCCACCTTGGCTTCACTATTTTCGCTGGGCCTAGGTATTGGGAAACCCGAAGATCTCGCGGCCGCAGGCTTGTTACATGACATGGGAATGGCCAATGTGCCCATTGAAATTCAAGAGAAACCGGAATAGCAGCGTACAAAAGAAGAACAAGCTCAGTACGAAAAACACGTCGAATACACCCAGGATCTTATTCGTACTCGAAAGATGATTCTGTCTGACACGATCGCTAAGGCGATTGCTCAGCACCACGAATGTTTCAATGGTCGAGGTTATCCCAAAGCCCTGCCCGGGGATCGCATTACCAAAGAGGCGCAACTGCTCCACCTGGCCGACGAACTTGATTACGCTATGACGGTGGTTCCGGGTAAACCGAAAGTTACGCCAAAACAGTTTTTCGAAAAGCTCCTTGCAGACGGAGTGAGTGATCCAAGTAAAATGAGACACGACCCAACGCTGGTTAAACAGGTGTTGGCTCTTTTTGAGAAGGAAGAATAATCATGACTGAACGGAAGGCAGTGCTTATTTGCGATGCAGACCCTAATACTCGAGCGGTAATGGAAGAGCTGCTAGTCGGTCCCATGAAGAATCCGTTGATTATTTCATCGGGAGATGGAGTAGATGCATCTACCAAATGTGCGCGGCAGAAATTCGATTTACTGGTGACTGACACAAAATTGCCAAAAATCAACGGTCTCAAATTGTTGGATTTTATTGCACAACTCCCGCTTGCCGTACGTCCTAAAGACGTCTTGGTCTTGTCGGACGAACTCAAGGAAGATTATTTTAAAGAAAATTATCCCAGTGTATTTTTTTTAGAAAAACCCTGCGCCAACGACGCGATCAACGACGTGATTAGTAAAGTGGTAGCCAAACAAAGTGCCCAGAACGAAAGTGCAGCACCCAGAGTCGAGTTTATTGGGCCCTTCGTAGATGGCACGGTGGTGGTTATGAAAACGTTAGCTTCGACGGAAATTACCAAGGAAAAACTTTTCCTTCGTAGTAACGATCAGATTAGCGGCGATATTTCGGCGGTGATCGCAATGAACTGTTCGAGATTTAGAGGTAGCTTTGCAATTGCTTTTAGTAAGGCGACCTTTTTAAAGGTAATGCAAAAAATGTTGGGTGAAACATTTGAGGAAGTAACTGCTGAAATTAGTGATGGTGCCGGAGAAATTTGCAACCAAATCTTCGGGTACGCAAAAACCGAATTAAATAAAAAGGGATTCGATCTCACACCCGCATTGCCGTCTGTAGTATTCGGCGACAATCACCGTATCAAACATTTCTGTCCCGGCCCTGTGATTGCTGTGCAGTTCGCCACGGCCGACGGACCTTTCACCATTGAAACATCGGTGGCTCTTGTTCGCTGATTGGGTGCGCTTTTCTTTTAGCGGTCTATCTCTTTAAGAAGGTCGATTAAATTTACCAAACCCCGTTTGAAGCTCTCTGCGTTGATTCGCTCGTTGTTTGCGTGAGCGGTGTCGACAATGGCGTCAGTGGCAGGGTAGGGCTCGAAACCGTAAACTTCTATGCCCGCCGCGCGAAAGAGCGAGCTATCGGTTGAGCTTGTGAGAATTGTAGGAATAACTTTTTTTCCGCGTGCTTTTGCGACTCGAGTCAGTGCTCTAAGGAATTCGGAATCGGTGGGGGAGAAACGAGAGTCGTAATGTTCCTCTATTGCGACTTTCATTTTCGAATTTCCGATTACTTTTTGGAGGCGCGAAATAAAACTTTCTTTAGAGGTTCCTGGTAAAAGACGGCAATCTAGCTGAATGCTGGCTTCGTTTGAAATCGTATTGATCTTGTCACTGCCACGCAGTCCGGTCACCGAAATGGTGTGGTAAAGAAGTGCCCGCGTGGACGGGTCTTTTACGAGAGAACGAAGAGCGGGCGGGGCAGGTTCCTTGGTGAGTAGTTTTGCAAAGCGTATAATTTTACTTCCTGCCTCGATGGCCTGATTAACAGCAGACCCGGCAAGCGGCACAGACCCGTGACCGGGCGGTCCGGTGAAGGTGAGCGTAAGCCAGAGCGGAGATTTTTCACCCACGCTGACATAGAAATCACCATCTTCACCACTGGCAGTCTGGTGCACGGTCTTGCCTTCGTCGACGACGACTGCGATGCGACGAAGTAGATCTGGCTTCTGCGCGATTAGTGTTTTTGCACCCATCGACGCCACTTCTTCGTCGGCTACGGCAAATAAATAGACGTCTCTCGTTAGTTGGATCTTGTTGCGTTTAAGCCACACGAGCGCCATGAGGTCGAGAACACCTTTGCCTTTAATGTCGATCGCTCCGCGTCCGTGAATTTCTCCACCCTCAAGCAGGCCGGCAAACGGAGGATGAGTCCAAAACTTGGACTCTGCGGGAACAACGTCCATGTGGTGAAGCAACGCGATGCCGTTATTCGTTGGTTTTGATCCGGGGAGTTTAGCAATCAGATTGGCGCGATCACTGCCGAGGTTCATGATCTCGCTTTCAATGCCTTCGCGATCGAGAAGTTGTTTTAGGAATAAGGCGCTCTTCATTTCTGCGCCAGGAGGATTCGAGGTGTTGATTTGAATGTATTTCTGGAGAACGGTTATTACTTCTTGGTAAAAAGCCGGCGTGGGCGTCTGAGCGCCCTGCGACGGAAAAGAAATGAACAGTATCAGCCAGACGAACGCCATGTTTAGAAGTTTCATGTTTGTTCGACCAGAACCTCTGCGCGACAAGAAGTGCAAACATCGCTGAGCGGTAGTTGATTCGGCGCCTTCGCGATTACAAACGGAGCTTGGCAGTGGGGGCATAGGCCGCTACCGCGAAGAATCTGGGATTCACGATTTAAAACGCCTAATCCCACAATGGGACCCAGCAGTAAAAAGGCGGGAACTAAAACAAAATGAACGATCGGAAGTGCAATGGAGATAAACGCTGCGGCCCAACATAGGCCCGTAAACTTCAGTGCCCGTAAGGTACGTTCTCGTTTTTCCCAATACTGAATTTCGATTTCTCCAGCCGTACTTGTGGAGCTACCCGACTTAACGAGGCGAACAGGCACTTTATCGATACGCATTGCTGCACTATAGAATACGAGCGCAGAGCCAGCCAGAATTTTCAAATTAGCCTCAGACAAAGAAGATGATTCCGCATCAGGCTAATTTCAAAATTCTGGTGGTCCCACCAAGAATCGAACTTGGAACTGAGCTTTAGGAAAGCTCCGTTATATCCATTTAACTATGGGACCCCGCCGCTCTCAATTATCGACCTTGCGTTCCGATTTCACTAAGAAATTTCATTCGGCGGACAGTGTTTTCTCGGTACAAAAGTCATTAGATCTATATATGACTAAAAAAGTATGGAATAAAATAACGCGCTATGTTATCGCTATTTCATTCAAAAACGGTTCAAAATCCAGAGGAATCTATAGTGAGCGCACGCATTTTATTGGGCTTTCTAGTGGCCATCGCAGGCGTCGATCGAGCGGCAGCCGGCCCGCTGCGGTCCAGCGTCCCTACATGTGCCGAAGTAATATTGAATTCGGCTTATGGCGCTGATTCCTCAAAAAAGCTACTAACGCGCCAAGATGCCCTGGATCTGGTGCGCCTCTACAAAACGGGCAGTGAGCGCGAACGTAATATTGTGATCTTAAAGCTTAGGAACGTACTCTTTGGGCGAGCCATGAACGAGTGGCGCCGTTTTTACGGAATGGACCTAGAAGAATTTCAATCCGAAGCGATCCTGGGCCTAGTTCAGGGCCTCAACGGTTTCGACGAAAACGTTTCACAAGATGTTTTGGCCTATCTAATTCGTGCGATGGACAACACGTTGCGACGATTCGTGCAAAAAAATCTTAAACCGGTGAGATTCGTCTCGACGAAAGCCGAAGAAATACTCTTTGGTCATTATTTTCGAATCGTTCACGAAATTCGCGCCTCTGGCAAAGAGGTCACGGCGGAAAGTGTTTGTGCACAGATGCTTCGCTACGGAAAAAAGAATAAAAATAAAAACATTCTTTCGGTGAATTGGAAAAACAAACTAGTGATTGAAAACGTTAGAAGCTGGATGCAGGTAATAAACGTGAGAACGAATTACCTCGTAAATTCAGAGGATCAAATTGATAGTGATGTGATGGCTTCTACCAACCAAGTAGCCGTTGAAATCGCCGAAACTGAAAAGCAAAGAATTGAAAGAGAGAGTTCTTCCCAATTTTTTCGGCGAATGATTGAGCCGATGGTTAAGGGACTATCGGTCCGGGAAAAACAAATACTAGAAAGACGAATTCTTTGTGAAGAAGGTTGCGAGTCTACGCTTCAGGAGTTGGCAAACGAATGGGGTGGGGTGACTCGAGAACGGGCGCGCCAACTTGACGTTCGAGTGCGCCGAAAATTAGACACCTTCATAAAAGATACGCCGGCAGCAAAGCGATTGCTGCGGCAGTTTCCGTAGCCGCCCGGCTATTTGGGCGCGAATTCTTCGAACCGAAACGCGGTGTCGCGCTTAAATGGATTCAAAGGCCAGTAATCGGTCGCGTAGGCTTTGAGTTCACCCGTACCTGGTTCGACGTAAACGGCTCCACCGGCTGAGAAAAAACTTTTCTTTAATGTCATGTGCTTGTTCTTGAACTTTGCGATCTGTGGCGCTTTTCCCGCGTAGGGCGAGAGCTCGATCTTGTAGGTGTCGATCCAGTCTTTACCGCCCCAGGGTAATCCAAACAGGGGTTTACTTTTGTAGGTGCCGACCAAATACATTTGGCCGCTGCATTCACTTATAAGTTGCATGCCCTGATAGTTCGGGATGTCAAAGTTACCACGCTCCGTCCAGGTGGCTTGTTCCTGAAAACGAAAGCCCGAGGCGTTGAGATCTGAATCGTTAGAAATATAAAAGGTGAGATGAGATAACTGATGAGAGCCTACGGCAACCACGTATTTTCCAGCGTGCACGCCCCGTTTGATTTGGCTCATTGCCACGGCTTCGGCTCTTACGTTGGTTCTAAGAATTCGCCAGTCGCGCCGCTCGACAGGACTCGTCGGGTCAGCGTAGTCGTAGAAACGCACTTCTGAGCCGGCTTTGTTATTGTTGTTGATGTCGATTCCCACCGCTACGATTGAACCGAAAGACTGGATCCCGCCCGGATGGGAGAAGTGAGAGCTTAGGTGTTCGACACTAACAACGCTATCTTTTTTGGGACTAGCGCATTTGTCGCCCTTGCAGCGAACGTTGGTATTCCAGTCGCCAAACTCGGGTTGACTCTTCATTTGAACGGCCACTAAGTGGGAACCTCGGCGACCATTTACGCTGTGAACGAGAACATTGGTTCCCGCGAGTCGGGCCGTGCCCTGAATGTGGCGCATGAACGAACCATCAAATAGTCCTTGCGGCGGCCGCGTGGTGCCGGTGGGGTAGTCGTCAGTGGTGCGGAAACGAAAGTACGCACCACGGTTGTTTAGGCGGTCGAGTGCCCTCGACAGATCGGGCACGCATTCAGGTGTCAGTACGTTGAGTAACTTTGCATTTGCGGTCGCGATAAAATCTTCTGAAACTGCGACTAGAGCCAAGGCCAGGATTACGCTTCTCATGCCTTCTTAACGACAGTGTCTCGCAGAATCTAAAGACATCGCTAGTCGGCAAGATTTGCCGAATAGGCCAATACGCGGAGACGCGGGACCAATGTAAAGCCGAATGCGCGCACTTCACTTTTGTAATTTGAGTTTGGGTTCGGGTTTCTTGTTGTTCTCTTCGGCTAATTCTTCGCAGTATTTTTTGAGTGCTTCTTGTTCTTCGGGGAAGTCAAAAAGAAATTTTACGCCGATACGGAACTTAAAAACGTCATTACTGATGATCTTGGTGTCGAGTGTATAGGGAGTACACCAAACGACCTCACCTTTTACGTAGAGGTGCTTGGGCTGCTCGATAACCATTGAAAGTTCAGTGCCCTTTTCGATTTGTTCATTGATAAACAATCCCACGCCGCTGGGGCTTAAATCGGTAAGAAAAACTCGACAATTAATGATTTCGCCCGTGTCGTCGATTTTGACTTCGGCACTCACACGGTGCATGTGCAGTTCGTTGCGTTGGGCTTTTCTTTGCGATTTAGGCTTCTTAAAGTTTCTTATCATCTGGCCACTCTTCGGTGCGAATAGCCAAAAAATCGATGGGAAAATTATTCCGCGGGCGCCGGGGCTCAGGTTTTAAAAACGCGGTCCCAGAGTGGGCTACTGACCCCGTAACGTAGGTCGGGGGTCGAAAAATGATGGCGCATATGGTTGGCCTTAAGTTGCTTAAGCCAGGGGTGCTTCACCGGCACGAAGTGGGTGATGAAGTGAATGTAATCGTAGCAAAGATAACCGGTGATGAAGCCAGCGAAAAAAGGATTACAACGTACAGGTCCTAAGACGAGTAGGAATAGCGCGTAGAAAAAAGCTGCAATTAAAATGGCCGCTACTGGCGGCATGAGCAGACGGCGAGCGTCGTGGGGGTCGTCGTGGTGAATTCCGTGAATCAAAAACGCAATGCGTTCTTGTATCCGGCCCCGTGGGTGAAAGTGAAAAACATAGCGATGCAAAACGTATTCAGCAAAGGTCCAAAAAAATAATCCAACGAGCGCGAGTCCTAAAGACAGACTGAGCGAAAGCAAGTGCTGATAAAGACCAACGGCAAAACAAAGCACCACGACTGGGCCCCAAACGGCAATCGGGAGAATCGGGTGAACGTAGGTGAGGCGCTCAAGCCACTGATTGTCGAAGAGGCGAATGTTTTTCCCGGCCGGTAATGTACGTAGTCCCATGTGTTACTCGATTTCCTAAATTTAGGGTCCCAATATCACAAAATTCGGTGAAGTTGTCTATATCCGACTGAAAGGGTTAAGGCGCTGATTTTTTTTCGTTCCTAGCGTAAGTTGAGATCATGAAATTTCTGATGCCGCTGATATTGGGTTCGCTGGCCGTGCTGCAAGCAGGGTTAAACCGCAAGGCTGCAGCAGCCTGGGGGCTGGGGCCAACCGTACTGCTTAACGCCAGTATTCTGTGTTTACTCGCGCTAGCGGCCTGGACCTTAGGTTTTTTTAGCGGAAAGGCCCAGCTTTCGGATTTTCGGTGGTGGTACCTACTGCCGGGCGTCTGTGGATTTGCTTTGGTGGCCGGTCTCCCGGTTTCTATTCAAAAAATAGGTGCTCTCACTACTTTTTTACTACTCGTCACGGCGCAGTTAGTGGCCGGGGCCTTGTGGGACCTTGCCGCGGGCAACGGCGCTCTGTCTTGGCAAAAGATCGTGGGCGCAGCACTTGCGCTTTGCGGAACCTGGATCGCAACACGATGACTGAGCCCTTGGTCCGTGGTCAAAAGCGCAGAACCCCGGAAGACGCTGCTATCGCTTTAGGGCTCATTGAAATCGGGCTGGGTAGCGTGTTGCACGCATTTTACGTGCCCTTACGGGGGCATTTGCTCTCGCTCAATCAAAGCTTTTTTCTCACTCGTATGGTTAGCGGGTTACCTCTAAAAAAGGTGGCCGCGCAGAACGTTCAAAAAACGTCACTTTACGTGGCACTCATTAAAGCGCTTGCGCCAGCGGGCGCGCGACTGACTCCGATGTTGGCGATTACGGCACAGGGTTTTTTATTTTCACTAGCGGTGGGGCTTCTCGGAACGCGGTGGGTGGGTTTGTGTTTTGGGGCAACTTTGCTCGCGTTCTGGGCAGTGATTCAACCGATTGCCCTTGGACTAATCGTGTTCGGAGCGAGCGCGGTACGAGCCGCTGAGTGGTTGCGACAAATGGTCTCAAGCGATTTGGCGATCTGGGGCTGGTGGGTGTTTGGTGGACTGATCGGACTCAAAGTCCTGTTGGCCAATTTACTGGTTGTGGTGGCGGTGAAGGCTTCGTCAAGCTCTTGGGGGCGATTTGAGGAAAAGCTAACCAGCGTTCAATTAGAGCGCCGATCGCGCAACAACGTGTGGCCCGCGATCTGGTGGCTGGTGTCGGGAGCACTTCTCGTGACGTTTTCGATCGTCGTCGAAGCCCGAGCCGTTGCAACGGTGTGGTTGTTGTTGCGCATTGGGGCAGGTGTTTTGTTCGTTTTTTGGCTGCGAGCGCTACTCAAAGAGGCCCGAGTTCAACGGTGGATATTGAATCGGTATCCAGATTTGGCACATGTGCTGCGCGAGGTGACGGGGATTTCTCGACCAAATTAAAGGTTAGGTTCCGTCTTTGAATCAGTTCGGCGGCAATGCTAAGCGCAATTTCTGCGGGGTCGTTGGAGTTTCCGATATCTAGTCCCATCGGACATTTTAGTTGTTCAATAAATGCTGGGCTGCACCCAAGTGCGCGAAGTTCGTTTTTAATTTTAAGGGCTTTCACGCGACTGCCGATCACGCCCAGATAACCAAAGGAAACATTCGGCGAGGGAGCAATGGTAGAGAGCCAATGTAATACTGGAACGTCAGTGCTGTGGCCCCTCGTGGTGACGACAAAACTACATTTCAGATCCTGGGCCGAGGCCACCGAGGCAAGTGAAGGAGCCGAATAATCGGCAAGGCGAAGAGAGATTAGATTCTCGCTATCTTGCGGCAAACGTTCGAGCCATTCGGTGCGCGTGTCGACACAAATTACGCGGCAGTTGAGCGTTGAGAGAATGCGGCATAACGCTTGCCCGACATGGCCCGCGCCGAAGACAAAAATTTTCCATTCAACTGGCAGAACGGTTTCAAAAAGAAACTCGACTTCACCGCCGCAACTCATGCCAATGTCACGCTGAAGGTTCCAGTTCACGGACTGGGTGGCCGGGCGCTTGGTGGCAAGAAGTTCAATTGCGTATTCAATTGCTCGCGCCTCAACTTTGCCACCACCAACAGTGCCCCAGGCTAGTCCTTCCTTCGTGACAAGTGCCTTGGCGCCTGCGTCTTGCGGAGCATGGCCGCGCGTAGCCGTTAGAGTCACAACTACGAAGGCCTTGTTTTGTTGTTCGAGTTCGGCGGCGGTTCGAAAAAAAGAACGGGTGATCATTAAAAATTCTCCAGAGCTCTTAATATACGTTCGCTGGTGGCCGGTACGGTGTGTAGATTTGGTTTGGGCCTTAGGTAGGCAAGAGCGTTGCGAATCGCGGTCCAGGCCGAAGTGGCAAGTAGTAGCGGCGGTTCACCTGCGGCCTTGGTGCCGCGAATATTCGCGGTGTTGGCATGATTTTCAAAAAGAACGACGTTAAAAACTCGCGGAGTATCTTGAATGTTCGGAATTTTGTAGGTGCTCGGACTGTGGGAAACCAGCGCCCCGTGGTCGTCGTAAAAAAGATTTTCGGTCGTCATCCATCCGAGACCTTGAATATAGCCACCCATAATCTGCCCTAGATCGAGTGCGCGGTTGATTGGGCGGCCAAGATCCATGAGAATGTCCGTACGCAAAATTTTCACTTCGCCAGTCACGGTATTAATACTTATCTCGGTAGCCGCGGCACCTTGGGTATAATACAAAAATGCGCGGCCCTGGCCGGTGACCTTATTAAATCCTAGATTGGGGATTTTATAGTGTGCGTATTCTGAAAGGGAAACACGATTGTAATAGGCCTCGGTGACGATTTCGCGAAACGGAAACATATCCATAAACGAATCACTGCTGTCTTCGCTTAGTTCAAATTCTTTTTCTGTTCCGAGTCCCGCCGTGAATGTAGCCCAACGGTCTCGCTCAGTGCGGCGCATGTGAGCTGCTACTTGATTGAGGCGCGCCCGAATGCGGCGTGCGGCGAGTACGGCGGCAGAGCCATTTAAATCGGTGCCGCTGGAGGCAGCGGTTGGTGAGGTGTTACCGTTTTTATCGGTGGTAGTTGCGAGTACCCGCACGTCATTGTGTGAAATTCCAAAAACCTCGGCCACCAGTTGCGCGATGCGGGTGTTCACGCCTTGACCCATTTCAGTGGCGCCTGTGGACACCTGAACCGTGCCGTCGCGGTGTACGACAACAAGAGCGTTGGCCTGGTTCAAATGGCGCGTGGTGAACGATATTCCAAACTTCACGGCCGTAAGCGAAAGCCCCCGCAATTCTTTTTGTGCGATAGCTTTCGTGGCGTTCCAGTCAGAAATCTCGGCGCGCCGACGACGATAATCACACGCGACCTCGAGTTGTTCAAATAAAGCAGGTAAAACATTGTTCTCAATTTTCTGACCGTAATGGGTGACGTCGTATCCCGGGCGGTATACATTTTTTTGCCGTACATCGAGCGGGTCCATGTTCAGGCGTTCGGCGATTTCTTCGATAATTTTTTCGATCATGGTCACGCCTTTAGGGCCCCCAAAGCCCCGAAAAGCGGTGGAAGGGTGGGTGTTGGTCTTGCAAACCTGGCCGCGAACCCGCAAATGAGGCACAAAATATGCGTTGTCGCTGTGTAGAAGTGCTCGCTCCATGATGGCCGTGGAGAGATCGGCGTAGGCGCCACCGTCGGAAAAAAGTCGAGCGTCAAGTGCGAGCAGGGTGCCGTCGTTCTTGAAACCTACGCGGTAAGAAATAAAAAAAGGGTTTCGCTTGCCGGTGATCTTCATATCGTCGTCTTTAGAAATCGCGATACGCGCAGGTCGTTGCAGTTTTTGAGCAACGAGTGCGGCGTAGGCCGCAAACGGAGCAGCTTGAGATTCTTTTCCACCGAAAGCGCCGCCCATGCGTTTTACAACACAAGTTACCCGATGATCGGCGAGGCCCAGCGCGTGTGCGATGACGTGCTGAACTTCGGTGGGATGCTGCGACGACGAATGAACTTCTATTGTGTTGTTTTCTAATGGGTAGGCGATGGCACACTGACTTTCGAGGTAGAAATGATCAGCTCCCTGAAGTGTTAGCGTGCCTTCGAGCTGATGGGGAGCGTCGGCAATTACTGAGTCGAGTGCGCTTGGCACTGTGTCGTCGTTGCTCGAGCCGCGTTCGATCTTGCGTTCGCCGGCGATAAAGCTTTTCTTTCGGATTGCGTCGTGAATTGTGAGAATCGCGGGTAGAGGTTCGTATCTTATTTCGACCAGGGTTTTCGCAGCTCGAAGCGTATCGAGAGATTCGGCTGCGAGAATTACCAGTGGTTCGCCGCAGAACTGCACAACATCGGAGGCGAGTAAGGGTTGGTCGTGAAAAATACTGCCCCAGTATAATTCGGCAAAATCTTTTGCGGTAAAGGCCGCCACCACTCCGGGCAGAGCCAAGGCGGCCCGAGTATCGATTTTGAGAACGCGGGCATGGGCGTGGGTACTGTGTACGACGTCGACGAACACTTCGCGAGGTAGAATGGGACGATCGTCCACGTACTCACTAGTTCCTGTTACATGACTTCGCGCGGAGTCATGGCTTGGCGAAAGATTATCCATGGGCGGCCGCCTCTGTCAGAAGTTCGCGTAAGATATTTTGACTCACGCGCAAACGGTAGGCTTCGCTTCCGCGTAGGTCACTTCGAGGTGTGATGTCTTTTGCCAGCTGGGCAATGGCGCGTTCAATCAAATCGGCCGCAATCACTTGATGACGAAGTAATGTTTCAACGCGCTTGAGTCGCAAGGGCGTGGCCGCGACGCCGCCGTAAGCAATGCGCAACTCACTAAACCCCCGGTTAGATTTGCGTGCGAAAAGGGCCGCGTTCACACACGATATATCGAGGTCTTTGCGTTGAGAGGTTTTAAAAAAACGAAAGAAGTCGCCGCTACGGGGAATCGTGAATTCGATAGCGCGGATTATTTCCCCCTTTTTAAGGGCGGTTTTGCGATAACCAATAAAAAATTGATCAATCGGAATGGAGCGGGTTTGAGTGCGCACGCTAGCGTCGAGTGCCAAAAGAATGGGCAGCGTGTCGCCGATAGGGGATGCGTTGGCGACATTGCCCGCTAGGGTGGCTACATTTTTGATTTGTGGTGAGGCAAAAAGATCTAGAGTTGCGGCAACCGCGGGAGCCTTTTTTTCCAGCTGCTTGCGCAGCTGTGAAAGGGTGACATTTGCTCCTACCGATACACGAACAACTGAGCGAGTGCGCTGCCAACGAACGGTATTTAACTCGCGCAAATGAGTAAGAGAAACTAGGTGAGTCAGCGGGTGTTTCCCCTTATTTAATAAAACACCCAAATCCGTTGCGGCGCCCAAGATTAATGAGTCGGGATGCCGTTTGCGGTAAGTGCTAAGCTCCTTTAGCGATACAGGCATGAACAGCGCGCGGTGTTCGGTTTTAATGGCAACGCTGCGTTTTGCAAGGCGCGCTAGATTTTTTATGTGCGCGGCGACAATGTAGCGTCTCGTAAGACTGTCGTGATTCTTAACTGCAAGTGCCGCGTCGAGAATGGGTTGATAACCGGTGCAGCGGCAGAGATTGCCCGTAAGATGATTGCGAGCACATTTTTCGTCGATCGTCTTATGGTGTTCAAACATCCAGCTCATGGCCATAACGAATCCAGGCGTGCAGTACCCGCACTGACTGCCGTGGCATTGCACCATTGCATTCTGAACCGGTGAAAGTTGACCTTCGCGGGCGATGCCTTCGATCGTCACTACGTGACAAAGGTCGAGCTGGGCAACGAGAGCAATGCAGGAATTGATCGCCTCGAGCCGCTCGCCGGGGCGAGCTCGCAAAATTGTACAGGCACCGCAGTCGCCTTCGGCGCAAACGATTTTAGTTCCGGTAAGTCCGCGCGAGTACCGCAAATACTCCGCGACGGTTTTAAAAACATCGAGCCCGCGCACTTCGGTGCGCACGCCGTTGAGGTAAAAAACTACGAAGTCACGAGCAGCGGATTTGAGAGTTTTCATGCTGACACCGAGATGATCTTAAATTGTTCTACGTCGATTAAACCGCGATCTGTAAGTTTTAGCTTCGGAATTACGGGCAAACTCAAAAAAGCTAACTGTAAAAAAGGTTCGCTCAGTTCACAGCCGATCGTGCGACTTGCTGTTCGCAGAGATCGAAGTTTTGTAACAATTTCACTCGTGGGCGCGGGCGTCATCAGCCCACCAACGGGCAAGGCGAGATCGGCTAGTACCTTGGCGTTTTGAACGACACAAAAGCCGCCGCCGGTCTTAATCAAATGAGCCAGAGCCGCTCGCATATCGCCCGTATTGTTGCCTACGACAATTAAATTGTGGCTGTCATGGCCGACACTAGATGCGATGGCTCCGTTTAAACTAGCGCCAAATCCTGAGACGTAACCGTTGGCTGGTTTGTGCCCGTGTCCGTAGCGTTCCAGTACCGAAAGTCGAGCGATGCCGGAATCGGTAGAGTCAGCCACTGAGTGGGTCGTGATAATTTTACCTTCGATCGCGCCGATGACGTGCACTCTCCCTTTGGGACCGGTGAGTTCAGCTTCTGTCGGAGCTGCAGCACGAATGGAATGTGCGCCCAGGTTGGTGCGCGTGAGCGAATCGTCGAATGCAAGCTCTTGGACTGGAGTGCCGCGTAAATACACCGTTCGAATGGCGCAGGTCGGTGCGTCATCGAGAACAATGATGTTTGCCCAACGCCCGGGGGTCACTGCACCTACTTCGCGCAGTCCGTAATGGCGAGCTACACTGTACGAAGCGGCCCGATAAACAGACTCAGACGGCACTCCGGAACGCAGTGCTTTTCGAACGAGATGATCGATGTGACCTTCGTGTTCGATGTCGAGTGGGTTGCGGTCATCGGTGCAGAAGCCGACAGTCGCCGATGAATACGCGTTTAAGATTGGTAAAAGCGCGTCGAGGTCTTTGGCGACGCTGCCCTCACGGATCCACACGGCCATCCCTTTTAAAAGTTTTTCTTGAGCCTCGGATAACTCCGAAGATTCGTGACAGCTAGATATGCCACACGCGGCGTAGGCGGAGAGGTCTTTGCCGCGTAGTTGGGGTGCGTGGCCGTCGATCGGTCGATCTGAAAACGCCTCAAGCTTGGCGTGCACTTCTGGGCTGCGATTCAAAACGCCGGGCACGTTCATGACTTCGGCTAAACCCAGCGCCCGCGAGCGATCTTTAAGTGCGGCAAGTTGCGCCGCCGTGATCGTGCCGCCGCCGTTGGTTTCAAGATGAGTGGCTGGTACGCACGAGCTGAGCATGACGTGGAGATCTAAATTGGTTTTTTCGGCGCAGTCTAAAAAATAGGTTAGCCCCTCGACGCCCAGCACATTTGCCAACTCATGAGGGTCGCAAATAGCCGACGTTGTACCGCGCGCGAGCACGGCTTGTTCGAACCGTCCGGGCACCATGCAAGAACTTTCAATGTGTACGTGAGCATCGATAAACCCTGGTACAACCGCAGCACCTTTTAGATCGATGGTGCGGTGGGCGGTGTAGCCTGAGTCCAAGCCGACCACGCGTCCGTGGTGCACAGCGATGTCGGTGTGAACCCATTGACCCGAGTGGACTTCGAGTAATTTAGCGTTTTTAAGCAATAGCTGAGCGGGAATTATGCCGCGCGCAGCCTGCAGAGTTTCGGTATAGTGACCAGAAGTCAATAGCGACAGAACCACCTCAGATTACGATTATGAAATTAACCTAAAACTAACATGGGGGACAGGCAGTTTCACCTGTTTTAGAAAATTGACTTCCTCCAGCAATTTCACTAATGCCAGGGAACAAAGGGGTAGACGGAATGTTTAAACTGAGTCGCGCGATTATACTGATGAGCGTCATGGGTGGCACGGGTGTGTCGGCGCTCGCCGGACCGTTTGATGCCACGAATATTGCGAACGCCAAAAGCTCGCGCGATTGCGCCAATGTTCTGCAAGCTCGTAGCGATCGTGTGTTATTTGGAAACTTTCGGGTCGAACATGTAAGTTTATATTTTAATGCTGCTCTTGAGGCGTTTGGCGCACGAACTGGAAGAGTGATGGGGGACCCCGGGAATGCGGCACTCGTACTCTATCAAATGGGACATGATTTCGAATTTGCTGTGCGCGGACCGGCGGGCATTGAGTGGCACCCTTCGAGTGTGATTGGCCGTGCGATGGTCGAAAACTCTGCGAATGGTACACCGCTAGAAAAATCAGATATTCTTGATCTAAAGCCGGGGTTCGAATTAACGGTGCGGTGGCTTGCGATTTTACACGAAGCAAAGGCGGCACTGGTGCCGGAATACGCGGAGCAGCTTCCAAATGGCGCGGTATCAAACGGAGTGATTTATCGTAGAGAAGGTTATTTCGGGCTCGACGTGTTTGCGCTTTTTAGTAGATCTCAAATGGAGGCGTTGCTTTGGGCAAGTCTATCGAGCGTCGCCACAAATGTGCAACCCTCTTTGAGTCGGCTAAACCTGCTTCATGTCGAGGAAATTTTGCGGGCCGGTGGGTTCGGCGTAAGAGAAAGTTATTTAATCGCGATTCGTCTACAGCAGCAGCGATATGCGTTGAACTATTTTATTTCGCGACTTGAAGAGTACCAAATCGAAGCCGCAGAAGCCCAGGCGCTTCGCAATTTGTTTTGGTTGAGCTCAAAGTCTGTTGCTGAACCACCAGCGCCACTACCGCGATGAGTGAGAGTGGAATTGCCAGTTCTCAGTGGATAGCCACCTGCCCTCACGAGACGGTCGACGTGCTCGATTCGGAACTCGAGTCACTTCGTATTCACAATAGAAATAAATTCTATCGCGGTGTGTTTTTTGAGTGCGATCTAGAAACCGCCTATCGAGCTCATCTGCTTTTACGTACGGCCAGCCGAATTCAACGCGTGGTTGCGAAGTTTAAGATGACGAGCTTAGAATCGCTCCAGGCGGGACTTAACGAGATTACATGGCCAGATTGGTTGCGATCTCATCGGCCCTTTCAGGTGAGTCCTGCGCTCACCGACGAACACGCGCAAGAACTCGATTCTGAGCAAATTGTTGCCGCAGTAGTGCGGTCCATCGAGTCCAGTGCATTTAAGGCAGGGCCTCCGAAATTTAATCCCGAAGCCAAAGAACCAATTAACATAGTGTTATTCGTGCGAGACGGCAATTGTGTGCTCGGCATTGATACAGCGGGGCGGGCTTTGCACAAACGCGGATGGCGTACCAACGGACATCCCGCCGTACTCAAAGAAACGCTTGCGGCGTCAATTTTACTACTCGCAGGCTACACTGGCGACGAACCGTTGCTCGATCCCATGTGCGGCTCGGGCACCATCGCCATCGAAGCGGCCTATATCGCGCTCAATAAAGCGCCGCTTATTCATCGCGGCAAAGACGATTTTTCATTGGAACACTTGGTGGGATTTGATCGGTCCTTGTGGCGAAAGGTTTCGGATCAATTGCGAGCCGGAAAAAGAGCTGAATTATTGGCGCCTATCAGGCTTTCCGATATTAATGCAAAGTATGTAGAAGTGGCACGAGCATCAGCTAAAAAAGCCCGTGTGGAAAAGTACCTAGAATTTTCTGTGGCGCGTTTTCAAGACTGTGTACCGAAAACTGAACACGGTCTGCTCGTGATGAATCTTCCCTACGGTGAACGCATAGGCGGAAGTGCGGTGCGCGCGTTGTACGCCGACGTTGGTCGAGTTATCGAAAATCGTTTTCGCGGTTGGCGTGTGGCTTTGCTGTTACCTACCGAAATACCTGATGCTTGGTTGGGACTTTCGGTGAATCAAAAAGTCGCGCTGAGAAACGGTGCCTTGCCGGTGAAGTTGTTGCTGGTGGGTAGGAAGAGAGAGCGTCTCGTTGGATAATGGCGCTAACAATTAAACATTGGTGGAGCTGATGGCTTCGACCTCCTGGCCTTCGCTACTCAGCCATAGTTGGCTGGCATCCTGCCAGCACTTTTATAGCACCACTTTCGCGCCTCGCGCGAGAAGTGGTGGATTCGGCGCACCCTCTTAAATTTCGAAGACTTAACTCCTCAGTAAGACAGAATTAAGACAAAGCAAAAACGGATCTTGCGGTATCATAACCATTTGGTTATAATAGTTTGGTGAAAATCAGCTTCTTTGAGTCCCGGTCGGGACGCAGCTACTTTGAAGATTTTCTGGATGATCTGCACCGGAATGACCGGGCAGCCATCTTGGCGGTATTTGCTGATATCCAGGAGCACGGACTAAATGCAATCGGCTGCCAGTTTAGGCAGCTCGAGGGCAAACTTTGGGAGATTAAGATTCGGACAGCCGGAGGCGGCTGGCGGTTCTTTTACGTTATGCTGGCCCCGGATCATATGCATGTGCTGCATTCGTATAAGAAACAAGGCCAAAAGGCCCCGAAGCACGAGCTTGAGGTCGCGAGAAAGCGATTGAAGGAGACATCAAGATGAAAAAAACGAAAGGCGTCTCGCTTGAGACTGTGATTGAAAGACAGATTAAGAAGGATAAGGATTTTCGAATTCTTTTCGATGAGCGCAGGTTTTATTTACAAGTAGCTCACCTCATCACCAATCTTCGAGCAAAGTCTGGTCTTTCCCAAAGTGAGGTGGCTAAAGCTGCGGGAGTAAGCCAACCCCTCATTGCACGACTAGAAAAAGGTGATCAACGCCGTGCTCCGACCTTTGATACGATTTATCGGATTCTAAAGACGCTCGGGTATCAACTCGAGATCAGTGTGACACGCGATCATCGAAAAGCAGCGTAAGTCGAGTATGGTTTTTAGCCTACTCGTGTGTGGTAAGACAAAACTAAGACCACCCCCGTGATTTCGGGGGTGACCCTGTGATGTTCTCTTGGAAGCGGTCTCGCTAAACCCGCTTAACCTTTCGCTTTTGATTTTTGATACTTGCTCTGAAAACGATCAAATCCGAACTCGAAAAATGGTGGAGCTGATGGCTTCGGCCTCCTGGCATTCGCTACTCAGCCATGGTTGGCTGGCATCCTGCCAGCACTTTTATAGCACCACTTTCGCGCCTCGCGCGAGAAGTGGTGGAGCTGATGGCTCGTGCTTTCCTGCGCTCGCTACTCAGTTAAGGAAGGTCGGCATCCTGCCTCCTTTTTACAAACCACCAATCCGCCTGCGGCGGAATTGGTGGAGCTGATCGGGATTGAACCGACGACCCCCACAATGCCATTGTGGTGCTCTCCCAGCTGAGCTACAGCCCCATTCATTAACGAACGAATTGTCAAAGAAACCGCAAGTTAACGCCAGCTTTTCAAAAACGCAACTAGATCGTTTCGTTGCAAGTACGATCACGAATGGGTTGTGGCGGTTGGGGTTCCGCAGAACGTGGTTTCTCAAAAAACCGGATATCAGACAGCTGGTAAGTTTCCCCTCGCTCGTTTTTGTAATACACGACGGGTGCTAAAACGGTTCCGCGGCTCGTCCATTCTACGCCAACAAATTGAAATTGTGTTTCGGCGGGAATGTTGTTTTGCACAATGTCGGGGTGAAAAGTGTATTCGCGATTGGTGTTGTCGTCTTTCACTCGCACCAACATGCGAACCATGTCTGTCGTGATATCTACCGCTTCGGTCCAGGCGTACTGAGTGATCGTCAAGTGGCCTTGGCGATACACCTTTTCACGCGAGCCGCGTGGCGGATAAGACGGCGCGTCAGCCAAGACGAGCTTGTCTTCCAATGGAAAATCAGCTTTTGCAGGGGAGTCGAGAAGAAGAGTCCAAGCAACAAGGAACAGGCCAGAGAGCGTGAGCAAACGCATCGTGCACCACCTTTTTTTTGCTAAGTGGCGACCTTTTAACTAAAACAGTCGGTTAATGCAAGCGGCGAATTACTTATTTTTTGGCGCGAAATGAAGGGTCGTAAAATAGATCTGGGTACCCTGCGGGCTTACTTGGCCCCACATCCAGCTACGCCCAGGGAACTTTAGCGGCGAAGTGTAATTGGCGATTAGGTAGCTATGAGGGCCGGTTCGTAAGATTGATGGAAAACTGGTGTCGCCCGCCGAGGGAAAATCGAAAAGGTGAACCACTTCGCGTTTTTGGCGATCTATCCTATAAAGGGCCGTGCGTTTGGGGCGCCGCCAGTACTTGTACCAGCGCACGAGTTTATTTTGCCAACCATTGCCGAAAACGCCCCCCACATCGCGACGTGCGATCAAATATAAATCGTCGCCGTGGCGAAACATCCGAGGTGAATCGTAGCGCCGAGGATTGGACTTCGCAGGTATCTGCCAGCGCCAGTAGCGGTCGATATCGGCGAAGGCTACGTGCGAACCGAACCCCGACGAGTCGCCGTCTTCGTTGCGAGTCACTGCCCAAAGGTTGTTTTCTTCGTCGAACTCAAAGCCTACTTCGGATACGCCCCCCCGGTACACCGGTAAATCGTGCGGAGTCCAGGTCTGCCCGTCGCTAGAGACTTTAAGCTCTACTTCCATTTTACTGTCGTTGGTACTGTAGTGATTGCCCGTGTAGGACGACACCCAAACTTGGTCGCGGCGAACTTTAAACTCCCAGGCGATTTCGCCAGGTTTGCCCCAGGGTTTGGGGCGAGACCATTGTTTTTCGCCTTGGCGACGAATGACCCAGGTTTGGCGAGGTTCAAATTTACGAAAGTTTTTTCCGAGCTCTAGGTAGTAGAAGTACAAATCACCTTTGTACGAAATAAAAAATGGTTCACGTACGTCGCGCCCGAGTCGAATGGTGTGCTCGTGAACCCAGCTCTGGCCAAAGTCGCGCGACGATACTATGTGCATGAGGGCCTTTTCTGATGCGAAATGTATAGGGGCTGTACGCCAGGCGAAATACAATCGCCCCTCATGGTACCCGAGGGCAAGGTTGTTGTTAGACCGATCAATCTTGATACCGGCGGGAATCTTCGGAGACTTGCGGTAGGCACCCCCGACCACCCATTCGATTGGCGTGTAGGTCGCCACGTAGTCGATCGAAGGGTCAACAAGTGTGTCCCAGCGTTCGTCTTGGATCAGGCTACTGGCAGCGAAGGCTAGCGCCGGCGCAAGCATTGCTACTGTGGTTAGGATAGAGATTTGTTTCAACATACATTCTAGTCTGAGGCTAAAACGCACGGCTGAAAAGAGTAGGTCATTGCTGCCTAGAGAGGGGGCATAAACTAAAATGAAACCCGCGCTTTATCGAGTGAGGTAGGGGTTTTCAGGAAGCCCTGCACTGGGTGCGTACTCAGGTTGATCGCCTTCGCTCATGAAACGCCGTGAAATTGCCTGATACCGAGAACCCACAACGTCAAAAAGCGACTGGTCCGAAGTGTGGAGCCCCTCTCGTTGGGCGAGAGCTGCTGCGGCTGGGCCGCGGGTGCCGAAGTTCACGCCACCAGCCGTACCCGAGCGGTCGAGGTCGGCTTTCTTTTGCCCGCCTGGCATCATCTGCGTAAGCAAATCGCCGAAACCAGCAAGTGGATTGGCTTCTTTGGCTGGAGCGCGGGTGCCACCGCCAGCGGAAGCAAACATCGCAGCGGTAGAGTTGGGGTTGTACTTTCGGTCAGCCTCGGCCAGTTCCTTTTTGCGAGTCGCTGCTAGATGATTGGCCAGCCCGGAAATTTCTTTAGCAGCCAAAGCGCCTTTGTCGCCCAGTTTGCCTGCACCAAGTGCGTGCAGGGCAGCTTCGTAGCCATTCTTTGCCTTACCGGACAGCACATTGGCCATGAGTTCTTTCCCGTTGATTCCGTCGCGATTAAACGAACCATCGAAAAAAGATTGTTGCTGAGCCGTCATGCGTGAAAAAATTTTATCGGTTTCCCTCGCGGCGTTTTCGGGCGAAAGATAACCGTCGCCACTCATCGAAACGTCGCCGTTTATGCCGCCAGTTGCACCGGCTGATTTGGCGACGAACTCTTGACTAGCAGTAAGACTATTCAAATTAAGTCCGCCCGCCATCAAACACCACTTTTGGGCGTGAAGATCTCGAATGCTTTCCCGAAAATCGGAGCGAGCCTTATGGCGCGCCATAGCTTGAACCGCGTTGGTGAGTCCAGTGAGGCAGGCGGTGGTCCTCCAGCCGGCGCCGGCCTTTCCTGCACCTACTACGACAGTAGCTTGGGTGGCGAGGCCGCCTAATTTTTTGAGCATCTCATCGCTTTCTGCGGCGAACCAGGCAGCGGCGGCCAAATCCACCGCGCCTACCAGGAGAGTAGCGGTTTTGCAGGCGTCTCCACTGCTGCCGGCAAGCGTAAACGCGCAGTCAGCGGTGCACAGTGCTGCGGCCATGCCGTAGCTGATTTCAGAAACAAGTTCCGGAAAGAGCGCTTTTTCAAAACCTTTTGCCATGTTGCAGGGGTCGTGGGCGTCGGATTCGTCGTGATTGGTTTGGCAAAGTTGCCTGCCGACCTGCACGCGCAAATCCATGGGTACGGGCGAAGTAGAACAAGAACCGCCCGATTCAGATCCGTACGCGTGTGGCGATAGGAGCGAGAGCGCGGCGAAAACTGAAAGGGTGATTTTGCCCAAACTCATTTCAAGCGCCCCTTCTTGTAATACGTCATGGTGGTGTTGCTGACGCGCAAGAAGAGGTTGGAGTTACGGCCTAAAATAGTGCCGTCGTCGACTTCAGTGCCCGAGCCGGCCGAGGCGATGCCGCGGGTACCGAAATCCAAGATGCTGGAGTCTTCTTTTTTCTCTTTGCGATTGTTTGGCAATAGGTTGCCAAGCTTGTCGAACAATCCGCCCATGTCCATGTTCGTGCCGTCAGAGCGTTTGGCAGCGCCACCGCTCGACCCAAACCCCGCGCCACCGGCTGCCAGCGAGTCGCCGAATTTTTTACCCGAAGCACTCAAGGTTTTTTCAACGCCGCCTTTTTCGTTGCCGCGTGGAGCGGAGCCGCCGCCGCCACCACCGCCGCCGCCGACTGAGCCGCCAGTACCGGAACCGGTGCCGGCTACGAAGTTGGCTTTATGAGGATCGGGCCGTTGTAAAAGGTTGTTGCCACCGCCGCCACCACCGCCGCCGCCAGGTAGTGGAAAACGATCGTCGAAGGCTTCTTCTTCGAGATTCTCAACGCCTTCAGCGATCACCGGCGACGCATCGCCACCGCTTACGCCCGGCATTGGCACCGGCACGCTGCCGCTCGCTTCGACTTGTTCAGGAGACCCGCCCACCAAGGGTGGGGGAGGGCTCGCCATGGGGCCTAAACAGGCTGGGCTGGTGTTGTCTTCGTCACACTTCATGTCGCTGCCTAATTTCCAGCTTAAAATGCCTTGAGCTAAGTTCAAGGCACCCTCGATAAAACCGGTTGCACTAGTTTGTGCGGCACGATCCTTAACTTCGCGGTGAACATTGCGGGAACTTTGCACGTAGCCTTCGCCTTCGGCGTTGTATTCTTCAGCCGCCTCGGGGCCGGCGGCGGCTTTTCTGTCTAATACTGCCATCGTCGCTCCAGCATTGGTGAGATCGGCTTCAGTTTGTTGATTGCCAGTTTTCGCTACTTCGTTTGGATCGGTGTTGTATTTATTCAGGTCTTTTAGGGCTGTATTTTGCTCGCGATTGATATCTAGTCCGGCAATACCTTTAAATATAAATTGAACGGCGCCCATTCCAGTTTGCATCATTCCAGTTTTTACCATGGAGTTTGCCATTTGGTCGTTGGCGACTCGGTGCACGTTCTGGTTCGGGTCGCCCGAAGCTTTTTGCACTTCATATTGAGCCATGCCCGTCACCACCCCAGTAGTAACGGTCGCGGCTACCTTCATTCCTTGGTCTATTTTCTCAGCAACATCGAGCACAGTAATAGAGGCGTCACAACTGTATTTGCTTTCGATTTTTTCACGCTGATTTAAAAAGTTCGAATCGGTATTCATAAAATGAATCAAATCGTCTCGCGAAGGGTTTCCGCCTTTTAGAGCAATGGCTTCTTTCACCAACATGGCGTTCACGGTTGGTCCACAGGAGTCGTCGGAACCTTTCCAGCCTTTTCTCTTGGGTTGGTTGCTTGCGTATTCTTCTTTTTTTGCTGTGTCTTTAGCGGCGTCTTCTTTTTTCTTTTTCGCCTTCGCGATTTCGTCTTTTATTTGTTGTTCATTTAAACACTTTTCATCGCCCCTACTGACTGTCTTGCTGTCGTAATTGTAGCTAGTACTTCCAGATTCACGTGGGCAGTACACCGTGCCATTATTGTCGGTGACCGGAGTCAGATGATTATCGGCTGCCCAGTCGGCGACGGGGTTGTCGCCTGGTATCTGTGTGCCTGTCCCGTTCGCTGTTTCGGAACCGGTTCTACCATCGTTAATTGTTGCGGGAGCTTCACCTTCTTCGGGAGTGCTTCCCGGCTGAACATCAGTTTGGTCGGAGGCCTTGGCTACGGCGCCATTATTATCGACACTGCTTTTTTCAGTCCCCTCGTAGAGAGTTTCTTCTGCGAGCTCCCTACGGCGATCCTGGTACATTGCCATTTTTTCCTGATCTTCCGGAGACAGGGTTTCTCCTCTTTTCTTTTTCGCCTCTAGGTCCTTATAAATTGAATCGAGCTTGGCTATCTCTTCTTTTCGATTGCTGCAAATTTTTTGGTCAACGTTTGCGCCACGACAGACCGCCGGTTCGACAGTGGGAGAGCTAGCCGCTTTCGCTTTCGCTTCTTCTTCTGATTTTTTTCGAATGTTCTCGATCCGTCTTTCGATATGTCGTGTGAAGAAGCCAGGACGCGGGTTGTTCTTTACTAAGTCGATCGATTCGTCGCTAAACTGAATATTTGGTGTGCCGACATTGCGAATCACTTGAACTTTTTTGCCCTCATGATCGAAGAGCTGCTTCATGTTGTAAACGCAATCACAAGTCGTGTTGTCTTCGTACTCTCCTAGGCGACTTCGGTCGCCCGCATTGGGGTTTTGGCCCTTTAAACTTTCCTTATTGGCAGCACCATCGGTTTGTCCCTTTAACCGATCGAAATATTCATTTCGGCAGTTTTGGTCGCATAAAGTTCCGTATTCCGAGCCTGCATCTACAAAATCATCGGCGAAACTTTGGTTGACGGTAAAAACGTGAGTTACCACCCCGACCAGCAAATATAGCGAAAATCGATTCATTCCCCGCATTGCAAAATCCCCCACACTCCTTATTTTACGGCTTTTTTGGTCAAGTAATCAAGAAAGTTGATTAAAATTATATGT